>Ga0272449_1002316_pt1 | contig 17836 bp, 19 predicted proteins | sample YNPCB0241_FD_198679 | JGI IMG/M metagenome (GOLD analysis project Ga0272449, IMG submission 198679) | Hot spring sediment microbial communities from Yellowstone National Park, WY, United States - YNP-CB-024-1 | ecosystem: Environmental > Aquatic > Thermal springs > Hot (42-90C) > Sediment... | reverse complement strand
GAGCAGCCTATGTGTTTGAGGAATGCTCTTAGGCTTCAGGAGCGTTATCTTGATCTGCTCGCTACGCTGATTGATAGGGGTAGGGAGGTCTTTCTTGTGGGTTGTGGTACATCTTATCATGCTTGTGTCGCTGCGTCGTATATGTTTTCTAAGCTTGCTAAGGTTGCGGCTTACCCTGTTGTTGCGTCTGAGTTTGTTGAGAGGTATGGTGATGCTGTTGGTGTTGATAGCGTTGTCTTGGCTGTTAGCCAGTCTGGTGAGACTTATGATGTGCTTAGGGCTGTTGAGCATAGTAGGCTTAGGGCTGCCACTATTCTCGCTGTTACTAATGTGTTAGGCTCAACCTTGACTAGGGTGTCTAGAGCGTATATTTTGCAGCAGAGTGGTCCGGAGGTTGGTGTTGCTGCTACGAAGACGTTCACATCACAGCTTACTGTTCTCGCTCAGCTAGCTCTTAGGCTTGCTCGGCTCAGCGGTAAGCTTTCTCAAGACGATATAGATGATCTTGCCTCTGGTCTTAAGAGGGTGCCTAGTGTGGTTGAGGAGGCTCTATCTAGGTGTGAGGCGAAGGTTAAGGCTCTTGCGAAAAATCTTGCCAACGAAAGGCTCATCCTCTTCCTGGGTAGGGGTGTGAGCTCGGCTACCGCTATGGAGGGTATGCTGAAGCTGATGGAGGTATCCTATATTCCGTCGATTACGTATCCGGCTGGTGAGTCTAAGCACGGTCCAATAAGCTTGGTTGAAGAAGGTTTACCTGTAGTGTTCATATGCCCAAAGGATGGTGTGAGGAGGGAGGCTTTAGGGAATATGATGGAGTTGAAGAGTAGAGGCGCTAAGATCATATCGTTGTGTGAGGAGGGCGATGTTGAGGCGGCGAAGCACTCTGAAGAATGTTTGGAGATGCCTAGGGGCGTGCCTGAAGTTCTAACACCCATATCTTACGTGATACCTTTGCAGCTGCTCGCCTACTATGTTGCCGTGGAGAGGGGTTTAGACCCGGATAAGCCGAGAAACCTCGCCAAGAGCGTAACGGTGCCCTAGAGATGGCTGAGAGGGTTCTGGTTACTGGTGGCGCCGGCTTCATCGGAAGCCATGTTGTGGAGAGGCTTGTTCAATTAGGGTATTCGGTTAGGGTTTTGGACGATCTTTCGTCTGAGTGCTTGAGTAATCTTTCTTCTGATGCGGATAGGGTTGAGTTTGTTAGGGGTGATGTGAGGAGGTTGGCAAGATGGATCTTGAGCCTATGCATACTGAAGCAAGGGTTGGCGAGGTTAGGCACAGCGAGGCGAACGCATGTAAAGCGTTTGAGGTCTTCAGCTACAAGCCTCAGATAGCGCTTGATGAGGGTATTAGGAGGCTTCTAGATCACGTCTAATTCTAATGGTCTTGTTGTCGCCTGCATACCGGCCTATAATGAGGAGAGGAGCATAGCTCGTGTGATAGTTGAGGCGCAGAGGTATGTGGATAAGGTTATTGTTTGTGACGATGGTTCCACCGATTTGACTGGTGAGATCGCTAGGAGGCTTGGTGCTGAGGTCATTAGGCATGAGAGGAATATGGGTAAAGGTGCGGCTTTAAGAGATCTATTTGCAGCGGCTAAGAGATATAATGCTAATATGATCGTTACGCTCGACGGTGACGGACAGCACGACCCAAATGATATACCAAGGCTCCTTGAACCTCTGAAAAGAGGCGAGGGTGATCTTGTGATAGGATCAAGATATGTCAAAGGTGCAAAAACAGACGCCCCAATTTATAGACGATTCGGTCTAAAAGTCATAAATTTCTTTAACAGAAGCATGACAAACTCTGCTGTAAAGGATACGCAAAGCGGCTTCCGAGCCTTTACAATAAAGGCTTTAAATGAATGTGGGGATTTTGAATCAAAGAGTTTTGGGGTTGAGAGTGAGCAGGTAATTTTGGCTGTAAAAAGAGGATTGAGGATCAAAGAAGTCCCAATAGTAGTCAGATACAGGGGGTTGCCGAAAACATCTAAAAAGTCTCCTCTGCTGCACGGTAGTGAAATAATTTCAGCTATTCTTAAGGTGACTGTGGAGGAAAGACCTCTTCGATATCTTGGCATTCCAGGGACAATATTTATGCTCTTAGCGATAACGCTGGGAACTTACCTTTTATTACTATTCAACGCAACAAGATATTTTAGTTTGCCGATAGCGATTGTATCACTGGGATCTTGTTTAATAGGCATAACCTTAATTGTCGCAGCGCTTACCCTGCACGGACTTAATAGGCTCGTTGAAAAGGTGAGGAAGGACACGAAATTTGGTAAAGAAAGTGGGATTTGACTGAAATGTTAGAGATAGATGTTGTTGAGGTTAGGGGTAAGTGCCCTGTTCATAGAGTTGGGGATAGGATTGTGATCGATGGTGCTAGGATCGATTTAAGCAAAACTGATGCGCTCTGCATACACGCTCTCTCGGTAATATTGCATTATGCTGTTGCGTTGGATGAGGGTGCTGACCCGGTTAAGCTTGGGTTGACGAAGGCTGAAGATAGGGGGAACGCGTATGTTCAGTGTGTGGATCCTTGGAGACCCTATACTGAGGGTGGCACCGTGATTTTCAGGGTGAGGAAGGTTAGATGAGGGTTTCGATAGTGTTAGGGACGAGGCCTGAGATAATAAAGATGTCTCCTATTGTTAGGGTTCTTCAGAGAAAAGGTTTGGATTTCTTCATTCTGCATACTGGGCAGCACTACTCATACAACATGGATCAGGTCTTCTTCGAGCAGCTTAAGCTGCCTCAGCCGAAGTATTATCTTAAGGTTGGCTCAGGTACTCACGCTGAGGAGACTGGTAAGATGATGATTGGAATAGAGAGAGTTCTGCTGGAGGAGAAGCCTGACGTCGTGCTTGTCGAAGGCGACACTAATACGGTCTTAGCTGGTGCGTTAGCTTCTGTGAAGGTTGGTGTATCTGTTGGGCATATTGAGGCTGGCTTGAGGAGCTTTGATAGAAGTATGCCTGAGGAGATCAACAGAGTGGTTGCCGACCATGTCTCACATCTACTATTCGCCCCAACCGTGAGGGCTAAGGAGAATCTTTTGAGGGAGGGTGTTGATGATGGTAAGGTCTTTGTTACAGGTAACACGATAGTGGACGCTGTCTACCAAAACCTTAAGCTAGCAGAGAGCAGCTCGGGGAAAAGTGTTCTTGAGGGTTTAGGTGTTGCTGGTGGAGATTATTTTTTGGCGACGGTGCATAGGCAGGAGAATGTTGACAATCCAAAAAGGTTCAGGGATATAGTGGAGGGCTTGAAGCTTGTGCAGGAGTATTTCGGCTTACCAGTAATATATCCGATTCACCCGAGGTCTAGGAGGAGGATGGAAAAGTACGGTTTGGATTCTAGAAGACTCGTTTTGATGGAACCCTTAGATTACCTGAGCTTTTTGATGTTGGAAAGCAATGCAAAGCTCATCTTTACGGACTCTGGAGGTGTGCAGGAGGAAGCGTGTATACTGAAGGTTCCTTGTGTGACGTTGAGGGATAATACTGAGAGGCCTGAGACGTTAGAGGTTGGTGCTAACACTTTGGCTGGTGTTGATCCGCAGAGGGTATTGGAGAAGGCGAAGCTGATGATAGAGAAAGGTAAGAGTTGGTCTAATCCTTTCGGTGATGGTAGGGCTGGGGAGAGGATCGTGGGTGTTCTTGAGGAAAGGTTTTTCTAAGGTTTGTGGATGGCTCATTGAAAATGTTGTGGTGAGGGTTTGAAGAAGGTTCTTGTTACTGGCGGGCTAGGCTTCATCGGCTCACACTTGGTGAAGGAGCTTAGGAGGCGTGGTCACGAGGTTTGGGTCTGCGACCTTATGCATAGTGGGGATGAGAACTATGTAAGGTGTGATGTGAGCAAGTATAGGCAGGTTGAGCGTTTGTTTGAGGAGCATGAGTTTGAGCATGTTTATCACGCTGCTGAGTATGGTAGGTGGAATGGTGAAGATTATTATGAGAACCTTTGGTTGACCAATGTTGTTGGGACTAAGAACATTATCAGGATGCAGGAGAAGAAGAGGTTTCGTATGATATTTTTCGGTTTAAAAAGACATATGGTGAAAAGCCATGAATTTTGAAGAAGTCTTATCCCACTATACAGGCAAGAGAGTGCTCATAACTGGAGGAGCAGGATGCATAGGTAGCAACCTAGTAAAAGCTCTACTGAAAGCGGAGCCCGAGAAAATAGTTGTGATAGACGACCTTTCAGCATCATACGAATGGAACATTCCAAAAGACCCAAAAGTCACATTCATAAAAGGAAGCATATTAGACGAGGAAAGGATGAAGAGGGCCTTCAGCTTCAAGCCACACTATGTTTTTCATCTAGCAGCACACTTTGCAAACCAGAACAGTGTAGACCATCCTGAAACAGACCTACTCGTAAACGCTTTAGGCACCTTAAAGACGCTCGAGTACGCGAACCTTGTTAATGTGGAAAGATTTGTCTTCGCATCATCAGGATGCTCAGTATACGGAAGCCAAGCACCACTACCATTGAGAGAGGACTTTGTATCACTACACCTTGACACACCATACCAGATAAACAAGCTCGTAGGCGAACTATACTGCAACTACTTTCACGACTACTACAGGCTACCAGTAGCGATGGCGAGATACTTTAATGTCTACGGGCCAGGAGAAGTTCCGGGAAGATATAGGAACGTGATACCAAACTTTTTCTGGTGGGCTATGCATGGTCAACCGTTGCTAATAACGGGGACAGGAGAAGAGACGAGGGACTTCACTTTCGTGGAGGATATAGTTGATGGAACATTGAGAATGGGAGTTGTAGAGGAGGCCGTTGGGGAAGCCGTTAACTTGGCCTCTGGAACAGAAACTAGGGTCATAGATTTAGCGAGCTGGATAAACGAGATGACCGGAAACAGGGCTGGGATAGTATTCAAGCCGAGGAGGGACTGGGATAAGGCTATAAGGAGGAGGGCGTCAATAGAAAAGGCAAGAAAGATACTAGGATATGAGCCTAAAACAGACGTGAAGACAGGGCTAAGAAGGGTCTACGATTGGATCAAAGAAAACAGGGATAAGATAGAGAAAGTAGTAACGTTCTAACCGTTGGTAGAAAACATACTATCTGTGGATGTAGAGGAAGTATTTCATGGCGAGTATACACGACAATACAGACAGGGTTTACACTACAGGACGCCTGATAATATTCCGCCCATATTGAGAACTCTAGAGGAATACAACGTGAAGGCAACATTTTTCATAGTTGGAGAAATAGCAGAGAAATTTCCAGAAATCATCAACATGATACCGGAGAAGGGGCATAAAGTAGCTTTCCATGGATGAACCCATGAGCCATTGTGGAGATTAACACCAGAGCGATTTAGGGAAGAAGTTAAAGCCTTTAAGAAGCTCCACCGTGATTGCATAGGTTTCAGAGCTCCATCGTTCTCCTTAAACAAAAAGACAAAATGGGCTCTCAAAATATTACAGGAAGAAGGCTTCAAATATGACTCAAGCATATTCCCGGTATGGACACCATTATATGGCACGTATAAAGCTCCAACCCATTCATATCATTCACAGCAATATACAACTGGCTCCTCAAACACAACCTATCGTAACATCATCGAGGCAAGGGATTGATAAGTACATATATACCCTCTATTTCTGCAAAGGGATTTGTTAACAGAACCACGAAACTGTAGAGAAAAGTGTTAAGTTAACTTGAGGATATCTCTTTTAGTAAACAATTTTCCACCCGAAATAGGTAGTGCTGCTGACCTATTCTATCAGTTAGCTCTCGCATTTAGTAGAATTGGTCATATAGTAAAAGTGTTTACTACGGAGCCGAGATACTATAATTTGAGCGGTAGTAAGAAAATTGAGGCTTCACTACTAAGAAGATGGAATAATAAAGTTTGGAAAATAGAAACGATAAGGAATATACACGTTTATAGAGTAAGACTGTTACCATTAATTTATCCAAGATCTGGTGAAAACCTTTTCTTCAGAGAGTTAGAACATGCGTTACAACCGCTAGCATTTTCTGCATTTATTCATTATCTAACTTCATCTGATGTAATTCTAGTATATTCTCCCCCATTGTTACTTGGATATCTGGGAGTTCTACTTGGTAAACTCTTAGGTATACCAGTTATTGTTAATGTTCAAGATATCCACCCCGATGCTATCGTTAACTTGGGCTTACTAAAAAACAAATTTTTGATATCTCTTTTTGAAAATATAGAAAGACAAATGTACAAATACGCAAGCGCCATTACCGTTCATTCCGACGGAAATAGGGAAATAGTCATAAAACATGGTGCCGAGCCCAAGAAGGTATTTACAATTTTTAATGCGTGCTATGTTCCATCTCCAGAACTTCTTTCAGGAGGAATCCTTTTTAGAAAAAAGTTCTCGCTAGAAGGAAAGTTTGTAGTAACATATGCAGGTATAATGTCTTTTTCACAAGATTTAGATACCATTATCAAAGCGGCAAAGCTTCTATCAGGTAAAGATGAAGACATCATTTTCTTGTTAGTGGGAAGTGGACCAAGAAGACACGAATTAGAAATTCTTAGCAAAGAAGCGGGTGTTAGAAATATCATATTTTTGCCTTTTCAGGAGGGTGAAGACTATTGGTACCTCCTTGCTGCGAGTGATGTTTGCCTTGTCTCATTGAAGAAGTCAAATGTGAAAGCTGTTGTTCCGAGGAAACTTGAGGACGTGATGGCTGCTGGAAGACCAGTAATAGCAAATGTTCCCTTGAATGGAGATGTAAGCAAACTTATCGCAAAAGCACGGTGTGGGATTGTAGTTGAACCAGAACTCCCCTCTAAATTAGCGGAAGCTGTTCAAAAGATGAAGAGTATTCCTAAAGGAATTAGAGAACGATATGGGTATTTTGGGAGAAAATATGCTATAGAGAACTTCTCTTTGCAAGCAATAGCTAGATCGTACGAATCATTGTTCAATATGTTAGTTCACTGATTTTAATGGAATCAAATAGAAGCTTGCCAAGGATTTCTATAATAATCAATTCTTACTCTGATATATATAAATTACAATCCTGCGTGGCTGCAGTTAAGAAATCAACATATAATAATAGAGAGATAATTGTTGTATCTTATGGAATATCCAAAAATGATATAAAAGAAACTGGAATAAGTTTTAATGTCGATAAATTGATACTAGTCAAAAAAGATGTCGGTCCACCTGCACAACGAAATGTTGGCTTTAAGGCTAAGGATCCATCTTCTAAGTATGTCTTATTTATTGATGATGATGTAATTCTGAATGAACTAACACTAATCAATCTCGTCCGTGTAATGGAAGATTTTCCTAATATAGGCCTCGCTCAGCCTCTTTTAATAACACCTGATCAACTTATTGATTGTGCAGGTGCATTCATAGATCTTTTGGGTTATTCATATATGCCTTTCCATGGTGAGCCTATGTCTTCTCTTAAAACTAAGGCAGATTTTTTTAAAGTGTCATATGGTGCGGGTGCTTGCTTACTCTTACGAGCCGATATATTCAGAGCTGGCGAAATCTTCCAGCCTTTTGACGCAAGTTTTTATTTCAATTATGAAGACGTAGATTTGTCCTTGCGAATATGGAAAAAAGGATTTATAGTTGTATGCGTTCCATCAGCTACCGCTGTTCACAATAGGGGACGCACTTCAAAATTGAAAAAATCTCCAGCGCATCTCGTCTATCTAAATACAAGAAATAAATTTATGACGCTCGCATCATTGTCCGATATAATCACTTTACCTCTTTTTATCTTATTCGAATGCATAAAGGCTATCTATCTACTTAAAGTTAATCCAGCTCATTCGTTTGCAACCTTTGGTGCCATCTTATGGATTTCTCAAAACCTTAAAAAGGTTTATATTCGTCGTAAAATATTGAAGGAAAAAGTTAATGAAGATCATACACTTTCAGCCGTAATTCTTAAACCTCACTTTCCAACTCTTATTAGTGATTTTAGACGCCATTATGATCTTAAATAATAGTTATACGCCATGGCTCGGTTAAAAATTCTCCATATATCGAATCCAGTAAACATTCCTACAAAAGGCTATGGTGGAACAGAGAGAGTAGTTTACTCGCTAGCTAAGACTCAGGCAGAAAATGGTCACGACGTTACAATTATTGCCGGAAAACCTTCAGTGATTCCGAATGTTAAGGATTCCTCTTTTGTTGAAGGAACATACTATACAGAAAGAAGATTCATTGTGAAGAGGATCTTAAGTATGTATTCTATAAGAGCTTTTCTTAATAGTCGAAAAGATGACTTTGACATAATACACAATCATGTCTCGGAAGAAGCAATTCCTGCGTCATTGTTATCGAAAAGCATAGCCGTGACTACATTGCACTGCCCATTAACCCTTAGAAAATTCTGGCCTTTTTTAACTACGTCGATAGCGAGTCTTTTGCCCAAAAAAACAAAGTTTGTTACGATAAGCAAAAAATCCTTTGAGGAATTCAGACCTTTTTTCCGCAACTCTTTGATAACCTTTATCCGTAATGGAATAGATGTGACAAATATTCCCTTCAGCCAAAAACCCAGTAAGGATCATGAGATTCAACTCTGTTTTTTAGGAAAACTAGTTTATGAGAAACAACCCCACTTGGCAATGAAGATCGCCGACATACTCTATGAATGGGGTTATGATGTAATGTTGTTCATAATGGGAAAATTAGACCTACCTTTGTCTAGGTATTCTAAGAGATTAATCAAAGAAGCGCAAGCAAGAAAATATGTAACCGTATTGCCTAATATAGAGACGAACAAACTTTATGAAATTCTTAAGAACTGCGATGTTTTTTTAACAACATCATTTGAAATTGGGTTAATGATGAGTCAACTAGAGGCGCTTGCTACAGGCACTCCTATTGTAGGCTTCGTTAACAGCGTTGCCGAGGAGGTTGTTGTTGAGGGCTATAATGGTTATCTTGGGGTAGATTCGTATGACGTAGCTAGGAAATGCCTCGCTGCTTTAGATATAAGCCGAATAAATTGTAGGAAATTCGTGGAAAATAACTTTAGTGTTCACAAAATGTATGAAAATTATATGAAAGTCTATGAGAGAGTGATTTATGTTTCGTAATAAGAACTATAACTTGCGTCGCGGAGGAGCAACATCAATTTACGGTAAATTCAGATTTCTAGAGCAAATACTAAAGCTGTCCATAGGGCATACACGCAATAAGTTCGACTACCTAGAAGACTAATTTTCCGGTTTGGTCAATTTTTGTTCTGCGTTGGTAAGTGTTGTAGCGATATATGGTATTTCACTGCCTACAGGGTATATCATTATTCGCAGCGTTCTAGGTCTGAGGTTGTCCGCCGCTCCTTTAGTCGTTAGGTTGTTGATTTACATCGCATTTGGCGTTACCGTTTTGATACCTGTGTATCTAGCGCTGTCGTTTGTAAAAGTAACCGCGCTGACACTCATAACGATATTCTTGCTTTCTCTCATCTCTATCCTTTTAGGCAGGAGGACGTGGCGTGGCAGGGTTCAACGAACAGAGCAAAAAGGGGGCATAGCTAGTAAAGGTCTCGTTGATGAGATTCTTCCACTTACAATTTTCGTCGTAACTGCGCTATATTTTTTACTGATGGTTGATTATATGAAATGGCCCCCTGCTGGAGATATCATTAGCGGGAACGGTCCGCTTGTTTCATTAATTGAGTTTGCCGGTAAGTTGCCGATTGAACCAAGTCCAATTATACTACTCTATCCTCCAGGCTTCCACGTAATTACCGCTACGTTCAATAGCATGCTGAAATTATACCCGGCTGAAGCAGTGTTTTTAGTGGGCTCTTCTATTATAATTTTGGTCCCTCAGCTACTCTATGGCTTGACATATGTTGCCACTCGTTCCAAAACATTTTCAACAGTTGCTTTTTTCGCAACTTTTTTGATTCATCCCTCAGGTCACCTGGATAAGTGGATTGTAGGTTATTTTTTTAATGGCACATACCCTTCTTTAATGGGCTTTCTTATTATATTGACTTTTATGAATTTATTAGCCCTCATCGATACGGACTGTAGCAAAAAAGACTGGTTTAAAGCAAGGCAGAGCTTGCTGACAAGTTTACTCGTGAGCGTTACGCTCGTCTTTACCTATCCGCCATTTGCTTTGTTGACAATAACTTATATCATAGTAATAGTCGCTATCAACCGCGGTTTATTTTGGCAACACCTTAGACAAGCTTCAAGAGATTTTGACTTAACATCCAAAGTTTTCTTGGGATTGGCAATATCGATAACACTTGCTTTAGCATATGCCTTATTTTTGCATTTTTATTACATTTTTGATGTGATAATATCATATATTAAAGGGAGCTACTTTCCGGGAGGAATTGGCGTGGGTGGAGCTGAAACTAGACTAGCATATTACCTCTCGCCTTCTATTTTCTTCGATAATGTTAATGGTATGTTAATTCCCATCGCATACGCTGTAGGAGCTTACTCAACCATAAGATTGAGAAATTTTGGTGTCCCACTATTTTTCCTGCTAACCTCAACATTGGTCTTTGCTTCGCTCAACGAAATGATTTACAGATTCGTTCTATATATAATGCCTACCAGGAGCGTAATCATTCTTTTTCTTCTCTCTTGGCCGTTAATCCTTACAATGGCGGACAAAATCATTACAAAGATGTTCATGCCCACAAGAATGGTTGCTTTGATATTTAAACAAAAGAAGGTTACGACGTCGTTTGCGGCGTTAGTGAAAGGAGTTTTAGCTATACTAACAATATGCGCATTTATCACTCCATTATCTGCTTATTTCTCTTTTCAGCAACTCGAAACATGGAGTTGGTTCTCCCATCAACCTTGGTTTAAGGATGATCTTGCTGCCTTAGAATGGATAAACAAGAATGTGGGACCAACTGATTTAATATTCAATGATGCATCCCACGCAAGTAATTACCTTTGGTCCTTGTCTATTAAAAATTTAACTGGTCACCCTTGGTCTCAATTCGTTTACGAAGAACGTTTCAACGCCCTTATGAAAGTGTGGCAAGACCCTAGAGACATAGAGTATATAAAGGAAGTATTTAAAAAATATGATGTTCGATATGTCTTCTCGACCTCCGAGTGGGGGTATCAGTTATATGGCAAGCGTCACGGATATTTTGCCAAACCATATTCGCCTGAACAATACGCAGAAATTTTTGACCACTACCCTTTTTTGGAGACTGTTTTCAAAGCAGGTTCAACGCGCGTTTATAAAGTGAACTTACCTGAAGATTGCCAACTTGTAACAAGCCAGCAACCATCCTAGTAGGGAGGTTTTGCAGACGTGTCAAAAAAGTCGCTTCGCTCTTAAATAAGAAGGTTGTTAGTGCTTTGTTGGAAAACTATTTTAAAGTCTATGTTTTGTTTAGTTTGATGGATCTTTACTGGTAAGACTATTAGGAAGCTTCTGGTTAAGGATGGTCAAACTACTCCAAGGACGCTTGCCCGAATGAAGGAGAACCTGCCTTTTTCAAGGTACACCATCATAAAAACATTCAAAAGGAATGGACGTTCAAGGCTTGGTCTCCAGATCCGTTACGACCAGAGGTGGGCTGAAGCTTCTCTACCACCAACCAATCTCCTCCCACCGCAGATCACTTAATCCCTCGAATTTCATCGAAGCTAAGCTGAACAGACGAAATACCGAAAGCGCTCATATATAAGATGGTGGTAGGTCATTTTTCCTCTCATTTGATGTACGAGAGCCCTCAGCAGCTACTGTTAATCAGATATGAGCGACCGAAAGAAATCAAAGACAAAAAGGTTTGACGAATCGCTCAACATGGTTTTGAAATAGGTTCCTTGGAAGCGAACTTTTAAGTAGGTCATTATAGGTAGGCCAAATATGCGTCTACGAAGTTACCTCCCTCTTTTTTTGAACAGAATTTGTGAAAATCGCTGGATGTATCTGTTGCTGAGTTTTTTAGGAGGTGTGTTACCGCCATCCTTGTGGGATACAAGGAAAAGAGTCTGGGCAATAGCGGATAGAGCAAAGTTACTTTTGGATATTGGTTGTGGCTATGCTCATTACACTCGATCCTCAAAAGCTGAAAATGTCATAGGTATTGATTTAGATGAACACGCATTAAGAGAGGCATACCTATTTGGCAGAAAAAGAAAATTTCAGGCAGTAGTATGCGATGCTACTATGCTTCCTTTTAGAGAGCATGTTTTTGACGCGATTGTGGCAACGGAGATTCTTGAACACGTTATCAACGATGATTTAGCTGTCAAAGAAATGCACAGAGTTTCCAGGGAAAAATGTAAATTGTTAATTACTACTCCGAACGGGGATTATCTCCCCCGCCCGGACTCGCATCACGTGCGTCACTATAAAGAAAAGGAAATAATTTTTCTACTCTCACCTTACTTTATAGTTACAGAAGTAACTAGGAGATTCAATAGGTCTTTTTTAATGATACGTTGGTTTACCTCAATACGTAAACGCACATCGTGTTATTTCCGTAAGTTGGGACGCACTACTCCCACCAAGCCACGCATGGATTATATGAGTTTGATTCTTTTTGCTCCCTTCATCTTTGTGTTTGCTCCTCTTGTTAACATCGTCGTTTCAATAGAAAATTTCTCAAAAAGTGGCAAGTACAACCTTGTCATTCAATGCCATGTGAATAATAGGAGACGATTGCTGAAATGACATTTACTATGAAACCTCCAGATTTTCCTACAATTATGCAGATAGAGGTAAACAATTTTTGTAATGCTCGTTGTATAATGTGTCCTGTGCCAAGGATGAAGAGAAAACACGAGATAATGGATTTTGCACTATTTGAAAAAGTGATCAATAAAATAAAGATAGAAAAAAAAGATTTTAGTGGATGGATTCTTCCTTTTATGAGCGGCGAGCCCTTCTTAGTCCCTGACTATGTTGACTATTTGAGGCTAATCAGGAAAAGAATACCTAACGCAAAAATTGCCGTTGATACTAATGCCTCTGTATTAACCTTTGAAACAGCAGAAAAAATAATAGACGAAGAGCTTTTGGACCTATTAACCATCAGTTTCGATGGTGGAACAAAGGAAGCATATGAATCTGTACGAAAAGGGCTATCTTTTGAAAAAGTACAACACAATATACGTTCTCTTCTATACCTAAAAGCAACCAAGAAGAAGAGAAGACCTTTAGTAAACATCAAGATGATACTTACCCCCGAAACTTTTTCGTCAAAAGAATACTTTAGATTAATTTTCAAAGAGGCTGACAGACTCACATTTTCGGTTATTCATAATTGGGGTGGACAAATCGGCTTGGTCAATCCCTTGGTAAGAAGCAATTTTTGCTCCTTTTTATTTCAAACTTTTCCGATACAGACAAATGGTAATGTAGTTCTATGTTGTATGGATTACGAAGGACACGAAATACTGGGCAACGTCTGCGAGAATTCTATAAGAGAAATATGGTTGGGGAAAGAATATCAGAAAAGAAGAGAGTATCTGGATCGAAGACAGTTCGATAAACTTCCATTATGTAAAAATTGTAGTAATTTAGATCGCGGTCTGTTGGTTCAACAACTGGCGAAGATAAAGACATTGTTAGAAAATAGGTTCCCCAATTATATCTACTATAATCGTGTGTTATTTCTTGAACGTCTCCGACATTTTTCCGAAATATTTGATAAAACATAAGAACTGCTGGAAAACCTTCGACCGAATAAAAGAGAGACTTGATGTCACCTATGCGAAGTCACTAAATGCTTGGATCTTCTCCACATCCACGTTCTAACAGCCACACGATTACCCGCTACATATCAAGCTCCTCCACGGTCACACCGATAGCTACCCTTAAAATGTTCGCTCTTGGATAAGAGGATTGTTAATGGTTTTTGTTAATGATGATCGACGAACATTTATCTGTGAGGTGGTTTCAAAATATTTGTGTTTATCATAGCCCGTACCTCATGTGTATTATTATGGATGCGAATGTTATGATTGCTTGGTACATTATGGCTAGCTTCTCGTATCTTACTGCTACTCTTCTGAATGTTTTGAGCCATGAGTTGAACCTCTCTACGGCTGATCTCATCACCTTATATCCTTGCTCATCGTATGGTATCTGTTTTCTCCCGTTCCTAGGGTTTACTGGTATGTTAGCTTGGACACCATCCTCCTTAAGCTTGGATCTTATTTCTTCTGTATCGTATGCTGAATCCCCATATAGCTTATCTGGCCTATTCTTCATCTTGGTGTAGATGGTGTTGAAGATCTTGGAGTCGTATGTGTTCCCGGGGGCTTATAGCTACTGCTATTGGCTTCGAGTATTCGTCGACTATAGCATGTATCTTTGTTCCCATCCTATGCTTGAACCCATCGTATCCCACCTCTTCACCCCCCTTTAGCTTCAACGGTCGTGCTATCTACCGCTACACTCCACCCCTCATAGATGAGAGAGACTCCATTATCTTATCCCATACCCCAGCCTCCTGAAGCCTCTTAAGCCACCTCCAAGCAGTCACATACGACCCATACCCCCTAGGCATCTCACGCCACCTACAACCAGTAGTAACAACATATAGAATCCCGTTGATCAAAGATCTATCGTCACTCAAAGGTCTCCTACCCCTCTTAGGCTTAGGTGGGAGGAAAGATGAAATCACACACCACTCCTCATCACTCAACTCACGAAACTCCATAAACAAAATAAGCGACAGAGAACTTATTAAATATTTTGAAACCACCTCTGTCCTAGAGCGAGTATCGGGAACCAAGACAGGTTAGGCAATTAAGCATTCTAAAATGCACAAAGTCTAGCCGTTCTTGGTGCCGCGCTTTTCAAAAACCTCTATTAAGATGAGATCAGGCTTCACGGTAAACAGTACAGCAGCACACTTAAGAGCGAGGTTAACAGCAGCGAGAGGAGGCAGATTCGGAGCCAACAGAGCGGTGCAGATCAGCGAAGCCAAAGCTAGTGGAAGGGGCTTCAAAGGATGACGCCTAGTAGCCAAATGCACGTAGAGAGCCAGAAGCGAAGCCGCCCAACCAACCCTAAAGAAGATGCTAGGGTAGATAAACGAAGTAGTCAAACCTAGATATAAGTCAATAACAGCAACAACAGTATACAGCGGAGCAGCGATCGAAAGCGTAAAGCGCATCCCTCAAAAACAGCTTGAAGACCATATTTCTAGGTTACTGAGATTAATACCTCAAGACTACGCTAGAATAGGGTAGAGCGTACCAACAACCCTAAGCGCGTAGCCGAAGAGCGGCAAGAAGACGAAGAGGCAAAGTAGGATAGCAAGAATCCTAGATAAGCGGCGATCATCCACCAGCCTTGAAACAACCTTAGTAAGCGGGGCCAAACCCAAGCCGCAGAGGATCTGAAACGGTATAAGGTAGATGAACCTCGCCTGAAGAAAAGCACCACCAGCAGAGGAGGTGAAGAGCACAGCAAGAGACGGCACAACAGCCAAAGCTACAACACAACATTCAAACCAACCCTTGCACCTAGCCACAGCAAACACACCCAAAATCGACAAAACAACAATAATAGGGTTCGCCAAAGCTCCTCCAAGAAAAAACGTAAAAGTCTCCCTCAGATGATCAAAGACCCACAGAACATAATCCGAGCTGAAGAGCCTCAAAGTAACGTCAGCAACCTGAGTAGCCTCGTACCCCCTAATAAGAAGACCCCTCACCAAATCAGCAGCAACATTACACGCAGCAACAACAGTAAGCAGCACAAACTCATACCTAGACAAGACCTCACCACCAGACCTAAGAAACCTCCTAACAAACCCAAGCAAGCCAAACAAAGCCAGCGAACCCATCGTGACAAGCCAAGTAGCTGGGTGAGTGAGCAATATCGAAACGGAGGCAAGCGTGGATAAAACGGCGTACCTACGAAGCCTAGACCGAAGAGCCTTAATAAGCAAAGCGAAGAAAACATTAACCTCAACCAAAGCAAGCCAGTTCGCATAAAAACCAGCGTTAACACCAGCAGCAACCTGAAAAGAGAAAGCAGAAAACAGAGAAGAGAAACCAGCCAAAAACCTATCCCCAGAGCCAACCGAAACCAAAAAGTACACCGATAAAACAAGAAGCAAACCGAGCAGAGGAGGCAACAAACGGATCCCTAAATCAGGCGAACCAGAAGCCAAAACCACAGCATGCTGAAAAACCAAATAGAGAGTCCTATCAGACCTAACAAACACATCGAAAAGCTCGCCAACCCCCATACTAAGATAGGAAACAGCCCAACTATAATACCCGTTAGGGTTAACAACATCAACACCAACAAGATGCGAAGAAGGATTCAAAGCAGGAAGATAAGGGTAAGCACAAACAAAAACCACCGCAGCCAAAGCCAGGCAGAGCAAAGCAAAACCCATCCTTCTGGTATACTGAAGAGAAGAACCACCTAAGAACCTCGCAAACCAACCCTCATACGAAAAAGACAGCAACCTAAGAACCCAAGCAGCAAGAAATATCGCAAAAACCCTAGGCAGAACAGGATAAAACAAACCATAAGTAAGCTGAAGATCCAAAAGAGACACACGCCAACCAACATCAGAAAGCGGCGCAGCCCCGTCGAACCCGTTCAAAACCCACCTAACACAAGAAACCAAAGAAACAGTGGACAAAACAGAAAGCCAAACCAAAACGGCAACAGAGAATACGGAAAAACCCCTCCTCCAACCATACAATAGTGCTACAACACCCCCAGCAAAACCAACAACCCAAGCCAAAAAACTGTAGTTAAGAATGTAGAAGAGGAAGGGGAGCAGAAGAAGAACAAGAACCACAACACCAACAACATCAAAGCGCCCCCACATAAAATACACAAACAAAGATAAAGCAACCAGAAGAGAACCAAACCAAATAACCACATCAACAAAACGAGAAAAGAAAACACCATCAACCACATAAAACACCATACCAACACCCCTAACCAAAACAGGGAAGACCACACCAAAACTACCAACAAGAAACAAAAAGTCAAAAAAGAGGAAGACACCCAAAGAAGCCGAGAAAAGATATCTCAATAGCCTCGCCAAACCAACCAACACCAAACCAGCACACAACCACTATCCTTTACTTACATTATAAATACTTACCAAACGAAGAGACCCCACAGATGTATATGACTGAAAAGATGTCAAAATCATCTTCGCTTCGAAAAATATTTAAAAGATGCAAAACAAACACATACGCTAGGCAAGTATGAATAAAGATAATGTGATAGGAGTAGTGATTCTCATAGCCTCAATAGTGGTGATAGCGGTATACATCTGGCTCATCTTCCTACCACCCCTAACTGGTGTAGACCTACTCATACTCAAACTAACCGGAAGCATAGCGGTAGCAGCTGTATTCGGAATACTAGCCTGGATAGGATACACACTAGCAACAACACCACCACCCAAACCAATAGAAGAAATAGAAAAAGAAATAGAGAAGGAAACAGAGCAAGAAAAGAGCGGAGAAGAAGAAGCATCACAGCAAAAGACATGAACCACCTTGAGCATACATATCGAAGAACTCAGCGAGCAAATACTACCAGTGTTGAAGCGCTTCGGCGTAAAGAAGGCAGCAATATTCTGCTCACTAGCCAGAGGTGAAGAAAGCAGAGAAAGCGACGTAGACATCCTAGTCGAATTCGAACCTGGTAAGAGCCTACTAGACCTAGCTGGCTTAAAGATCGAACTCGAAGAAACCCTAGGCAGAAAGGTCGATGTGTTGACCTATGAATCACTCCACCCACTCCTAAAAGATAGGATTCTAAAGGAGCAGAAGCCAATCCTATCAGAAAGGACCCAAAGATATTCATCAAACACATCCTCGAAAGCATCAGCTTCAACAAAGA
>Ga0272449_1002315_pt1 | contig 17847 bp, 15 predicted proteins | sample YNPCB0241_FD_198679 | JGI IMG/M metagenome (GOLD analysis project Ga0272449, IMG submission 198679) | Hot spring sediment microbial communities from Yellowstone National Park, WY, United States - YNP-CB-024-1 | ecosystem: Environmental > Aquatic > Thermal springs > Hot (42-90C) > Sediment... | reverse complement strand
AATTTTTTACATGACGATTCTACCATATACGAGCGGCGAGGAGCATGCTATAGTAGAGATCAGCATAATTTGGTTGCCGAGGTGCGCTATGGCTTCAACCAATGAATTACAATTTATGCCCCTCGACCTTGACACCTTTGCCGGCAGTGAACGTTTTATGGCCGGAACACGGCTCGGTGCGGCATTCAGTCAGGGTATGCGCTCGTACTTGCGGGCAGCGTATGCTGATGCGATTGAGCATTTCAAGGCTGCTTTAATTGCCGCGTATGTCGATGGTGAAGAACAGGCCCAGATTTTCGAGCGCGAGCGGGCCATAATCTATTTATATATCGGGAACTCACTGGCATTTCAAGATCACTGGGAAGAGGCGTTACGCGAGTATCTTGAGGCAGTGCAGACCGATCCACAACTGGCCGAAGCCCATTACAACCTAGGCGTCGCCTTTGCCGCACTCGGCCAGATTGATCGGGCGATTGCCGCGTTCAAGGAGACCCTCGAATACAACCCCAATCTGTACGAAGCCCACTTTGCCCTTGGCCGTTGTTATCAGCGCATTGATGATGCCGGACGTGCCTACATTCATTTCAGTAGTGCCTGCAATGCTCGACCCCAGGCCGCCGAACCCCGCTATTACCTGGGGTTGATGCACCAGAGTCATGGCGCCTATGAGCTGGCGCAGCGCTGTTTTGCTGAAGCCTTGCGGGTCGAACCAACTTTCGTCTCGCCCGAACCACTCCCCGATGAACCGTTGGTCAATCGCAGTGAAGAAGAGGTTGCCCAGTGGTACTATCGGTTGAGTCAGGCGCTCAAGCAGCAAGGCTACGAAGAAGAAGCCGAGCGTATTTACCGCGCATTGTTGCAGTGGCGTCCTCAGGAGTATGCAGCTCGCTACCTGCTTGGTAATTTGCTGGCCCGTCAGCGCCGCTTCGATGAAGCATACGCAGAATACGAACAAGTGCCACCACAACATCGCCATTATGTCGATGCTCGTTTGCGGATGAGCGCTATCTTGCGTTTACAGAAGAAACCAAAACAGGCTTACGAAATTCTCTTCGCCTGCGCACGTCTGCATCCACACCACGGTCAACTCTTTTTACAGATGGGCAAACTGCTCTACGACCTAGGGATGAATGCCCAAGCCGCTCGTGCTTTCGAACGTGCTGTGCAACTCATGCCGACCGATGCCCAGGCCCATTACTTGCTCGGTTTTGTGTACAATACGTTAGGGCAAGATACGTGGGCGCTGGCGGCCTGGCGTAAAGCGGTGCAACTGGCTCCCGATGCGCACTCCTTGCGTTTTGATCTTGGCTACATGTACATCCGGCGCGGTCGTTATGACCTGGCAGCACGTGAGTTTCAGCAAGTCCTTGAACAGTGGCCGGATGATCTGGAAACACAGTTTATGCTGGGGCTGTGCTACAAAGAATTGCTTGAACCGACACGAGCAATTCCGTTGTTTGAAAAAGTATTACGCCGCAATCCGCGTCATGCGCAGGCGCTGTACTATCTGGGCGCCTGTTATCTGCAAATCGGCAATACGTCACTGGGTAAAGCCTACCTGCGTCGATACGATCATCTAGTTCGCCAGGCGTCAACGATGAACGGATCAACCCGGCCACAACCACTTCCGACGCGACGGATGTCGTCGTGAATGGCAATGCTATGGTTCGCCGCTGTCGGTACACTAGTAGCGAAGTGAGGCGAACAAAATGTACAGAGGCAGTGGAATGCAACGAGTAGAGCTGCGAATTCCTTCAATTCCGATCTTCGAGCGAGTAGTGCGGGCCAGTGCTGCTGAAGTGGGAAGTGCGGCTGGCTTCAGCCCTGAACAAGTCGAAGACCTTAAGTTGGCCGTGAGCGAAGCAGTCAATAATGCTATTGACCACGGTAATCGCGGTGATACCGCCAAGTTGGTCGAAGTAACGTTTGACATCGACGGTGAAAAGATCGAAATTCGGATTAGCGACCAGGGTGAGGGTATTGAGCGAATCAATGTCGCCCGGCGTGTCATTGATGATGAAACGCTTGAGGCTGGCTATCTCCGTGGCTTTGGGATGTATCTGATCAGTGCGCTGGTTGATGATTACGAAATCGAATCATCCCAGCAAGGAACGGTGCTTACCCTTCGTCTGTATCGGAAGGAACGTCAACAATGAGCGACATTATTCGACGTGAAGAATTTGGCGACGTAGTTATCCTCCACATTCTGACAACCAGCGTTGATGCCATCTCTGCTGCCGCTATTGCAGCGGAATGTCGCGAGATGCGACCGATTACCGTGCTCGATTTTAGTGAGGTTTCGTTTATCAATTCGGCAGGTATTTCGGCGCTTCTCAAGTTTGTGGTGAGTGCCCGTAAGGCCGGTTATCAGCTTTTTGCCATGAACGTAACGCCTCACCATCAAAAGATTTTTAAGATGGTGGAAATGTCACGCTATATGCCGACCATCGAAGAGCGTGACCTGGCTGCGTATCGTTAGGACGTTGTCAGTATTGATATCCCCAAAATAACAAATTCGTAACCTCTCGCTTGCTGGTTAGTGCTATGCTACTCTCAGCGCACTGGCATTAGCCATGTACCCCTTTGTGCATACGCATTCTCTGGTGCGATATGGTATGATATTAGAGCAATAGAGAATGAGGAGGCTTGCAATGGGTTTACGTAAACGCACCGGAAAAGTTGGCGTAGTAGGAACTGGTATGGTTGGTACATCCTTCGCGTATGCACTGATGCAGCGCAGTCTGGCCAACGAACTGGTGCTGATCGATGTAGACCACGCCCGCGCTGAGGGTGAGGCGATGGATCTTAATCACGGCTTACCCTTCGTGCGGCCCATGCGAATTTACGCCGGTAGCTATGACGACCTCAGTAGCGCCGATCTCATCGTAATTGCTGCTGGTGCTAATCAACGCCCTGGCGAAACCCGTCTTGATCTGCTGAGCCGCAACGCGGCTATCTTCCGTGACATCGTACCCCGCATTCTGGCAGTTAACGATGATGGAGTTATCGTTGTCGCTACCAATCCGGTAGATATTCTAACAACCATCGGTGCGCAACTGGCCGGACCGACTGCCCATCGCGTGATCGGTTCAGGAACCATCCTCGATACCGCACGGTTCCGCTATCTCCTCGGTCAGCATTATGGTGTCGATCCGCGTTCCGTTCATGCCTATATCGTCGGTGAGCATGGTGACAGTGAGCTGGCACTCTGGAGTCTGGCAAACATTGCCGGTGTCAGGCTGGTTGATTTTGTTGGTGCGAACGGTCAGGGGTACGATCAGGCTGCGCTTGATGCCATTCTTGAACAGACGCGCAATGCCGCTTACGAGATTATCAAGCGTAAACGGGCTACCTATTACGCGATCGGATTGGGCTTGCTGGCAATTGCCGAGGCTGTGCTGCGCGATCAACATACCGTGATGACCATTAGTAGTCTGATGATCGGACAGTATGGAGTGAGCGGGATTGCTATTAGCCTGCCCACCATTGTTGGCCGCGACGGAGCTGAAGAAGTATTGAACTTGCCTTTATCCGATCAGGAAGTTGCTCTTTTTCAGCGTTCGGCTAACATCCTAAAAGAGAACCTGGCTCACGTTCAGTAGCACAAGGTAGTGTTCGTATCGTCGAGGAGAATGCGCTGTGCCACCCACAATAATGGTTGTCGAAGATGATGCCGCAACACGTCGTCTCTACCGATTCCTCTTACACAACAATGGCTACAACGTTATCGAAGCTGAAGACGGTGTTGATGCGCTGGAAAAGCTGGCCGTACACGATTGCGATGTTATCATTACCGACATGAACATGGCACGCATGGGTGGAATTGAATTGGTGCGCACGCTTCGCCAAAATCAATCTCAGGTGTATGTGATTATGGTCACCGCCTTTGGTACTCCTGATACTGAACGGAACGCATTTCGGGCCGGTGTTAACGAATATTTAACCAAGCCATTTGACTTCGATGAGCTTGAACGACGATTAGCAAACTATTTTGCCCGTCGTTCCCAAAGTGGATCGTAAGCATTCAGACGCTGTTTATACTATTAATAATACAGGCATGGTTCGCCTGGTCAATTTAGATCTCGGTGTCAATTCTGTCATCAGATGTGCGACTGCTGTAGGGTTACTGCAATCTCGCTCGATTAGACTCTTCTTGAAATGTCCGGTCTCCAGCCTCACCTGGATGTGTTTGAGGAGCCTCTCGTATGGCGGATTACGTAAATACTTCATCACCCCGCCCCCGAATCCTCATCGTGGACGATGAAATAAATATCCGTGAGTTTTGTCGCCTGCTCCTCCGTCGTGACTACGATGTAGCCGTTGCCGACCATGGTCTGTCGGCTATTGAGATACTGCGTGAACAATCGTTCGATCTGGTGCTGACAGATCTCCAAATGCCTCATGTCGATGGCATTGAGTTGGTGAAACATCTGCGCACCTTCTATCTACATACCGATGCCATCGTAATGACTGCCCATGCGACGGTGGAAACAGCCCGTGAAGCGTTGAAACTTGGTGCCCTGGATTACATTGCCAAACCGATAGATGCCGAGCAGTTGCAGAAAACAATTCGCACTGCAATCGAGTTGCAGCGTGTCCGACGCGAAAAAGAACGCCTTTCGGATTTAGTCCTGATGTATCAATTCAGTCAGGCGATTGCAACATCGCTCGACATTGAAGAACAGACTGCTCGTTTGATCGAGTTTATTGGTCGTCGTTTTACTCCAAGCCATATTGGTTTATCACTCATCGATTCTGATGGTGAGACACTGGTTACTCTTATTGGGCCTGATCCTGGGCGGCGGCTCACGCTAGCAGCAACGAGTGAAGAGGCACTGCGCATAGTCCATCGTCAATTGATAGATCGCCCCTCAGTCTCTCCTGATCGCTGGATTGAAGTGATATTGAGGAGCCGTGATCGGGCGATTGGTCTGCTCGATCTCGCGGTTAGAAATGAGCAACCACCGTTCGATGCTACTGACCGCCATCTAATAGAAGTCTTTGCCTCACAGATTGCCTCTGCACTCGACAACGCTCGTCTGTATCGCGCCCTCAAAGACCAATACGAGCAGATGATTGCCGCACTCGCCGGTGCTATCGAGGCTCGTGATGCGTATACCTACGGTCATTCTCGCCAGGTGACGCGCTACGCAGTGCGGTTGGCCCAAGAGCTGGGGTTGAGCGCCGATGACATCGAGCGTATTCACTATGCGGGTTTGTTGCATGACATCGGTAAGATTGGTGTGCCCGATGATGTGCTGCTCAAGCCAGGGCCGCTCTCGTCACAAGAAGCTGCTCAAATGCGAGCCCATCCAGAGATCGGTATTCGCATCCTTGAGCAGATTCGCGGTTTACGCGACATCCTGCCGATTATCGCCGCGCACCACGAGCGTATTGATGGCACCGGGTATCCGCACGGTCTGCGCGGCGACGATATTCCACTCGGCGCCCGTATTCTTGCCGTAGCCGATGCCTTTGAAGCGCTGACCGCTGATCGGGCGTACCGTCCAGCATTGTCACCCGAACAGGCCCTGCAAATTCTTCAAGAAGGACGCGGTACCCACTGGGATGCCCAAGTGGTTGATGTGTTTATTCGCTTAATGCAACGCGAACGTTTATGGGAGCAGGCACCACGATTACGACAGCCTGCCCGCTCACAGATACTGGTTGAGTTGAGTTAAGGACATTATTTGCTAGGGGCGAGTTGGGAAACCAGCCCTGCATGATGATTTGGTATGCACCTTCCAGATTCCAAAGTTGCCCATAGTAAAACGCTGTTTCTCTGATAGAACCCTGCTCCCTGGCACATACATAATACCTGTAAATGACAAGCTCTGCCCTGCACCGTTGTTCGTATGCCACTCGCGCCCGACCAGCGGCTCGACCTCGCCTGCGATCATTGCCTGATCCGGTTTCGTGTGGGCAAGCAAACGTTCACCTTTCGGAACAGTTATGACAGGGCGACAACCGCTGCAATCAACAGCGTAACCGAAAACATCGTTGTTGGCCTTCTCAAGACGCACCAATTCTGTCTTACCCCAACCATAGCCGCGTTCGCCGCCGAATTGCAAACGTGTTAGTGCGTTGCACCATTGCATATCTTTATGCGCGAACACATACCCGACCAGATAAACCGGATCGGCAGTATCGAGCGTGTGAGGCGAGAGAAATTCGACCTCGTGCAGCGACCCTTCAGCGGCTGAATGCGCCGGGTAAACCAGCGCAGTGGATTGATAACTGCTCAGGAAACGTCGGCGAAAGGTGCGTTCATCATCCCACGGCCAGACCACCTGATAGTCGTTGTCAGATTGCAGCGCCGGGTAGAAATAGGTGAACGCTAGCATCTCATTTACCTGCTTACCGACTTCTTGATAACCGTTCGAGTCGGTTGCCATTTGCGTTGCTGTCGCTGCCCTATCACGCACAAGGCGTTCGGTCAGCGCCCCCCAAAAGGAGCGACCGGTGAGATAGGGGCGAGTGACCTGCACATTGCCAACCTTGCGCCAGCCGATGTGCAACGGTGAGCGCAAACGAAAAACAACGCGATACCCGATCCAGTTCATGACGATGCTCCTGGCGCCTCGCTTCCGCCCTTGTCACGCGCTTTTGCACCATAGCGCGCGTAGATCAGCATCTGTTCCAGCACCTCACGCGCCAGCAACAGGCGATCCAGGTCTTTTGTTACCTGTTCATTGATGAAGCGGAGTATCTCATTACTATTATTTGTTGGCGTCTGCCAACCGAACGGTAGACTACTTAACAGATTGAGCATTTCATCAACGACAACAGCGCCGTTCTCCTTCTCTCTGGCAAGCAAGTAGAGAAAGCAGGCATAGACCCCGTCTTCCTGAAGCACACCTAGTGCTTTGGTGATCGTGTTTTCGATGTCAGAAGCCTTCTTGTCCTTCGTCTTCTGGATGATAGTCTGTGCATATTTTGCAGCCAGGTAGTCAAGATTGATCGAAGTCGTGTTGGTCATAGTTGCTCCTCGCTTTACGGCGTTGTCACTCCTTCATCCGATGGTGACTGCGCGGCATTGGCCTGCTGACCATAATCCTCTTCCTGCGGTTGACCGACGATAGCGATCCGACCGAAGCCGCGTGTGCCCATACCGCCAACGCCCAGCCACTCGATCAAGCGCAGACCGGCATCGAGTACGTCGAGGGGCGATTGCCAGACGGCATTGCTGGGTAGAGAGTTTTTATTTTGCGAAACTGGTTCGAATTTCGCTCGATAGTCATCCAGCACCACTTCAGCGGTTAGAAACGTGGCGCGGGGGATGGCTTCATAGGTGAAGAGCGCCTTATCCTCGGCAGCGCCGGTTTCGGGGTTGATACTCACCGAGGTGCGCACTTCGAGGTTGCTGTTGACGATATGGCTGAAGATGGACTCATGTACCAATGCGATCTTGTTCTTAATCGCGTTCCAGCGATCGATCTGACAGTTAGTCGGCGCATTCACGGTGACCTGCCCGCCACTGTTGAGCATCAACCATCCCAGGTTGAGCGGATCTCGGCGCGCAAATGTTAACAGTGCCACCGCCTTTGCCCACCCATCGGGCACGTCCCTCACCTCAAAACCTGCCTCACGCAACCGCTCGACCGTGCCGACCCACACCGGTCCAACCAGCGAATGCACCGGGAAGAGCACGATGTGCGCGTCGAAGACGTTGACCACGCCGGAGTAGGCTTTGACGTCCTGTCCGTTATTGCTTTTCTTGATGTAGCCAAAGGTATAACACACTGGATTCTGCTCGGGATTGGTCACCGTGTCGTGCGTTTGACCGGCAGCTTCGGGCGTTCCATACAGTTGGGCAGCGTAAGAACGGGCTGCGCCGTGGAGACTTGTGCCAGGGATTTTCGGTACCCGTGTGCCCGGCTCGCGCACGATGCTGTTGTCCACGCGCCCCAGGCGGTAGCCGCCGGTACCGATATGCACCGGATCAAGTGTCATGAAGAGATAACGTCGTCGCTTGTAGATTGCCATAACCTCATTCCTCCTTGAGAATCTCCATGCGCAGTTCGAGCAGATCGGCCAGTTCACCACGCACACCAGCAGCGACAAACTGATCACGGATGTGCTGCGGCGGCGCCTTCCAATCCCATCCGGCGCCAGCCAGCGTGTCATGCACAAATTGCTTGAACACCGGATCGGTGACCGACGTGCCATTACGATCCCGTGCAAACCATTCCTCACGAGTCACCTCAATCGTGCGCACCACTTGATGGCGCTGAGTGGTGCTCAGGCACAGGAAAACCTCCCAGAGCCTATCGAACCGCTCCAGATCGTCGATGTAAAACGGTCGGGTGCGTCGGTTCGTCCGCCGTCCATTGGTATCATAGTGGATCTCAAAGCGGCGAGTGGTTGTATCAAGGAACTCGAAGTCGAACGTCGCGGGTGTGAACCATACCCGATCGCCGACCTGCAACTCATCGGCGTGAACCAGCCAGCCATCGCAACCCTTCCACGGATTGCGACTCTTGAAATACCGTTTGCGTGTTGTCGGTTCAGTTGGATCATCCAGAAAGACGTAAGGGTACCAGAGGTCTTCGGTCTGACCGTCGCCCATTAAAGCTGGAATATGCCAGGTCAGGCGCTGGTCATCCCGCTGCAAGGTTACTTCGTACCACTCAGCGAATTGACCCGCCTGGTCAGGCTGGAAGCGCGGGGGCAGCGAATCGCCTTGACTGACCATTTTCCGCGCACAGCACAATACTTCCCACACACCAGCTACCGTCTGGCGCTCCAGCATCGCCCGCCCGGCGTCGAGCACGGCACGCAGCGGGGTGGGGCGTGGCGCAAATACCACGCCCAGGTGCAGCGGCAGGCGATTCCGTACCTTGCCCATCTCGCGTTCGTACTTCGTCTTGATCTGGCGGATGATCTCCAGGGCCTTATCCGCCGGTACAAGCGCCATGAAGACCCGTGGTTCGGCGAGGAGAGGCAGGGCTGGAACAAAGGAACTGTCGGCAATCGGCACTGCATCCTGGCTGAGCGTGATGCTGTCTAGTTGATGACGCTTTCCGGTATCATCCGATGCTTCGATCAGAAAGGTCTCACCCTGTTTCAGGATATCCTGAACCTTTTTCAGACGCATAAGACTGTTCAAATAGTCCAGATTATCACAGGTGATAAAACATTTTCCGTCCCACAGCACACTAAGCCTGATGCCGCCGTGCAAGACCAGTTCATACGTGTGGTAAGGTGTTAGCGCTTGACTGTTCAGTCTCCCCTGAATCTCCAACCGTGGTCCGGCGCGCCCCACCACGCGACCGATCAGCGAGTCTGACAACCCGCCCGGCTCTACCGGTGCGACCTGCTGCCAGAACGCGCGTGTCGTTTCCCAGATTCGGCGCAGACGGGCGAAGGAGGGATTTTTGGAAACCTTGTCGGCGACACGATTGCTGTTACCTGGTTGACGAACAACCAGGGTGCGCACCAGATCACCCGCGAGCCAGCCGCTCAGATCGAACGCGCCGACGATGAGCGCATAGCGACCGTGGATATCAGTCAGGTCATCAATCCAGATAGTCGGATGATCGCCGCAGCCCAGCGCGCGCGCCCACTGTTGCGCCCGATCGGCGCGCCGCTGTTCGCACACATCGCAGACCTTGCGCTCCCGCGCCTTGGGACTGGGTCCCTGCGGGCGTAGACCGCAGACAGTGCATACTTCGGCATTCTGACCACGCCAGAGTGTTTCGAGCCATTGAGGGTCAGTAGTTTCACGTATGTCCCGTTTGAGATGGTTCACAATCGGTGGCAACTCCTGTGGAGCCGGCTGACCCTTCCACGGCTTGTCATCCAGATAGAGTTCAGGCACACGTTCGTGCCGTATGGCGAGAGATGAATCATTCTTTACTGTTCCGGCAGCAAATGCATCTCGAATAAGATCTCTCAGGGTCTTTCTCTCTCCACCATCTTGAGCAACTTGGGATTCATCCAGCAGGTTCTCAATGTCCGGCACGACAAAGACCGATCCATTCTCGTCGCGATACACTTCCAGACCTAGTGGGTAGGTCTCTTCAATCAGCGTCTGCACCCGGTTCAACGCATCGGTCAACAGCTCGCGGCGCGCCAGTACGTCGGGAATACGCGAGGCTGAAAGCAGGTATTGTAGGCCGTCAACGCGAATACTCAGTAAGCGCCAGGAAATATCCGATGGCTTGCGTTGTTGATTGGTAAGCACACATCGAGCCAGTTCAGCCTTGTAAAGCGCAGCGACAATCGAAGACCAGTCCCACAGCGTGACTTCGTTGATCGGGCGGCGGGTGTCGCCTGGCGCACCTCGGAATTGCAGATATAGTTCGTATATAAAGTCTTTCCTTGGCCTATCAAATTGAGAAATAACTTGTACCAGCTTGTTATCGAGTGAACTTACCCCAGAAAATGTAAAGCCAAATGGACTGACTATCTCTTTCGAACTTCCTCCATCTGCTGCATCTTCCTTTTCCAGGTGGGCAACTGCGTGAGCACGACCTAGTGTCCCCGCCAGGTATACCAGGCTGTTGCCGAGAATTGTTTGAAAACCACTGTATTTATCAGAGACGAGCGGTCGGCCCCAAAGAAGTATTTCAAGAAAATTTCCATTTCCAATACCCGCAAGTGTGATAGCTTTATTTGGAAGTGATAGATTATGTCTTTGTAGAGTTTTCCACAACGCTGTCGGATGTAATGCTTCCTGGAGGCGAGCACACTGACTGCGATTTGGCTTAAGACGCAACCAGTACTGCAATGTTTTTAGATCAGTATCAGAGAATACAGCCTTGTGAGGATTGACTCGGGGCTTTCCTTCACATTGATTAGCGTTGAATCCTACACCATCGGGTTGATAGAATGCATCGGCGCACTTTCCCATGTCATGCACCCACGCTGCCACCTCTGCCAGTAGCAGATTATCCCGTGCTGTAGTTAATTTGTTCAAATCGTGGCTCATAGACCTGTTCCTTCGATTACCTGCCACAATTGCCGAGCGGTGTCGAACACACCCAATTCACCGTAGAGGTGCAGCAGCGCTGCGCTCCTTACCGTAATGCGTTATGTTACACTACGCACAACACCTCCACACACCGCGCCGGTTCGTCTTCACGCCTGGCGCGACGTGCTGCCATTGGATTCGGACGGCGGCAGCATTACAGCGCGGTCTTCAGCCAGTGTTCTACCTCCGCTGCCAGATTACTCAGCCGTTTACCCTTCAGAGAAAGCGTCTGCGTAGCGATGCGTATCTCGCCATCCACCAGGTCATCTGCGGCTATGCCGAAGCCGCTGCTGGTCTTCGCGCCAAAGCCATAGGTGCTCAGCATCGCCTGAATGCCCTGCGCAACGACCACGAGGTCGTCGGCGCTCTGCTGCGCATCGACCGCCGTGCCGGTTGGCACATAGAGCAGCATCAACGCACCCTGTGCGCCAGCGGGTACGCATTCCAGCAAAATCGGACCACGTGCGCCAACCCCCTTTTCCCGGTCGTGCGGGTTGATCACCTCCAGACCGAGGCGGTCGAAGAAGGTGGGGAAGAACTGCACAAACCCGGCGCAAAATGCCTCTTCTTCACCCCTGATATTGCCGAACAGCCGCACCATCTGCGAGTCGTTCGCTTCCTGTTCCGGGGTGGTATACCCGCGCATCTGGCGCAGCGCGGCGCGCAGGGCACCTTTCCATCCCGACGGCGCAATGTAGGGAACATCAAAAACCCACTCCTTCTTCACCGGATTTTCTAGCAGGTGAAAAAGACGGTCGTCTCTGCTCAGATATGGCTTGCTCAGGGTGAAGGTCAGACGCAGCGCCCATGCTCCAGGTGGGAGGGTTGCCAGGTCAGGCAGCGTTGGCTCCAGACCGAGTTGCTGCATTGTAGTGCGTTGGCGGGCAAGGAATGCTGCGGCGTCCCGTCCAACCCACAGGCGGTAACCGCCAGCCTGTGTGCGGGTGCCACTGCGGGCACGTTCGAGCTGGGGCGTGATCATTGCCTGCGCCAGCACTGCCAGCCGTGCAGTCGGGTCACGCAGCAAGCGCAGATCACCCCAGCGCTTTGGCAACTCCTGCGTCTCGCCGGCAAGCCATTGCAGCGCAAATGCCTGCACGGTACCGTCCTGAAGGGCAAAAGAGAAGTGAGCATGGAATTCGTAACTCATTGAAGTGCCTCAATTGCTGCAATAATCGACGCAAAGTTCTGCTGTAAGAGATGATCATCCGTGTTTGCTAGCACTACCTCAGCAAACACTGGCGGCGAGGTATGCATCCGAGTCACTGCTGCATACAGGCGCACATAATCTTTGGCTTCTGACAGAGGCGGAAAGCCGTTCTGTCGCAGCAACATCGGTATTTCTTGCGTCACTTTTTGAATGATAATCTGTCCGTTTACATCTACCTTCTGCCTTTGCGCAAGATGATCGACTACATCTTGATTAAACGCCAGTTGCAACACCAGATCGTCGATAGTACATTTCGTAAGCCCGGAAAGCGAGCGGCGAGATACAATGTGAATGACTAAACGGAAGTCTATACTCGGCGCATCCCAGACAAAGGCATTCCAAACACCGGTAACACGCTGGAATTGTAACGATGTGTTAATACCACGTTGCTTCAGGATTCCTTTCAATCCATTGTCGACACTCTGAATAATTCGCGCAATGGTCTCTCCTGAATCCTTGTCGCGCAGAATGAGCGCCCGAACCGGCTGTTGTCCTACAAGTGGGCCGAGTTTAGTGACGATTTCACTGTTAATTTTGTCCTTTCCCTTGCAATCGAAGGTCTGAAAGGCAAAACCAGGAAAAAATTGCTTTAACCTTTCAATCACCTTCTCTTCAGTTTTACCTTCAGCAAAGACTAGGATCTTCATGAACTTCCTCTCGCAGTTGAAACTGAAGCGGCGCATCAATGTCTTCAAGAACACGCGGATCGAGGCCTGATTCAAGCCAGGAAGCCAGATTTTCGCGATTGAACCACGATGATCTGAGCACCCCATCACGCAGGTTCAGACGAAATGCCAGCGTTTGTTCGGGCGGTAAGATGTCGTGCTGGAGCATGCGGGTAAGATAGGCGATGACTTCCAGGCTTTGAGTGGTGATGAAGACCTGGATGGGCTTATCTTTTGTAAGCTGAACAACGACATCGAGCAATCGGCCCAGGGTTGCAGGGTTTTGAAACACCTCTGGTTCTTCCCACAGAACCATCCCCGGATGGGTGTCGTCTACTGTTGCAGCAAGTGCAACCAGATGGGCGATGAGCTTAAATGCGTGACGGGCGCCATCACCGAATTGATCGATTCCCAATGGTGTTTGACCACGGAACCGCACATAACCGGTGCGTCCATGCTGGTTATCGGGCGCATCAGTGACCTCAATGGTTGCTTCCTTCAGCGACGGGAATATCTCTGCCATACGTTCAGCAATGTGCTCGTGCCAGTCGGGAACGGTGTTGTATGCCCATTGAGCAAAGGACGTGGTCAGATGAGAGCTGGCAGCGACGGTATCGTAGAACATCACCCGTGCTGGATCGGGCATTGATCCGTGCGTTGTCCAGACGGCAAGCCGATCAAGCGGGTGTTGTAGCTTCCAGCGGTACACCCAGTCCGGCTCCCAGAGATAGTACCAGTGCGCATCGCCTGGCTGAATGCCAGACTCAGCAAACGTTGGCGGAATCATACTGGCGTCGAGCGCTTTTGGTTGGGGCAGACTGAAGAGGGCAATCTGGGCAAGGTCTGCCTGCTCGAAGGCATAGATGTCTTTTTCACCCCATTCCGGTAGCGGAGGTTCCAGACGAAACTCCGCCCATGGCACCTCCGGCGCACGAACGTCTTTCTTTAGCAAGTCGAGGCGCACTGCTATGCCCCGTTCTCGCGTCAGTGTAGCCGGATTGTCCTGCCATTCGCCACGTTTGCCGTGACGTTGACGTAGACGCTGGAACGGCGGATGCCCTGAGAAATCGTGCGCCAGTGCCGTTCGTGCCGGGAGTGTACCAGTCTCATCTGGCAAGAGATCGTCCCGAATAAAGATCGCAGGACGTCCACATGTTGCACTCAGGTACAGGAGTTCTAACAGTGCTGTTTTGCCACTATTATTCGGGCCAATGAGCAGGTTCACTTTCCGTAGACGATCAATGTGTCCCTGCCGAATACCGCGAAAGCGGTGAATCATGATGCGTTCGATCATAGCTACTCCCGTAGTTTGTTGCTAAAAAGGTTCCAGGCCGCGATCAGTGAAGCAAAGACCTGACGGAGCTCGTCATCTGACGTATATTTGACCACATCTCGCGCAAACCACACATGCGATCTGCGATACTGGAAAGCGGTAATGTAAGCATACAGCCATGATTTGGCATGTGTCCATGAATATCTGTTCGATACCATGAGATTGGTGAACTCAATCTCAGCTTTGTGCAAAAGTTGTTGGCAACTCTGCCCCTCAGCAACTATCCTGCTAACAACCTGTTGGTTAATATTGGAATTTTGCAAGATGTTCAGGATATATCCATCAAAATCACATCTTGAAATTCCTGGAACTTCGGCATTCGAGATGTGGAGCACGAGATGCAGGTTGTTTGCTTGATACTCAAAAATATTATTTGTATTTGCATGCTGACTGAACGAAATGTTTTGCCAGAAATCGTTAGTGTCACGCTGTTGAAGATCGCGCAAGAATTGGTCTTTCCGATCTAGGGGGCTAGGACTATCCTCCTGATCGAGCATGAACAGCACATTGCCACCAGTGCCTTGCAACGCGAGTAGCGGGTTTGCTCTGGTGAGAATATCCACTACCGCATCATACCCCTCACGCTGGCGAATGCCTGAAGGTAGTCGAGAAGTCAAACCGTTATGAAGAATCCCTTTCTGGTATAAAACATTGCCCACCTCACGTTCGGTAGCGCCTTCAGCAATAATCAAGACTTCCGCAGGACTCACGGCCTGACCTCTCGCACACGCAGAAAACGTGCTAGCGGCGAGATCAGTTCATCTTCGCCAGTCGTGCGCGGATCGCCAAACAATTCCATCCAACTTCCAATCGACTCACCTGGAAACGTCTGAACTTGCAAGGTTCCCCCTACGAGCTGCAATCGTAGTGTACAGACATCGGATGGGTTGAGCGACGTCTGTTGCTCAGGTTCTCTCATTGCAAGCGCAAGCCATGAAAGCACTTCCAGGCTTTGGGTAGACAAGAAAACCTGCACAGCCTTTCCTGCCACCAGCCGGGCAACTTCATCGAGCAACCGACCAAGAGTGGCAGGGTGCATAAACAACTCCGGATCTTCCCACAAGAACAATCCCGACTCGTGCTGTTCGGCGCGGTCAACCAGGGCGATGAGGGCAGCCAGCACCTTGAACGCATGACGGGCGCCATCGCCGAACTGATCGATCTCAATCGGCAGGGTTCGGTTGGGAAGTTCCAGGTACCCGCCCCAGGTCGTGCCGGTTGGGGTCGGTTTCACGTTCACTCGTACTCCGGCCATATCCGGAAATACCCGCGCCATGCTCTGCGCGATGCGCTCTTCCCACTTGTTCACCGTGCGATAGCACCGTTGCGCAAAGGCGCCTTCAAAGTGGGCATGGGCGGTGTGAAAATCAAAGAAGAGCACATGTGCTGCCGCGCCGTCGCCAGCCTCTGCCCATATTGCCAGTCGATCCAGGGGTTGAGTATCGTTCCAGCGATACACCCAGCGTTGATCCCACACGTAATGCCAGCGCTGCGAGGGGTGCTCTGGACGATGGGTGTTGAGGAGCGTTGGGATGAACTCCGGCGGCGCCTGGTTCGGCTGACTGAGCGAAAACAGGACTGCGTGTTGCATGTCGGTTTTGCGAAACCGGTCTGGTGCTTCAGCAGCCAGACGGAATCGGTGCAACGGGTGTGTTGCCGGAAGATCGGGAAGCTCCAGATCCAAAGCCTTTTCTTTGTCTAGATCAATCACGAAGGAATCCGTCTCACGCACCGCATAGCCATGGCGTTGACGTAGCCGTTTGGTGGGCGAATGCGCCAAAAAATCTCTTGCAACGAGGGTTGTCGCCGCGTGAACGGGAGGCTCAATGGTTTCGGTGATGAGCTGGCAGGTTCGTCTGCTCAAGCCGCCCAGGTAGAGTAGTTCCAGCAGCGCGGACTTGCCGCTATTGTTCGGACCGATCAAGACGTTGAATGCCCGTAGATGTTGGATCACGCCCTCGCGAATACCACGAAAGCGGTGGATGGTCAGAGATTGAAGCATTGCAGTGCCCCCTATAGCAGTTGCCGCACATCCTGAGTTGTTCGCGGACGTTGTTGGGTCAGTGTCCCCTGTACATTCAACGTCTGATTCCAGGTTGTTGCGCTACCTAACGTCTGCGTCAGCATACTCGCTGTTTGCGATTGTGCAGGCAACCACGCCCAGCCGTGAACGCACCACCGGTTATTACCGGGGTCGAGGTATGCCCATGTTGCTACTATTCGTCCTCGTTGACGATTGGGAAGTGCAGCGCCGAATATCGTTTGCTCATCAGCACGATTCCATTTTTGACCAAACCGCCATGCGTTTTTCAAAGCTGGCGTTACCGGTACGATGTTGTAGTGCTGTACCAATGGTTGCACCTGAATGCTAACGCGACTTATCCCTGGGATGTTTGTCCACCAGCCCGGCTGCCTAGGAGTGAAATCGAACCGGAAGAACAGGAATTGCCGCAGATCAGGGTCGGCACTCGCGCTCTGTGATACTGAAATCGTATTCCAGTTCGCCTGCTTTGCCACGGCAAGCACATCTTCACGATTATCTATACGAAATGCACCGTACCCAAGCTGTGGTTTAGCGCCTAGGCTTCCCCACTGTTCCAAAAATAGGAGCAGCGCCGCAATCCGCTGTACTGCCTCTGGATCGCCAGTCAGTCGTAAAGTGAACGTACCCATACGCCCTGGCGGCAAAAACCAGCCTCGCGTGCGATCAGGGGGGCGGATGTTGAGTGGTTGTGCATCCTTCCAGATAGGTTGCGTCTGATCATTAATGATCGTCAGACGAAACCGTCGCCGCCAGCCGGTCGCGCCAAAGACCTGGCATGCATCGCACAGTCCAGCATCGCGCAGACGTTGCAATGGAGTGCTGGCTGATGATTTCTGATACTTTTCAGCGTCGAAGGTGCACTTGCTCTGACTCGGATCGCATGCCTCACCGCCCAACCCACGCACAATCGCTTCATACCACCAACGCATGCTGCCAATCAGTCCGCTTTCGTGCAGCCGGTCGGTCGTTCCCTCCACACCGCCGGTCCAGAAGGGGGTCAGGGTTGTGATCTGCACATCCATTGCTGTTGTCCAATGTTGTTTTACATCAATAGCAGTATGCTAGGAAATTGTACTGATTCCACCATTCAAACCTTTTGGTTTATCAGAAAAATTCTCGGATCGGGAGGTATTAAGATAGTGAACTCAAGATACTGTGACAGCAAATGATACCACACGATCAAAGAATTTTTCAACGTCTTCTTTTTAATCGCCGCTTCACCGGAAATAGATGGAAGAACGTGACGATTTGTTATCCATGCGATCACAACAATCTCCGTCGCACGCAGTCTGGGAACGTTTGGAAGTACGAGGTCGTCATCGGCGTCAGAGGCACATGTGTCCGGCTAAGAACCTATCCGCAACAGCGCGGGAAATAACGGCAGCGAAGGTTGCTCCGTGCTGGTACGAACCGCAGAGGTATCGGGATGCGCCGATGGCCGAGCGGGGATCCCCAATTGCGACGGTCAATGTCCAGCATGACGACGCAACGCACAATAGATTCGAGGCGTCACACCTATATCCGCCAATGGTGGAGAGACGGTTCGCGAACTACCCCTCTACGATGGGCACGGCATCTTCCTGATAGCCAATGCGGGTTATTCATCTTAGAGCCTGATCA
>Ga0272449_1002313_pt1 | contig 17870 bp, 16 predicted proteins | sample YNPCB0241_FD_198679 | JGI IMG/M metagenome (GOLD analysis project Ga0272449, IMG submission 198679) | Hot spring sediment microbial communities from Yellowstone National Park, WY, United States - YNP-CB-024-1 | ecosystem: Environmental > Aquatic > Thermal springs > Hot (42-90C) > Sediment... | reverse complement strand
CGTGTGCCTCGGCCTGGTCCTGGACGAAGAAGGCGAGAAGATGAGCAAGTCCAAGGGGAACGCCCTGGACCCCTGGGACGTCATCAGGGTGCACGGGGCCGATGCCCTGCGCTGGTACCTCTACACTGCCAGCCCCCCAGGCCAGGAGCGGCGCGTCTCCCTGAACCTGGTCGGGGATGTGGTGAGCCGCTTCCTGCTCACCCTGTGGAACACCTACGTCTTCTTCGTCACCTATGCCAACCTGGATGGCTTTGACCCCCGGGAGCCGCGCATCCCCTGGGAGAAGCGCTCCCTCCTGGACCGGTGGATCCTCTCCGAACTGAACCTTCTGGTGCAGCGGACCACCGAAGCCCTGGACCACTACGACCTGACCGGCGCGGCGCGGCCCATTGAGAAGTTCGTGGACAACCTGAGCAACTGGTACGTGCGGCGCTCCCGCCGGCGCTTCTGGAAGAGCGAGGCGGACGAGGACAAGGCCGCCGCCTATCAGACGCTGTACGAGTGCCTGGTGACGCTGGTGAAGCTCCTGGCCCCCTTCACCCCCTTCGTGACCGACGCCATCTACAGGAACCTGGTCTGCAGCGTCTACCCGGATGCCCCCGACAGCGTCCACCTGACGGACTACCCGGAAGCGAACCTGGCCGAATGCGACCGGGACCTCATTGACGAGATCCAACTGGTCATGCGGGTGGTGGGCCTGGGGCGCAGCGCCCGCAACCAGGCCGGCATCAAGGTCCGCCAGCCCCTGTCTCAGGTGCTCATCAAGGTCCGCGACGCGGCGGAGAAGCGCAGCCTGGAGCGGCACGCCGACCAGGTCCTGGACGAACTCAACGTCAAGGCCATGGCCCTGGTGGACCGGCCCACAGACCTGGTGGAGTACCACGTCTCGGCGGTCCCCTCGCTGGTAGGCAAGCGCCTTGGCCCTCTCTTCCCCAAGGTGCGGGAAGCCCTGGCACGCCTGGACCCGGCCGAGGTGGCAGCACGGGTGCAGGCCGGGGAACCCCTGACGCTGCAGGTGGACGGCCAGGACGTTGTGCTCCAGCCGGAGGAACTCCAGGTGCGGGTCACGCCACGGGAGGGGCTGGCCGTCGTGGAGGAGGCGGGGTACCTGGTGGCCCTGGATACTCGCCTGACCGAGGAACTCCTGCTGGAAGGGCACGCCAGGGATGTGGTGCGGCGCATCCAGACCCTGCGGAAGGACGCGGGCTTCCGCATTGAGGACCGCATCGCCACCTACTGGCAAGGCGGGCCCACGGCCCAGCGGGTCTTCGCCGCCTGGGGCGACTACATCGCCCGGGAGACGTTGAGCGTCTCGCTCCTGGAGGCCGAACCGCCAGCGGAGAGCGCCCAGGCCACCCTGAACCTCGGCAGCGAACCCCTCACCCTGGGCCTCGTGCGGGTGGAGGGAAGGGCCTCCTAGGGAGGGCACCCCTGCAGGAGGGGGAAGCGCCGGAGCGCTTCCCCCTCTTCGCGCCAGCCGCCGATTCAATTCGGACCGCAGGTAGGGGCGATTCATGAATCGCCCCTACCTGAGGGCCTTTGGCAAGCGCCCCTACTGAGGGCTTTCGGCAATCGCCCCTACCGAGGGCTTTCGGCAACCGCCCCTACCGAGGGCTTTCGGCAACCGCCCCTGCCGAGGGCTTTCGGCGGGCCATCCCTGCAGAGGGGACGGCAGGCGGCCTGGCTGCCTCTTGGGGGGGGCGGTTTCAACCGCTCCTGCACCAATGGGGCAAGGTGCAAGAACTGCACCCCGCACCTGGTCACGAGGCGGTGGCCCGCTTCGGGGCCCGTTTGACTTGGCAAGCGCCCGTGCTATAATCCGCACACCGTGCGTGGGAGAGAAAGGCAATCTCACAAGAAGAGGGGGGAATTTCCCTATGGCTGAATCGTTCCAACCCAAAGGTGAAGAGCGGGAGGTCCGCCTCTTGGGCGGGGCGACCATTGACGGCGCACCCGTGGCCTACGTGGTAGTCATGGCTGCCGTGGTCACCGCCCTCTCCTTCGTGCCCTTTTCCGTGGTCTTCGCCGCTGGAGGCTCCTTCCCCCTGGCCCAGGGGGTGTACGCCTTGGTGGGCATCCTCCTCGGCCCGTGGGCCGGCGCGCTCGCCGCGGGCATCGGCCGGCTCATCGCCGTCTTCGTCGCGCCCCACACCGCGGGCGTGGGGCTGCCCTCCGTCGTCTTCGCCGTGGTGTGGGCCGCGGCCGGCGGCATCCTGGTGGAAAAGCGGGGGTGGGGTTGGCTCCTCGCCCTCGTGGTCTTCGTGGCCTCCTACCTCTTCTACGTGGGCCGGGCCCTGACCATTGACGTCACCCTGCCCCTGGCCCTCCAGGCCACGGCCGTCAGCCTCCTGGGGCTCCTCCTGTGGGTCCTCCCCACCCGCGCTCTGGCCCGCCGGTGGATCGCCGACCCGAACCTGGGCCGAGTGGCCGCAGGCCTCTTCCTGGGGTGCCTGATGGTCAACGCCAACGCCCTCACCTTCGCCAACGCCTGGGTCTACTACACCATCGGGTGGCCAGCCAAGGTCTGGATGGCCCTCGTCCCGGTCGTCCCCGTGGAGCAATTCTTCCGCACCGTGGTCGGGACGGTCATCGGCGTGGGGGTGATCGCCGGGCTGCGGGCCCTCGGCCTGAAGCGGCCTGCCAAAGCGGGCTACTGACCCCCACGGAGGCCGCAGAACCGCCCTCGCATGGCCGAACCGATCGTCCTCCTGGAAAACCTGTCCTACCAGTACCCCGGGGCTTCCGCCCCGGCTTTGCGCGATGTCAACCTGCGCGTGGAACGGGGCGAGTTCGTGGGCATCGTAGGTCCTACTGGCGCTGGGAAGACCACCCTTTGCCTCGCCCTGAACGGCACCGTTCCCCAGTTCTACGGAGGGCGATTCTTCGGCCGGGCACTGGTGGCTGGGTTGGACACCCTGGAACACCCCATCCACGACCTGGCGCGCCACGTGGGCATGGTCTTCCAGGACCCCGAAGCACAACTGCTGACCACCTCAGTGGAGAACGAAGTCGCCTTCGCCCTGGAGAACCTCTGCGTGCCGCCGGAGGCCATCCGGGCGCGGGTGGCGCGGGCCCTGGCCGCCGTGCGGCTTCAGGGCCTGGAGAAGAAGCGCCCCCACGAACTTTCCGGCGGGCAGAAGCAGCGGCTGGCCATCGCCGCAGCCCTGGCCCTGGAGCCAGACCTCCTGGTCCTGGACGAGCCGACCACCCAACTGGACCCGGTGGGCCAGGAGGAGGTCTTCGCCACCGTCGCCCGCCTGAACCGGGAACAGGGGGTGACGGTGGTGATGGCCAGCCACGCCGTGGAGTACCTGGCGGAGCACGCCACGCGCCTCGTCATCCTGGACCAGGGGCAAGTCCTCCAGGTGGGGCCGCCCAGGGATGTCCTGGCGCAGGTGGAGCAACTGGAAGCCCTGGGGCTGCGTGTGCCCCAGGTGACCCGCTTCTACCACCTGATGCAAGCCCGGGGGGAGCGCCTCCCCACGCTCCCCGTGACCCAGGACGAGGCCCTCGCCCAGTACCGCGGCCTGCGGGGCCGCTGGCGCATCCGCTCCGACGGCGCGGCCGTGGCCGCTTCCCCTCCGCGGGAAGGGCCTCCGCTCATTGAGGTGGAGGACCTGCGGCACGTCTACCCCGACGGCACGGAGGCCCTGCGGGGCGTCTCGCTGCGGGTCTGGCCCGGGGAATACGTGGTCATCGTGGGCCAGAACGGGGCCGGGAAGAGCACCCTGGCCAAGCACGTGGTCCACCTCCTGGAGCCGACCTCCGGCACGGTGCGGGTGGGCGGGGAGGATGTGCGGGGCCTCTCCACGGCGGCGCTGGCGCAGAGGGTCGGCTTCATCTCCCAGAACCCAGACAACCAGATCTTCACCACCCGCGTGGAGGAGGAGGTGGCCTTCGCCCTGCGCGCCCGCAGGGTGCCGGAGGCGGAGGTGCAGCGGCGCGTGGCCTGGGCGCTGGAGGAGATGGGGCTCGCCCCGTACAGGGACCGACACCCCCTCTCCCTGCCCAAGGGGGACCGAGCGCGCCTCGTGGTGGCCGCAGTGCTGGCCATGGGGCCAGACATCCTCATCTTTGACGAACCGACCACAGGCCAGGACCCCCAGGGGGCACGCCGCATCCTGGACCTCAGCCGCCGCCTCCAGGAGCAGGGGAAGACGGTCCTGGTCATCACCCACCACCTGTACCTGATGCCTCCCTACGCGGAACGGGCCGTGGTGATGGCCAGGGGCGCCATCCTCCTGGATGCCCCCCTGCGGCAGGCCTTCCACGCCGTGGACGTGCTGCGGCAGAGCGACCTCCAGCCCCCGCAGATCGTGCTCTTCGCCCGGGCCCTCGCCGCGTGGGAGGGGGTGGACCTCCCCATCCTCACGGAGGAGGAGTTGGCGGCCCGGGTGGAAGTAACAGGGGAAATGGAGCATGGTGGGGTTTGACCCCTTCGGCCCTGGAGCGCGGGACACCTTCTTCCGCCACCTGGACTTCCGGTCCAAGGTGGCCATCCTGGGGGTGGCTACCTTCCTGGCCTTCCTGTGGGATAGCCCTGTCACGACTGGAGCGCTGGCCGCCGTCGTGGTGCTCCTGTGCCTCCTGGCGGGCCTGCGGAAGGAGTACCTCCTGCGCATGGGGCTGATCATGCTCCCCTTCTTCGCCCTGGTCCTCCTGACCCACGGCTTCCTCAACACCTACGTGGGGCGGACGGCCCTGTGGACGGCCCCGGCGGACTGGCCCCTCGTGGGGGGATGGCTGTGGCTCACGCGGGAGGGCCTGCTCTACGGCCTCATGGTCATCTTCCGCACCATCACGTTGGTCCTCGTCATCCCCCTCGTGGTCTTCACCACGGAACTGGACGAACTGGTGGTGGGGCTCGTGCGGCTGCGGGTCCCCTACAAAGTGGCCTTCGTCCTGGCGAGCACCCTGCGTTTCGTGCCCCTCCTCCTGGGGGAGGTCCAGAGCATCATGGAGGCACAGCGCCTGCGGGGCCTGGAGACGTCGCGGATGGGGCTCCTCCAGCGGGCGCGCATCTACTCCCGCATCGCCGTGCCCCTCATCCTCGGGGCCCTGGTGCGCTCGCAGCAGATAGAGGTGGTGCTGGCCTCGCGGGCCTTCTCCGGGAGCGCGGAACGGACCTACCTCCACACCACGCGGCTGCGGACGGCCGACTACCTGGTGCTCGGTGCAACGCTTGCGGTCGCCGTGGCCGCGGTGGTTGGCCTGGCCCTGTGGGGGGTGGGACGGTTCCACGGCCCCCTCTAGCCCCCGGTTTGCCTTCAGCGCCCATCATCGGTATAATGCCCTACCTTTTGTATAGGTAGGCTATGCACATCCTTTGTAAAGGGGGCACCATGCGCGTCTGGAACCTGCGTGGCATCCTGCTGGTCCTCGTCTGCGGGGCGCTTCTGGGCCTGGGCGGATGGGAGCACGCGGCCCGCGCCGGGGAACCCGTGGGCCTGGACACCCTGACGGTCTCCCTGTGGCCAGAGTACGACCGGGAGGGCGTCCTGGTCATCTACCGGGGGACCGTGGCCGCGGGGACAGCGTTGCCAGCCACGCTGCGCTTCCGCGTCCCCAAGACGATGGCCAGCCTGGGCGGCACGGCGGGGGTGGATGACCAGGGGGCGTTCCACTACTACAAGCCCTCGGTGCAGGACCTGGGCACCGCTCTGGAGGTGACGTACACCACGCCCTACCCCGCCTTCCAGTTTGAGTACTACGACAGCGCGCTCCAGGTAGAGGGCGAGGCGCGATCGTACACCTTCACCTACCCGGCCGTGTACCGAGTGGGGCTCTTGGTCCTGGAGGCCCAGGAGCCGGCCGGGGCGGAGGGGTTCGCCACGGAGCCGGAAGGGGCCCTCGCCGACGACCCCTTGGGGAGCGGGCTCAAGGTGCGCCGGTGGGCCGTGGGGGCAGCCGAGGCCGGCCAACCCCTGACCTTCCGTCTGGAGTACCGGAAGGCGGACTCCCGCCTGAGCGTGGAGATCCTGGGCCTCCCTACGCCGGGCACCTCGCCCTACGAGGACGTGCCCCAGGAACGGCCCAGCGGAACGCCGGGGTGGCTCCTGGCGGGGCTGGCCGCGGTGGCCGTCGGAGCGGTGCTGGCAGCGGCCTACTTCGGGTGGCTCCGCCCGCGCCAGGCGGCCGCGGAGCCTGCGCCCCGCCCCCAGGCCAGGAAGCGTCAACGGCCCCACCGCAGGCCGGGGCCAGGGGCGGCCTCCAGAACCACGCCCAGCTCGCCGGCCCGCTTCTGCCACCAGTGCGGCGCGGAACTGGGGCCCGAGGACCGCTTCTGCCCCCAGTGCGGGGCACGGCGCAAGGGCGTCTAGCAAGGGGTGCCCGTCGTGGCGGCCCGGTGGTCCAGGGGCGATGTGCGAAACGCCTGCCGGTGTCGGGCAGCGCGCCGGGCGCAGGGGCGACGCACGCGTCGCCCTCAACCGGTTGCCCGGGGCAAGCACCAGGCCCGCCCCTACTTGCCGGGCCATGTCCGCTGTGGTATAGTGCGCAGGTGCCCCCAGGGGCAAGGGGCACACCACAAGAGGGGGAACGAAATTGGCAGTCCAAGGACCGACTTGTACCGACGACGACGTGCAACTGAGGAAAGCCCGGGGCCCGCGGCGCAAGTTCCTCATTGGCGGGCTGGTCATCGTAGCCGTGGTGGTCTACCTAGTGGCCTCCAGCATCGGCGGCTCCACCGCCTACTACCTCACGGTGGAGGAACTGAAGGCCCAGGGCCCATCCCTGCGCGAGCGGAACGTGCGAGTGGCGGGCGTGGTGGACGGCGCGAGCATCCAGTACGACGCCCGCGACCTGCTCCTGACCTTTGACCTGGTGGACGCCTCCGGACGCCTGCCCGTGGTCTACAAGGGCGTGCAGCCAGACATGTTCCAGGGCGGGGCAGAGGCGGTGGTGGAGGGCCGCTACCGGTCCGACGGCACCTTTGAGGCGACGAACCTCCTCCTCAAATGCCCGTCCAAGTACGAGGAAGCGGCGACGGCTGAGGCCCAGGGGAGGTAACAGCGCGCCATGGCGGACATCGGCTACGCGGCTATCCTCCTCACCCTGGCGACTTCCCTGTACGCTGCCCTCGCCTACCTCCTGGGCGAGCGGCACGGCGCGCCCGAACTCCTGGAAAGCGCGCGCAACGCCGTGTGGACCTCGGCAGCCCTGGCGACGGTGGCCTCGGGGGCCCTCCTCTACCTCTTGGAGCGGCGGGACTTCTCCATCCGCTATGTGTACGAGCACACCAGCACCTTCCAGCCCGCGCTCTACAACCTCTCGGCCTTCTGGGCCGGTCAGGAGGGCTCCCTGCTCCTCTGGTTGTGGCTCCTGGGCCTCTTCGCCCTCACCGTGCTTGTGAGCCGCCGCCCCTTCCTCCAGGACCTCAAGCCGGTGGCCCTGGCGGTGGTGTCGGCCACGCAGGCCCTCTTCGCCCTGCTCCTCCTCACCTTTTCCAACCCCTTCGCCCGCCTCGCCGTGCCCCAGAGGGAAGGGTTCGGCCTGAACCCCCTCCTGCAGAACATCGGCATGGTCCTCCACCCGCCGGTGGTCTTCGTGGGGTACGCCGGGTTCACCCTCCCCTTCGCCCTGGCCGTGGCGGCCCTGGTGAAAGGCCGCTTCACCCGCCAGTGGGCCCGGGAGGTCCGGCCGTGGCTCCTGACCGCGTGGCTGTTCCTGGGGGTGGGGATCGTCATCGGTGGCTGGTGGGCCTACCAGGAACTGGGCTGGGGTGGCTACTGGGGCTGGGACCCGGTGGAGAACTCCTCGCTGGTGCCGTGGCTGGTGGCCACCGCCGCGCTGCACGCCAGCATCGTGCAGGAACGGCGGGGCGGGTTCCTCACCTGGAACGCGGTGCTCGTCGCCCTCAGTTTCGTGCTCTGCCTCTTCGCCACCTTCGTCACCCGCTCCGGGGTGATCCAGTCCGTGCACGCCTTCGGCGGCTCGGCGGAAGCGTGGGTGTTCGCCGCCTTCATCCTCGGCAGCCTGGGCCTGATGGCCTGGCTCCTCGTCCGACACCAGCGCGACCTGGAAGCCCCGGACGTGGTGGAGAGCCTGGCCTCCCGGGAAGGCGGCTTCCTCTTCACCGTGCTCCTGTTTGTGGGCCTGGGGGCGGCCGTGTTCCTGGGCACGGTCTACCCGGCCCTGGTGGAACTCCTGCGCGGCCAGGAGGTGGCCCTGGGCGCTTCGTTCTACAACCGGGTCTTCGGACCGTTGGCCCTCTTGCTCCTCCTGCTCCTGGGGGTGTGTCCGGCCCTGCTGTGGCGGCGCACCGAGGGGCGCGCCCTCCCTGCGCGCCTCTGGCCAGGGGGAGCGGGCGCGGTGCTGGCTTTGGCCGCAGCCCTGACCCTGGGGGCCCGCGAGGCCGTGGCCCTGGTGGGGTTCGCCGCCGTGGGGTTCGCGGCGGGGACGGTCCTGGACGACCTCCTGCGGGCCGCGGCCGTCCGGAGGGAAGGGCAGGTCCCCCGCCGGGTGGACCGGCGCCGGCTCGGCGCGCACCTGGTGCACTTGGGCGTGCTCCTCATGGCCGCCGGCATCGTCGGCTCCTCGGTGTACAAGACGGAGCACCAAGTGGTCCTGCTCCCAGGGGAGGAGGTTTCCGTCGCGGGCTACACCCTGCAGTACGTGCAGCCCCTCCGCGGCACGGACCAGGCCAAGCAACGCGCCGCCGTGGAACTGACCCTCTCCCAGGGTGGGAAAGCCCTGGGGACCCTCACCCCGGAGCGGAACTTCTACTGGAACGTGGGCCAGGTGGTGACGGAGGTGGCCCTGCGCTCCTCGTGGAAGGAGGACCTGTACGTGGTCCTCGCAGCCCTGCAGGAGGACGGCATGGCGACGCTCCAGGTCCAGGTGGCACGGATGGTCCAGTGGATCTGGGCCGGCGGGTTCATGCTCCTGGCGGGGACCTTGGTGGGCCTGTGGCCGGGCAGGCGGGCCGCGTCCATCCCAGTGGAGGCAGCGAGGGGCCGCCGTGAGGCCCTGGCGGAGGAAGGGTGACCATGCTCTGGACCTGGTTTGTGGTGGGGGCGATGTTCGTGGGCGTGGTGGCGGCCCTGGGGTATCCCCTGCTGCGGCCGCGCGGCCGGCGCGCGCCCGCCGGGCAGGCGGAGGACCTGGACGCGTGGATTGAGGAAGCCGTGCGGGCCCGCCGGCGAAGGGCTCCAGCGGCACCCCACGGAGAGGTGGGCACGGCGGTGAGGCCCTGCCCCCGCTGCGGCGCGGCGCCAAGGCCCGGCGACCGCTTCTGCCGCCAGTGCGGCGCGCCCCTGACCCGCTCTTGCCCGCGCTGCGGCACCCCTTACGAAGAGGGAGACCGCTTCTGCGTCCAGTGCGGCAGCCCCCTGGGGAGCGTGGACGGATGAGGCAGAAGTCCTCGTGGGTGGCTGTGGCGTGCCTGGCCCTGCTCCTCGGGGTGGCCGCCCCTGTGTGGGCCGGCGAGGGGCGCATCGGCGGCCGGGTGGAACGCGCGGCCTCTGGGCAGCCCGTGGAGGGGGTCACAGTCGTCCTCCACGCCTTCAGCGGGATGAAAGAAGAAGAGGCCGGACGGGCCGTCACCGGTCCAGACGGGGCCTTCCAGTTCTCCGCGACGTACGACGAGGGGAAGGTCTTCTGGGTGAGCGTGGAGTACGAGGGCGTCCGCTACACCTCGGACCTCCTGCGCCTCACGGACGTACAGCCAGAGGCGACGGCGGTGCTCCAGGTCTACGAGACCACGGCGAGCCCTGAGCATATCCGGATCGCGCGAGGGCACTTCATCGTGGAGTTCGCGGAAGGCGCGGTGCATGTGGCGGAACTCTACGTCATCAGCAACGGAGGTCAGGCAACCTTCGTGGGGGACGAGCAGGGCCGCACCCTCCAGTTCCTGCTGCCCCCCGGGGCCACGGACGTGGTGGTGGACGACGCGCCCCCCGGCGGCCAGTTCGTGCGGGAGGGCGACGTCCTCTGGGACACCGCCCCCGTCCCGCCAGGGGAGTCCACCGTCCAGCACATCGTGGACTACCTCCTGCCCTACGACCCGGACCGCGGCCTGGACCTGGTGCGGTCGTACGCCTACCCCGTCGTCCAGGTGAACCTGATGGTCCCGCAGGTCGGCGTGGACGTGGAGAGCGACCTGGAGTTCATGGGCACCGTGGGGACCGAGCGGACCTACCTGGTCTGGCGCGGCACCTCTCTGGCGCCGGGGGAGGCCTGGTCCGTGCGCTTCCGGGGGAGGCCTGAGGCGGGCGCAGCGGAAGCCGGCGGGAAGGCCGCCACCTCTCCCGCTGGACCCCCGGGGCTCCTCGTGGCCTTCGGCGGCCTGGCCCTCCTCGTGCTGGGGGCGTTCCTCTTCGTCGGCCTCCGGGGCCGGGGGCGGGCCCCGGAGGACCCGGAGCGCCTCCTGGACGCCATCGCCCGCCTGGACGAAGCCTACGAGGACGGCGAACTGGACGAGGCAACCTACCGGGAGCGGCGGGCGGCCCTCAAGGAGGCGCTGGCGCGCCAGGTGGCGCGGGGCCGCAGGGGTGGGCCATGATTGAAGCACGCGGGATCGTCAAGGCCTTCGGCGACCACGTGGTGCTGCGGGGCCTGGACCTGACGGTCGCGGAGGGGGAGTTCCTGGCCCTGGTTGGCCCCAACGGCGCAGGCAAGACGACCCTCATGCGCATCCTGGCGACCCTTTCGCGCCCCACGCGGGGCCAGGCCCGCATCGCCGGGCTAGACCTCCGCACCCAGGGCCAGGAGGTGCGGCGACGGATCGGCCTCGTGTCGCACCAGCCCCTCCTATACGGCGACCTGTCGGCGGAGGAGAACCTGCGCTTCTACGCCCGCCTCTACGGTCTGCGGGACGCGGACCAGCGCATCCACGCGCTCCTGGAGCAAGTAGGGCTTGGAGCCCGGAGGACGAGCCTGGTGCGCACCTTCTCCCGGGGGATGCAGCAGCGGCTGGCCATCGCCCGGGCCATCCTGCACGACCCGCCGGTCCTCCTCCTGGACGAGCCGGACACGGGCCTGGACCCCCACGCCGCGGAACGGTTGCAGGCGCTGCTGGACGAACTGGCGACGCGGGGCCGCACGGTCCTCATGACCACCCACCAACTGGAGCGCGGCCTGCGGATGGCCAGCCGCATCGCCGTGCTGGCCGGCGGCCGCATCGCCTTTGAGGCCGCCACGGGCGCGCTGAGCCCTCAGGCCCTCCGCCGCCAGTACGACGAGGCGATCCTGGAGGCAGGGGCGAGATGAGGCCGCTCCGGCAGTTGGGGGCCATCGTCTGGAAGGACATCTCGGCGGAACTCAGGACCAAAGAGATGTTCAGTTCCATGTTCGTCTTCGTCTTCCTGGCCATCGTGGTCTTCAACTTCGCCTTTGAACTGCGGGTGGACAACGTCCGCCAGGTGGCGCCAGGCATCCTCTGGGTGGCCTTCAGTTTCGCCGGCGTCCTGGGCCTGAACCGCTCTTTCATCTTGGAGAAGGACCGCGGCTGCCTGGAGGGGTTGCTCCTCTCGCCCCTGGACCGGAGCCTGGTCTACTTCGCCAAGGTCCTGAGCAACCTGCTCTTCATGCTGGTGGTGGAGGCCCTGGCCCTGCCCATCTTCACCGCCCTCTTCAACCTGCCCCTCCTGCGGCTGGACCTGGGCCTGGTGGTCCTCCTGGGGACGCTGGGGTTTGCTGGCGTGGGGACTCTGTTCTCGGCCATGGTGGTGAACACGCGGGCACGGGAGGTCCTCCTGCCGGTGCTCCTCTTCCCCATCGTCACCCCGGTCCTCATCGCCTCGGTCAAACTGACGGGAGGCCTTCTGGACGGGGAGTCCCTCTCGGCGATGGGGCACTGGCTGCGCCTCCTGGGGGCCTTTGACGCCATCTTCCTGGCCGTCTCCTACATGACCTTTGACTACGTGGTGGAAGAGTGACAAAGGAGGTTGGAGGAGAAGTGAAAGGCGAGCGGTGGCTTTGGGTGCTGACGGTGTTGAGCCTCCTCCTGATGCTGGGGGCGGTCTTCATGGCCCTGGTGCAGGCCCCGCCCGCAGCCAACGTGCGCACGGAGACGGAACGCTACACCCAGCGCATCATCTACTTCCACGTGCCCAGCGCGTGGGTGGGCTTCCTGGCCTTCTTCGTGACCATGGTGGCGAGCGTGGGGTACCTGGTGCGCCGGGAGCGGGCCTGGGACGTGGTGGCCCTTTCTTCGGTGGAGGTAGGGGTGGCCTTCACCACCGCGGTCCTCGTCACCGGCTCCATCTGGGCCAAGACGGCGTGGAACACCTGGTGGACGTGGGACCCCCGCCTGACGACGTCGGCCATCACCTGGGTCATCTACCTGGCCTACCTGATGCTGCGCGGCGCGGTGGAAGACCCGGAGCAGGAAGCCCGCTTCGCCTCGGTCTACGGCATCGTGGGCTTCACCAGCGTGCCCATCACCTTCATGGCCATCCGCTGGTGGCGGACTATCCACCCGGTCCTCTTTGACACGTCTGGCGCTGGGCTCTCGCCCAACATGCTGAGCGCCTTCCTCTTCTGCCTGGGCGCGTTCACCGTCCTCTACGGCACGCTCCTCTGGCACCGGGTGCGGCTGGAGTTCCTGGCGGACGAGGTGCGCGCCCTCCGCCGGCAACTGAACCTGTGAGGTCCAAGGAGGTTTGAGCGAGATGACCTATCTGGCTGCGGCCTATGCGGTCTTCTGGTTCCTCACCTTCGTCCTGGTCTTTTCCATGTTCCAGAGGCAGCAGAGCCTGAGCCGCCAGGTGGAAGACCTGCGGCGCGCGCTGGAAGAGCGGGAGGAGAAGGGCCGGGGATGAACCCAGAGCAGATCTCAGCGCTCCTGGCTGTGGCGGCGGGGTTGCTCTCGTTCCTCTCGCCGTGCATGCTGCCCCTGGTGCCGGGGTTCATCGGCTACCTGGGGGGCACGTCGGTGCGCTCCGAGGGGCGTGTCCCCTGGTGGCGCACCTTCCTCCACGCGGCCAGTTTCGTGGCCGGCTTCAGCGCCGTGTTCATCGCCCTGGGGGCCGGGGTCGGGCAGTTGGGGGCGCTCCTCTACAGCTCCTTGCCCTGGATTCAAAAGGTGGGGGGTGCGCTGCTGGTCCTCCTGGGCCTGCACACCATGGGCCTCCTGAAGGTCCCAGCCCTCTTCCAGGAGCGGCGGCTGCACCTCCCCGCGCGGCCGGAGTGGGGGTACCTCTCGTCCTTCCTGATGGGCATCCTCTTTTCGGCTGGCTGGACGCCCTGTGTGGGCCCCGTCCTGGCGGGCATCCTCCTCCTGGCCAGCCAGGAACAGACGGCGGCGCGGGGGGCTTTCCTCCTGGCCGTCTATTCCCTGGGCCTGGGGGTCCCCTTCCTGGCGGTGGGGGCTGCCTTCGGCCCCCTCTCCGGCTGGCTGCGCCGCCTGAACCGCCACCTGCACCTGGTCTCCGTGGTGAGCGGCCTGCTCCTCGTCGGCATCGGCCTCCTGATCTTCACCGACAGCCTCCGCATCCTGGCAGCCTACGGCTCCTTCTGGGACCTGCTCTGATCCGAACCGAGGGAGGAAAGCACCGCATGGCACACATCACCAAAGCGAAATGGGGACTGGCACTCCTCCTGGGCCTGGTGCTCTTCGGGGTTTGGGGATGTGCCTCGCCGCCGCCCCCCACGCCCACGCCGACCAGACCCAACCCCCTGCCCACATGGACCCCCCTCGGCCCCACGGCCACCCCGCGGCCCCTGGGCACGCGGGTCGTCCCAGATACGCCCACACGTGCAGCCCCGTCCCCAGAGCCCACCCAGGCGAGGCCAGTGGCGCCGGTGGTCGGGGCCCAGGCCCCGGATTTCGTCCTCTGGGACCTGAAGGGGAACGAGGTCTCCCTGAGCCGCCTGCGGGGGCATCCGGTGGTCCTGAACTTCTGGGCCAGTTGGTGCCCCCCCTGCCGCGAGGAGATGCCAGACCTCGCGGCCGCCTACGAGGCCTACAAAGGACAGGGGGTCATGTTCGTGGGGATCAACTTCTTGGAGGACGCCGGCCGGGTGCGGGAGTACGTGGAGTGGATGGAAGTCCCCTTCCCGGTGGTGCTGGACGTGACGGGGGAGGTGGTCGCCGCGTACCAGGTGCGGGCCCTCCCCTCCACCTTCTTCATTGACCAGGAAGGGACCGTGGTGCGGCGCTACACTGGGCCGCTGACCCGGGACCTCCTGGACCAGTACCTGGCGGAACTCCTGCCATGACCTCCCCGCAGGGACCCCAGGCCAGCGGCGGGCCAGTGCAGGGCCGGACCCGGGAGTTGGTGCTCCTGGCGGACCGGGCCATCTTGCACCTAGCGCGGCACTGGCTGCTCCTCGTCAACCTGGCCGTCGGCCTCTACGTGGGCCTGCCGGTCCTGGCCCCCGTGCTCATGCATGTGGGGCACGAGGGAGCAGGGCGCTTCCTCTACACCCTCTACATCCCCAACTGCCACCAGTTGCCGGAGCGCTCCTTCTTCCTCTTCGGGGAGCGGATGGCCTACTCGCTGGACGAACTCCCCCCGGAGGCCCAGGGGCCTGCCTCCGCTTCCTCTTGCACCGATTGCCTCCGCTTAGCGTGGCCTGGTGTGCTGCGCGCCGAGGGGCAGAACCCTCCGCCGCGCCGGTTCTACTACGGGGATGAGCAGGTCGGCTACAAGATGGCCTTCTGCCAGCGGGACTTCGCCATCTACGGCTCCATCCTGCTGGCCGGGCTCCTCTACGGGCCGCTAAGGCGCCGCCTCCGTCCCCTCCCCTTGCTCTACTACCTGGTCCTGTGCGTGCCCCTCGCGGTGGACGGGATGGCCCAGCTCCTCGGCCTGTGGGAGAGCACGTGGTTCAACCGCGTCCTCACGGGGGTGCTCTTCGGAGGGGCGAGCGTCTGGTTCGCCTATCCCCAGGTCCAGGCCGCCATGGACTCGCTGCGCGCCGACCTGGAGGTGCGCTTGGCGAGGGCCTCCCAGGCGACGCGCCCCTCGTAATCCGCTTTCCCCTCACCCACCCTTTCCGTACTCCACTGGGTGGCCCAGGGGCACCAGTTGCACCCACGTGTTCCCTGGCTTCAGCGGGAAGATGCGCCCCTCGGCGTCCAGGAAGCGCACCAAGTTGGGGCGTTCCGGGCGGCTCCAGGTGATGGGATAGGCGCGCCCATCGCGGAAGACCAGGCCCGGCCCCTGCCCCCACAGTTGGATCTGGATGGAGTAGTGGCCGCCATCGTACTGGTCCTCCAGGATGTCGGTCTCCACGTGGTTGGCCTGGAGGACGACGACGTTGGCCGCGGTCAGCGGCTCCCCGGTGAGGGCCTCTACGTGGGGCTCCCCCAGGATGGAGCGGACGTAGACGCCGCGGGCGGCATCGTAGCGGTACTCGGCATCGGCGATGCCCGGGGCGTAGACGATGGTGATGGATTCAGCCGGTTCGCCCCCGGCCGGGGCCGCCTCGGAGAAGGCCCAGCCCACGATCTCCCGCCGCCCGGTCACCCCGCGCTTGGCCGCCCACTTCCACAGGCCCGGCGTGTCGGTGTACAGGGAGTGCCACTGGGGCTTCCCCTGCTCGGGGATGACGTAGAAGGGCTCCTGGTGCACCCAGGGCGGGTCCCGCACGATGAGGCGGTCGGCGAAGTCGGACTTCTGGAAGAGGGGGATGTTCCCCGGTGCAAACCCCGAGCAGGCGAAGATGGCCTGGAACATGGCCGGGATCTCCAGGTCAATCTGGCGGCCGCTGCGCACCGGCCCTACCTTCTCCGCGTCGTGGGAGAGGTAGATGGCCGTCAGGCGGGTCAGTTTGGCCTCCGCGTAGTGTTCAACGACCACGTCGGCCAGGCTCAGGCCACTCTGGGGGCGCACGATGGCCGGGGCGTTGGAGATCTTGACCGCCAGGGGCGGCCGCTCCAGCACCTGGGGGTCCTCCACCCGCAGGCCGGTGAGGGGGCAGACATCCGGCGGGAAGGCCGGAGGCTCGGCTGGCGGGGTGAAGGCCGGTTCTGGCGTGGGCGTGCCCAGGTTCGCCCCGATGGGGGTGGGCGTGGGCAGTGGCGTGGAGGTGGGAGGCAAGGGCGTCCAGGTGGCTGTGGAGGTGAGGGTCTCTAGAGGCTTGGGCGTCTTGGTGGGGGTTGGGGTGGGCGTGGGCACGGCGCTGCCGCAGCCGCCCACGCCGGCCAAGAGAAGGGCCAGCGCCAGGACCACCCACAAGGACCAGGGCCTTCGGTGTGCGACGGATTTCCTGAGGCACATGGGTTGGGTTTGACCTCCCAAGAGGGATTCTCCTGCGCGGCGCGCCCCGCCGCCCTATGGGGAGGGCTCGCCGGGCGAAGGCGCGGAGGGAGAGGCGCGGCCTCCGCCATCCGCCTTCTCCAGGTCAATCATCTCCACGCCTCGGATGTATGGAGTCAGGCGGTCCTCCACGGACTGGAGTTTCCGCATGATGTCCCGGATGCGCAAGGCGTGGTTCAGGACCGCCTCCAGCGCCCCCCGCACCTCCGGGTCCAGGTCCTCCCGCCTGAGAAGGAGCGAGGCCTGTCCCAGCACGACGGTGAGGGGGTTGTTGATCTCGTGCTGCAGGGCGGCGCCCAGTTGGGCGAGGGCCGCGGCCCGTTCGGCATGGACCAGGCGGTCTCGGGTGGCGAGGAGTTCCTGGTTGGCCCGCTCCAGTTCCTGGTTGCGCAGGCGGGCCTCTTCGTAGAGGCGGCTGTTTTCCAGGGCCAGGGCCACCTGGCGGGCGATGTTCTCCAAGAGGGCCACGTCGGCCTCGGTATAGACGTGGGGCTCGTAGTCGGTCACCGCCATCAGCCCCAGGAAGCGGCCGCGCGTCTCCAGGGGAACCCCCAGCCAGGAGCGGGAGGCAGCGTCGCGGCCCGCCGTCTGGACCTCCAAGCCCAGGGCCTCGGCTTCCTGGAGCAGGTCGTGCACGAGGACCGGCCGTCGCTCCCGGACCACCAGGGACGCGGGCCCCCGTCCCAACGGCCTGCGGAGAGGAGGGTACCGTTGCCCGCCATCCACCAGGATCTTGAAGTCCAGTTCGTCGGCCTCTTGGTCGTAGAGGGCGAGGAAGTAACTGGAGCAGCGCATGACCTGGGCGATCTGCTGGCGGATGGCGTCCAGGAGGTCCTCCTGGGCCAGGGTGCTGCTCAGGACGCGGGCCACCTCCATGAGCGTGGTCATCTCCCGCAACTGCCGCAGGAGGTCGGCATAGAGTTGAGCGTTTTCCAAGGCGAGGGCGGCTTGGTCCGCCAGGGCGAGGGCCGCTTCGGCATCTGCCTCCGTGAACTGGCCGGGCCGGTGCCCGTCAACCCCCAAGAGGCCCAAGGTGCGCCCCCTGGCCCTCAGGGGCACGCCGATCCAGGCGCGGATCTTCGCTGTGGAGGGGTGCACGACCCAGCCCGGGTCCTCCCGCACGTCGGGGATGAGGAGGTAGCGCCCGCTTTGGAGCACCCGAAAGTTCACCGTGCCCGGGGCAGCGGGGAACCGGAGGCGGAGGACCTCCTCCCGGTCCTCCGGAGGGAACCCACGCACGGCCACCACCCGGAACACATCCCCCTCCAGGAGGAGGACGCTGGCCGTATCGTACGCCACGACGCGGGCCAGTTGCTCCAGGATCAGGTCCAGGAGGCGGTCCCGAGGCCAAGGAGAGACCAGCGCGGCAGCGATCTCGCGGAGGGCCTCGGCGGTCTCCCGCCGGCGCACTTCCTCCTGGTAGCGGTCCTGGACTTGCTGCCCCACAACACCGGCCATGCCGGCCATGGCCACCAGGATCAAGGCGTGGAGCAAGGGCCAGGCGTAGAGAGGCGACGGAAAGGGAGCGCCAGCGGCAAGGGTGAGGAGGCCCAGTCCCAACAGGCCCCCGCCCAGGCCCTGCCAGGCACCCCGCCACCCGCGCAGGAGCCCCAAGGCCAGCACGTGCACGGCGAAGAGGAGAGGGGCAGCGGGGTTCTCCACCCC
>Ga0272449_1002312_pt1 | contig 17872 bp, 11 predicted proteins | sample YNPCB0241_FD_198679 | JGI IMG/M metagenome (GOLD analysis project Ga0272449, IMG submission 198679) | Hot spring sediment microbial communities from Yellowstone National Park, WY, United States - YNP-CB-024-1 | ecosystem: Environmental > Aquatic > Thermal springs > Hot (42-90C) > Sediment... | reverse complement strand
CTATATGTACATCCTCCCTTCTAATAGTATCAATTCTCTTCTATGTTAGTATTATAAATGATGTTAGGTGTGAGGTTAATAGCGTGTATGAGGGGTGGATGCTGAGATCTCTCGATGATAAATGCTATATTTCCCTATTCACGTTGAATGAGGAGGTTTTCTGGATTATTGAGAGAGATGTTGTGTTAAAGCTTACACTAGGTGAGATTAGTGAAATACCTGAAGCTATAAGTTTAGACAGTAATGCTATTAGCATTATTAGAAGCTATTTCCCAGATGATTTACATGTTAGGTTTTATGTAACTAATGTTGTTTTAAACGAGTATGTTGGGGGTGATCTTGACCCTATTTTATCTTCATCACTAAATACACGTTCCAACATGTTAACAGGTGCTATAAGCTATGATTTAAAGCTAGAAGTATTAGTTGTTGAAAGTAACTTCACAGTTAACCGTGTATTTAATATAAGAGCTATTCATCCAGCAAGAATGTATTCACTAATACTACTTCTTAACAAGTTTAATGAGCAATTAAGCAATACCATTAAATCCCATAGCCTAGTAAATACCTCCATACAGGCATTAGCAAGTAGGGTAATTACCTTTCTTGAAGGCTTTTCAGAAAATAATTTAAAGAATAAATACTTTGAGTTTAACGTAGATCTAGATATTTCCATAAGTAGGATAGAAGACAACCTATACAATGTATACATCCATATATCTAAAGTGAGATTTAGTGATGCTCTATATCGTATAAGATATATGGGTTTAAATAGTTTAGCCTCAATCTCGAGGAGGAACTATGGCTTCCAATACGTTATTAACGGTAGTAATGTTGGGGTAGGCTTCCTCAATATTAAGTATTCATACCCCTAGGATAATTCATCTATAGCATTAACTCTAAACACCCGTAAAGATTAGCGTTAGACCCTATCAATATATTAAGATATACTGTCTGTGCTAAAAGTTTAAATTCCGGTATTATCATCAGATTTTATGAAGAAACTATGTCTAGTACTTATTCTGTTAATTATATTTCCAGCTGTTAATGTAAATGCTTTTAAGTACGATGTTGTTAGAGAAGTTAACCTAGATGTTCCTGCTGTATCCCAAACCTCTGAGGGATTGGTTGGTGTTCTGTCTAGGCTAAATGTTGCTGTAGCTTATCCTGGTAGTGGTAGGGTTTATTTTAGTGCTACCCCACTAACTGAGCTTGACACACAGGCAACAGCTAGAGTAGCTGCTCTTGTTTCCTCATCAGTTATTGGGGATGAATATTTAAGATATGACTTCTTTGTAAGTCTTGAGTCGGAGTCGCTAATTATAGGTGGACCATCAGCTGGTGCTGCTATAGCAGCAGCTATGATGGTTGCTATTCTAAACATTAAGGGTTTGGATGTTAATGTTAGGAGTGATGTAACTCTTACAGGCATGATAAATCCTGATGGGACTATTGGTCCTGTTGGAGGTGTATATGCTAAGATGAAGGCAGCTGCTGAGAAGGGATACAGGATATTTATAGTGCCCTATGGGCAGTCTATAGATTATGTTGAGAAGACAGTTGTTGAGCAGCGAGGCCCTCTTAGAATTATTAGAACTGTAAGGGAGAAGGTGGATTTGGTTAGTGAGGGTGAAAGGCTTGGGGTTAGGGTTGTTGAGGCTTTAACAATATATGACGTATTTAAATATCTTACAGGATACGAGTTTAAGGCTAAGGAGTATGCTGTATTTATGCCTAAAGATGTTAGGGAGAGGCTTAAATCATGGAGTATTAGTCTTCTAGATGAGTATGATGGCTTAGCATCCTACAAGTATGATTCTAGGCTCTCCAATGCTGTAGGTGAAGCTTCAAAGCTGGCTAGTGAAGCTAGAAGTATGATTGATACTTCCCCATACGTATCTGCTAGCCGAGCATTTTCAGCTTTATGTATGATGTATTATGTTAAGTATGCTGATGAATATCTTAAATCCAGCAATAAGGGGAAATACATTAATGACTTGGTGGATAGTGTAAATAAAACACTAGTTGAGGTTGAATCTGCTTTAAACTCTACAAGTCCAAGTATTAGATGTATTGAAGCATATATTGGAGCTAAGATAAGATATGCTGAAGCATTAGAGACGCTGAATAATGCCTTAAACGCTATGAATAGCGGTGCTATACTGAATATGTATGATGGATGCATATACTATCTTGCATACTCAAGACGGAGAGCTATTTCAGCTATGTCCTGGCTTGAGTTTAACGTGGCTGGAGTACCTGTTGACCTAAACACCTTAATGAAGTCTTCATCAATACTTCTCTACGAGGCTCAAAGCATTTTAGGATATGTTTCCTCACTATATAGTGATATAGGTCAGTCCTCATCAATTGTTAATGAAGCCTCAGAAATGTATGATAAGGCAAAGAAGGCATTCATATCTAGAGACTACTACTTAACAATAGGGTACTCAATAGAGTCAATAGCCTACTCAACAGTAGCTATACATCTAGCATTTACAAGCAATATTGAGGCAGTTATTGATGCATCATCATCTATTGCAAGCAACGCTATTGGAAACGCTATTGAGGCAGGTTTAGATCCAGTTTTATCCCTAAGCTATCTTGAATTAGCCCAATCAGAAGCAATCAATACAGATAAACTATACTACTACATACTCTCAGCAACATACTCAAAAACAGCTCTCACAATATCAAGAGCTGTAAACACAACAGCTCCAATACCCATAGCTACATATACTGAAGAGCCGAAACCAAAAACATCAACCCCATACTCTAAAACACCAACTACAACATCGAACAGTTTAAGACAGGAAACTATTCAACAAGTAGTTACTATAGCTGCTATAATTCTACTAATCCTATCAATAGCTGTAGTATATCTATACTCACGATCTAAAAAAATCCCTAACTAATTTAACTATTGGAAAAGCATATTTTAAACTTAATTCTAAACAACAGTGTTCCCTACTTATAGTAAGAGCTTTCTACTAGTAGAATGGTTTCTAACCTAATGCTTAAACCAGGTCTTATATGGAATTATCCTGTTATTAAACTAAATAAATATAAGTAGCTAGTGTGTTTTATCTATGTGAAGGCTGTTATTCTTGCTGGTGGTCAGGGTAAACGTTTAAGACCGATTACTGAAGCAATACCTAAACCCCTAATTAGAATTCTTGATAAGCCAATTATAGTTCATCAAATGGAGTGGCTTAAAAGATTTGATGTTGATGAATTCATAATATGTATAGGGCATTTAAAGGAGAAGTTTATTGAGGAAATTGGGAGTGGTAGAAGCTTTATGGTTAAGGCTGCATATGTTGTTGAGGATGAGCCTCTGGGAACTGGTGGTGGATTAAAAAATGCTGAATATCTTCTTAGGAGTGAAGAGTTTTTCTACGTTGTAAATGGTGATATAATCACAAACCTAAACCCGAAAGATCTTCTTAAAGTACTTGATGACTCCACAGTAGGAGCAATTGCTCTAATACCGTTACCATCACCCTACGGTATTGTTAGAGTTGACGATGGCTTCGTAAAATCCTTTGAGGAGAAACCTCAAATAACAGATTACTGGATAAATGCTGGAGTCTACGTATTTAGACCAGATATTTTTAATTACCTTCCAAGCAGGGGAGATATTGAGAAGACAGCTTTCCCACAGCTTGCACGTGAAAACAGGCTTAAAGCAGTTAAATATTCTGACATAATATGGAAAAGCATAGATACACATAAAGATATTGAGGAAGCTGAGAGAATAATTAGGGCGAATAAGTATATAGCTTAGCATTATTAAGGAGGTATTGTATTAGGTAGTTGAATGGAAGTTTATGTTGGAACCTCCGGCTGGATTTATAGTAGCTGGAATCCTGAGGGGAGTCTGGACTGGTATATAAAGAACTCTGGCTTAAACTCTGTAGAGTTAAACATGTCTTTTTACCGTTTTCCATTTCCATCCATGGTGTCCTCCTGGGCAGGGAAGACGAAGTCTCTTAATCCAGGTTTAAGATGGGCTGTTAAGGTTAATAGATTTATAACTCACATATTTAAGTTTAGTGAGAAAGCTTACTCAAGCTGGAGGAAGTTTGAGAATTTATTTAAGCCTCTAAGTGAAAACATAGATTTCTACCTCTTCCAGCTTCCACCAAGCTTAAAGTCCAGCCACACTCCTAAGCTGGAAAAGTTCATTAAGCAAACCGGGCTGAAGGAAAAGTTTGCTTTAGAGGTTAGGAATTTAGATTGGTTTAATGAAAAATGGATTATGTGGGCTTCCAGTCTTGAAATAACCTGGGTTAGTATTGATGCTCCGGACTTTACAGGATTTCCTAGAGATGTTTACTGTAGTAATGGAGTTGTTTACTTAAGAATGCATGGAAGAAAATACTGGTACTCCCACTACTACACTAATGAGGAGCTGAAGGAGGTTAAGGAGAAAATTTTAAAGTTAAAGCCGAGAAGGATCTACATATTTTTCAACAATAATACAAATATGTTACGTAATGCTCAAACAATGTTAAGCCTACTTAGAAACAATATCTAGATAATTTTGTTCACTACTGTAATTGACCATTATAAAAGGTAATTTGACAAATACTAGCTAAGCCGTACTCAGCTGGAATCTGATGGTTATTTTAGCTTACTACGAAAGTTTTAGAGCTAATTAGTAATCAACATGATTTATAAGCTATTATCTACTTCATAATGCTAATATATGTTGAAGTGATATTAAGGATTGGTTAGCCAACTTCCTCAATAAATTTTTCATATTTCTTCATTTCCCCTATTTTAATACTTGGCTTTATCTTCTTTAAAGCCTCGTTAAAGTCCTTCATCTCGATTTTTTCAGAATCTCTTCTTAAAGCATTCATAGCTGCTTCACGACATAGCGCTTCAAGATCAGCTCCGGAATATCCATTAGTGTTTTTAGCTATTTCATCAAGATTTACATTATCTAGAGGCATATTCCTAGTATGTACTTTAAGTATTTGCAGTCTTGCATTTTCATCTGGGGGTGGAATATAGATTAATCTATCAAATCTTCCAGGTCTCATTAGTGCTGGATCAAGAATCTCAGGCTTGTTTGTTGCTGCTAGTACAACTATGTTCTCCATAGCTATAAGACCATCCATCTCGGTTAATAGCTGACTAACAACTCTCTCAGTAACTCCGGAATCTGAGTATCCAAGCCCTCTTCTAGGAGCTATGGAGTCCACCTCATCAATAAATACTACGCATGGAGCTGCCATTCTAGCCTTTCTAAACACTTCACGTATAGCTTTCTCGCTTTCACCAACCCACTTACTAAATACTTCAGGTCCCTTAATAGATATGAAGTTTGATTCGCTCTCGGTTGCTACAGCTCTTGCAATAAGTGTTTTCCCACATCCAGGTGGGCCGTATAGCAATACCCCCTTAGGAGGCTTTATACCCATTTTCCTAAACTTCTCAGGCTTCTTCAACGGCCATTCAACCATTTCTCTTAGCTGCTGCTTAACATCTTCAAGTCCTCCAACATCATCCCAATGTACTGCAGGAACCTCTACGTAAACCTCCCTCATAGCTGTTGGAACAATTTCCCTATAGGCATTCATGAAGTCATCCATTTTAACCTCCATCTTCTCAAGTATTTGTTGAGGTATCCTCTTCTCCTCAAGATTTATTTCAGGCAGATATCTTCTTAAAGCCTTCATAGCAGCCTCCCTACATAATGCTGCTAGATCAGCTCCAGTATATCCGTGAGTTATTTCAGAAAGATGTTTTAAATCAACATCCTGAGCTAGCGGCATACCCCTAGTATGTATCTGTAGGATTTCAAGTCTTCCATTCTTATCAGGAATTCCAATTTCAATCTCCCTATCAAATCTTCCAGGTCTTCTTAATGCTGGGTCAAGTATGCCTGGCACGTTTGTTGCTGCTATAACTATAACTTGTCCTCTAGACTGTAATCCATCCATCAACGTTAATAGCTGTGCAACAACTCTCCTCTCAACCTCTCCATGAACCTCCTCTCTCTTAGGAGCTATAGCGTCAACCTCATCAATAAATATTATGCTCGGCGCCTTCTCCTGAGCCTCCTTAAATATTTGTCTTAACCTCTCCTCGCTTTCACCATAGAATTTACTCATTATTTCAGGTCCATTAATAGTTAGGAAGTTAGCATCAGCCTCATTAGCTACTGCTTTAGCCAGTAGTGTTTTCCCACATCCAGGTGGGCCGTATAGCAATACCCCCTTAGGAGGCTCAATACCAAGCCTCTCAAAAATTTCAGGATGTCTTAGTGGAAGCTCAACCATCTCCCTAATCCTCTGTATTGCCTCTTTAAGCCCACCAATATCCTCATAGGTAACTCTCGGAACAATTCTGGCTTCTGTAGGCTTCTCCTCCACCTCCAGCTTAGTATCCTCCCTAACAATTACAATACCGCCTGGACGTGTCTGAATAACTGTTAAGTGTAGAGTTTCCCCTCCAAAAATCTGTACTGGTACAATTTCACCAGCTACTACTGGCTTATCTAGAAGTTTATCCCTAACATAGCTTATAAACTCATCATCAATATAGCTTAGCTTAACATCAGTAGGTGCGAGGGAGATTAGGGATGCATTTTTAACATCAGCTTTCCTAATTGAAACATACTCGTTTAAAGCTACGCCAGCATTCTTCCTTAACCCTCCATCCATACGTATAATGTTATCACCTACATCACCTGGGCTTAGAGGCCAAGCAATAGCGCATGTTGTTTTCTTACCCTTAACCTCAACAACATCACCACTACTAATATTAAGCTTCTCCATAACTACATATGGAACCCTAACAATCTTCCTACCAACATCCCGCTGGTAGGCTTCACTAACAATCAGCTTTACCTCTCCACTCATAAAAGCAGTAGTAGGTAAGCTCTTATAAGCTTTAAGTAGCGGATTCAAGTTTCTGTTGGGTTTACCTTCTACTCTATGCCTAGGAACTCTACATGTAGCCAGTATGGAAGCATTGTTAATGAATCTCCTAATTCATTAGCGGTTTAGATACTGGTAAATACATTTTAAAACTACATCAGTAGGATCCTCCATCTCCAGTAGGATTTTTCTAGCTTTAACTCTAAGTTTTCTCTTAACCTTAGCTATATCCTCAGTAAATAGCTTCTCAACATATTCTAAAACCCTATCTATAGGCAGTCTTTTAAGCAATCCTAATTCCATTAGGTATTTATCAACTATTGTTGGCTCTGCTGGATAGCATGAAATTGCTGGAACTCCTAGAAGGGATGCTTCCCAACTCATTGTGCCGCCAGCACCTATAAAAACGCTGGAGTAATATATGAGGCTCTGAGTATCTAATGCTCTATCAGTAATAACTACTCTATTCCCCCTACCTATTGTTAAGCTGCTAGTAAGCTTGTAGTAGGCCTCCCTCTGCTCAGGATATCTTGGAATAACTACTATCTGTATATTGCTAAGCTTTTCTGTAAGACCCTTTATTAGTGGAGCCAGATAAATGTTTTTTAAATCTACAATTCCTCTAAGATATGATGCAAATGTTTCTTCAGGTCTTAATGTAATAATCGGTTTCTCCACATTTAGATTAAGTTTTTTTATAGTTGATATTCTTGGCTTAAATCCTTTAATCCATGCTGCAGGATCTATTGCATTATAAGTCACTATGTTATCTCTACTTATACCGTACTTAACCCATACATCTCCACCAATTATTGATGGTGTAATAAGTCTAGATGATAGTGGAATAGTGAGTTTTGCAACAGATTCAGCGTTAGGAGCATCATCAGCACATATATGTGGTATACCTAGCCCGAAAGATACTCTTGCTGCTTCAGGTGAAGCGAATGAAACAGCTACTTTAGGTTTAAATCTGTAAACAACATCTATAAGCTTTAAAATTCTTCTAGTACTAGCTAGCAGCTTACCTATAAGTTCAGCTCCACCATATCTTCCAATAACTACTGTTTTAAGCCTTCTTAACCTACATAGCTGAAGCAATTCATAATATCTTCTAGATGTTACCAATACTTCGCATCCATTCCTCCTTAAATTATTGATAGCTCTTTCAAAATACAATACATCCTTAGGAGCAACAAGATCAAACCAAACTCCACCCATAAATAGCTTAAATATTAATACAATATATATTTAAGCTATCCATTTTTGAATTTAACGCTTCATAATCTAAAGATTTAGGAATCTTAATGTTAATTATTTCGGTTTAAGCCTGTAGCTTAACATATATGTTTAACTTCTAAGTTGTTATGTTCTTCAGTTTGAACCTGGCAACTTAACATATTGTATCCAACATCTTAAGTTGCCACGTCCTCCAGTTTTGTAGAAATGTTTATATTAAGCTCTGTAAGCATTTACTCGGTAGGTGTTATGATTCCAGATAGGCTTGGACAAGGATTTTAAAATAGCTGTTATTGGATGCGGTAAGATGGGTGAAGCTCTTGTAAAGGGATTTCTTAAACACTTACCAGCTAATAGATTTATAGCTACTGCCCGCTCCGATTCTAGAGTAGAGTATATCAATCACTTCTTAAACATTGAGGCTACAAGAAATAATAGGGAGGCTGTAGAGAAGTCAAGCATTATAATACTAGCTGTAAAGCCAGCTCAAATTCCTGTGGTTGCTAGGGATATTGGTGGATTTGCAAGAGGTAAGATACTTATATCTATAGCTGCAGGTGTATCTATTAGTAGCCTTATGGAGATGTTTCCTGAAGCAAGGGTTTTCCGTGCAATGCCTAACATAGCTGCTAAGGTAAACTCATCATTTACCGCTATATCCCCAAGCCCTAGAGCTAGCGGGGATGATGTTAAAATAGTTTATGAATTGTTTAAGCTTATTGGTGAATGTATTGTTGTTGATGAGTATTTAATGAATGCTTTAACAGCTTTAAACGGTAGTGGCCCAGCATACATTCTATTAATGCTTGAAGCTTTTAAGGATGCTGGATTGAAGATAGGGCTGCCTGGTGATTTAGCTCTTAAAATATCATCATACGTAATGCTTGGTACAGCTAAGCTTATTCTTGAGCTTAATGAACATCCAGCTAGGATACGTGACCTCATAACAACACCTGCAGGAACAACAATAGAGGGGGTCTTCATACTTGAAAAATACAGGTTGAAAGCAGGCATAATGGAGGCTTTAGAAGCATCTATGAGGAGAGCTGAGAAAATATCTTTGGATATAGGGAGGAAATCTACTATCCATTAATTTTTTAAGTATCTACACTACTATTTTGGTATGTTAATGTCTAGATTGAGGATTTATGCTGCTTCACTAATTCCATGCTTAGTTTCAGCCTTTCTTGCTTGGAGAACTGTTCTCCAGCTTGACCTACCATTAGGGCTTGAGGATTACGTTACTGACATTATGTTGTTAATGAAGGGTTTTAAAGGCGGCTGGATTAGCCCCAACATACTTTTACCAGTTGTTTTTTTAAGATTCTACGATTTACCATTATCTATTAAGCTTACTCTAGCTTTACTATACTCCCTAATACCTTTACCGATGTACTTATTTACCTATGAGCTTTTTAAAAGTAGGCTTACAGCACTAATATCCTCCCTTCTTACATCAATGCTAACAGTAGGCTTACTTAGTCCTCCATGTATTGATGAATTCCTAACATTTCTACTACTGCCAATAGTATTAATTACTATACATAGATTAACTGTTAGGAATTCATGGCTTTACGCAGCTTTACTAGTATGTTTGGTTGGGTTAATGCTTCTATCCAATCCTAAAATATGTTATTTAACATCAACCATACTAACTTTATTTCTAATCTATGATAGGAAATACTTACTAATGCTTCTTCCAAGCATTTTCCTAAGCTATACCTCCACAATATACCACACGTTAACGTTTGGTTTAATGGTTAAAAATCTAAATCTAGATTTACTTAATCCATTAATACCGCTAGCTACCACCTGTACTTTAGCTGGAATGTATTTAGCTGCTAAAAGCCGTAGGGGTGATTTACCATACGTTGCAATTCCTCTAGTATCCATGGTTATAATGCTTCCAACATCAACTAACTACATGCTTCTAGCTATTCCAGCTCTACCACTAATCTCATCTCTATCCACTCTTTACAGGAGCTCTATTCAAAGTTTTAGGATTGTGGAGGGTGGGGAGAGTGTATATGAAGTAACTATTAACTTGGATAGGTTAATACCTCTAGCTCTAATTATGATTCTTATACTAGCCTCCATCTACAACGTATATGTGTTTACATCCTCTTACAAACCCCTCCATAGTGAAAGTTCAAGCATACGTAGGCTCTCCATGGATATTAAGAATTTAACTCCACCAGGTAGCCGTATTATTGCTCCTCCCAACCTATCTGTATGGATTGAAGCCTTAACAGGCTTAGAGGTATTAAGTAATTACGGCTACAGTGTTGAGGTAGATGCTATAGCATCAGCAAACTATAGGATTATGAATAGCTACCTCATAATAGATGATACTAATCCAGTAACTCATCAATATACACCTAGAGTTAAGGTTTATGATGGTTATGAATATAGAGGTTTAATAGCGGTCAATGATGGTAACGTATTATTATCAGTATATAACACTACATTAAATCTTAACAGTAAATATGTTGCTGATATTCATAGTAATGAAACAGACAGCCTCCTCCTCCTTACAACAATCTATAAACTACCATTAAGCAATAACCTACTAATAACTGTGGAGAAGATTGAAGCTTTAAGTAAGTTAAATCCAACATTAAATATTACATACTCAATTAATACTTATAAATCCATGTTGGAAGCTAAAATACCGCTGGAAGTTTATGGTGTTGCTGAGTTTACTGTTAAGGATTCTGAAGCTCTAATAACAATTAATCAGCATAAAATCCATCTACTTATTAAGTCAAACGGGGATACTAATGTTAACCCTATAAATAATACATTAATCATAAAGTCACAATCAATAGATACCCTAAATATTAAGATTATGCTTACATTTCCTTCAGCTAAGAAGTCCCAGTATAAGCCATGGATAAGCAGCTCAAAAAATCTAATAGAATATCTTAAGGTTAACTATATAGTTAGTGAAAAACTGAATAAGTTTTTACAAATGCTTCAGCATGATGAAGCTCAACTCATAAGATTCTACGATAACTCAATAAGAGTACTAGGTGTTAAGGATGGAAGGCAGTTTTCCCAAGAAGCCTCAAATATTTTGGAAGCTGGTGGAAGCATGATATATGAAGCTAGCAATTTTATAGTTGGTATAAGCCTACTTAACAACAGTATAGTTTATGAGGTAAAGCCTAAAAACTCTACACTAAACCTCCTAGTACTAAGCTATGAAGCATCATTAGATCATTTAAGAAATTGGATAATTGAGCAGAATGAAGCTATTTTCGAATATAGAGACTTCAGTATTAAATTAGTATTTAGTAAAGGCTTCCATACGGATGTTAAGCTTAAAGCTTCTAAACTGGAAGCTGCAGTAATGATACCGTTAAATCAGAGAGGTGATATGTTTAATATATATTTTGAAAGCTCCAATTCAGATGTTATGGTTAGGAAGGATGAAAACAGGCAAGTATTACTGTATGCACGTACAGGCTTTCTATCCAACATCTACGAGTTTAGCGAATACGTAGTTTATAGAGTTGATATTAGTGAATAGGTATATAGAAAACATTCTAGTACTGTCTTCACTACTAATCCTCTATGTAGTGTTACAGCCTCCTCATTTAGTATTGTTACGTGTAGTTGTTGGAGTTTTATTACTGATTGCTGTTCCTGGTGGGGCTTTAATTAGGATGCTTAATGTAAGGTTTTCTGAGGATTTGTTTTACGGCTACTCATCCATTACTGGGCTTTCACTACAGCTTATCTTTATTGGTTTCGGATACATGCTCTGGATGAATGTATTTAACATGTTTATCTATACCCTAATAGCTACAGCGATGTTTCTAGCATTACTATCCGTTAAGGTTAGGCTTCTAACAGTTTTAAGAGATCTATATTTAAGCTTTAGGAAGCCTACATCTATACTATATATTGCAGCTATAGTATTATCACTATACTACATACTGGGTTTTAGCTATTCATCAGTTGCAACCGATGGAGCATTATATTGCGATATAGCTAGAAACATAGTTTTAAGAGGTGTTTTTAAAACAAATGTTTTAAACGATATATTAGCACATATAGGAACACCTATAGCTATTTCCATATTCCTTCTTCTCGGAGGGGTATCGCAAGTATCTGCTAACTTAACAGCTTTGTATGTATCAACTCTAACTATATATCCGCTTATCGACTTTGAGAGGAGAATTGTTAGGGATGGGTTAGGTGTGGTTTCAAGTATTCTATATGTTGTACATCCAATGTTTACCCTATTTTCAAGTATGCTTTTCGGTCCTGAAATATTAAATATTCTCTACACTCTATCAGCTCTAATATTTTTTACTGATTCTATTTATGAGCGTAGTATTGGGAAATCTATTCTAGCAGGCTTAGCTTTAACATCTCTTAATGCATGTTGGGGTCCTGAAACACCAGCAACACTACTAACACTACTTATAACATCTATTATTCTAGGATGGAGAAGTAAGCTAATAAACATTAAAACTTCAATTACCATCTTCCCCTCAATATTTATCCTCCTCTGGTTTTATAAGGTAGCTCATTTATGGATTCCTCTAGCAATCATATCTATACTGATCCTCATTTATGATGGGAGGAATGGTAAACATGTCTTAGCATTCTATACTACAGTAGTTTTAGCATCTCAACTATTTCTAGTTAGAAGTATTTTTGAGCATCCATTAACCATTTTGGAGGGAACATTTCATGTTTTCAATTTTCTTTCAAGCATTAATATTGATGTTTTAGGTAGAGTAGGCTACTACTTATCAACCATAAATTTATGGATAACCCCTCCACTCATAGTATTAACAATACTATACCTAACCCAGATAGATAGTGGGGTTAAAGCTATACCACTAATATTCATAGCCTCCCATATGCTGCTATACTCATTATATTTCCCACTTGGATGGCTTGAGAGAAGATTTCTCCTATCAGCATTTTTAATGATGACGTTAACATCATCATCCATAATTAACCTAGCATCATCAAGAATTAAATTAAGAATTAAAATTACTAGAGGATCTAGAGTTTTTATGTTTAAAGGTTTAAAAATGCTTTCAGCCATCTGTATTATAGCTCTTCTAACATTAACGTATTTTACATACCAGTATCAGGATGTATTGAAAATCATAAATCAATCATCAACGAAACAATTAATGAATATAGCTAGTGAAGTAATAAGTAGTGTTGGTGAAGGGGAAGTTATATCTGTTTACGGTCCATCAAGGGTTTTTGCCTGGATAACGGATAGAAGAATTGTAGCTATTCCGAGATATGTAGGCTTAACAGATATTTATAGCTGTATTGAGCAGTATAATGCTACAGTACTAGTTATAGATGTTAATGATCTTCCTATTGAAGCTAGATCCATTCTTAGCGGGGGAATTGTTAATTTAAATTCAAAACATCTTAATATTAGCTTAATTAATAGAATTGATAACTTTAGAATATTTAGAGTTTATCAATACTCCTAGTATTTACTTCTTGATGCTATCATGTTTAAGCTACGTATTTTTAGCCTATTTGAATGGTGGAGGTCTATTAATGTATTTAGAATTTTTGATGATGCATCACCATCTCCAAATACTTTCGGTAAGTTATTGTATTTTAAGTTTAGGTTTAGAATGTTTTTAGTCTTGCTAACAATATATTCTGTTTCAGCTCCAACTAGAGTATTAACACCGTAGTTTACTGTTTCAATCCATTCAGTATTGTATCTTAATGTTAGGCATGGCTTACTAAACCAATAAGCTTCCTTCTGTACTCCTCCTGAATCTGTTAATATTAGTCTAGCCTCCTTTTCAAGTTTTAACATATCCAAATATCCTAGGGGTTCTGTTAAAACAATATTTTCTCTATTTAGCTTATTTATTAATCCAATCCTCCTCAGCTTCTTATATGTTCTAGGATGGATTGGAAAGACAACTTTTACAATGCTACTTATCTGTATTATGGCTTTCATTATTTTTCTTAGTTTATCAGTATTATCAACGTTTTCCTGTCTATGAAGTGTTAGTAGGACGTAATCGTTAGGGTTTATGTTTAGCTTTATGAGGGCCTCGGACTTATCTACTTTACCTCTTAGCTTTAAGAATTCATCATACATCGTATCACCAACAAGAAATAGATAGTCTCTACCTACCCCCTCCATGATTAGGTTTTCGTATGCTGTCTTGGTTGGAGTAAATAGAATTGTTGAGCAATGATCTATTAATCGTCTATTTATTTCTTCAGGCATAGTCATATCGTATGATCTTAATCCCGACTCTACATGACATACTGGTACTAATAGTTTAGCTGATGCTAAGCATCCAGCAAGAGCTGAGTTTGCATCTCCAGGAATAATAACTGCATCAGGCTTTATCCTACTAATAGCTTTCTCCACCCCAATCATTATTTTAGCTGTTTGCTTAGCATGGGATCCAGACCCAACATTTAGATTAACTGTAGGTTCAGGTAGGCTTAGTTCTTCAAAGAATATTTTGGACATTACGTAGTCGTAGTGCTGTCCTGTATGGATAATGTAGAGCTTAATTTCAGGATTCTTCATAGCTTCATGTATTATTGGAGCTGACTTAATTATCTGGGGTCTTGCACCAACTATTAAGGCTAGCTTCATACTATTCCCCTCCAAGTACTTCATCATATACTTTAATAAGTTTCCTCTCTGATGTTGCCCACGTATATCTTAATGGGTTTTCAACCCTAATAGGCTTCCTTAAAGCTTCAATTATAGCTTCATCAAGCTTACTGAATGAAGCTATGATGAATGGCGGTGAGGGCGCATTCCTAAAGCCGCCAACAGGAGTAACAACTACAGGTTTACCTAGAGCTAAATACTCATTAACCTTCAATACTGATTCTGGAGCAAAGAATTTTGATGCCTCCCCCTCCTCCCTTCTAGGTGCTAAACATAAATCAGCTATGGAAATCCAGTTTGCAACTTCACTATGTGGAATCCAGCCAGTTAATATTACTCTATCCCTTACCCCCATCTCTACAATCCTCCTCCTAATCTCAGGCATTAAAACTCCATCTCCAACCATTATAAGCATGGCGTCAGGCACCTCCCTAATAACATTAGGGAATATAGTAACAATATCTAAAGCACACTCAATACTTGTAAAAGCACCTACAAACAGTAAAATCCTACAGTTATCTAAACCTAACCTACGTTTAAACTCTTCAGGATCCACTGAAGGTTTAAACTCTCTACCAGGATAGTTTGGGATAACATATACTCTACCTGCCCCCCATCTCCTCGCTCTCTCTCCAAGTATGCTGTTAGCTGTTGTAACTGCTGAGGCTTTAACCGTCAGTATTCTCTCTATTAGTTCAGCAGCATCATGTAGTTGTTTATATCCGAGATCTAGCAGTTCATCACCCCATGGGCTTCTCACATCATATATGAATTTAACATTTCCGGTTTTCATCTTTAGGAGTGGGGGTAAACCGTAAATATCGGGAATATTAAAGACATGAATTACGTCAGAATCTATAAATAGCTCCTGCACCATGTATGACGAGTATCTTAAGAAGGCTGAGATAAATTTAGGCTTAAACCTCACATTAACCTTAGGAGATAAAATATTAACATTGAATCCATACTTCTTAAGAGAGTCTGCTACAAGTCTTAGTCTAGTCATCCTCCAAGGATAAGCTCCTACAAGCACTACTTTAACCATAACACTACATACTCCTAATGCTTTCCATAGGATCTCTTGATTTAAGCCATCTATTCTCAAAGGATTCCCTGAACACAGCTATAAGCCCCTCATTCTCAGTATATTGCGGTTTATAAACTGTAGGCTTCCCTATTCTAGCGGAGTCGCTAACCCATATTAAATATATGAGTTTACTATTATCAACAATTGTTCCTCTGGTAGGATACCAAGCCTCACATGAGTTCCTAACATTAACCCCTATTTTTAAAAGTCTTAATGCTCTTTCAGCCGAATCCTTATCGTCAATCTGCATCAATACACGTACATTAACATTCCTACTTACAGCTGACTTTAAAACATCCTCAACCTTACTAAGCCACTTGAAATGTGATGTAAAAACATCTATACTCCTATTAGCTGAACTCATAATCTCTACAGTCTTAATCTCCATATCTCTTAATGATGAAAGCTCCTCAGAAAGCTTTTCAGGAGTTATTTTTAATCTATTTCTCCAGTAAATCTCTTTAAGTTTAGGTAAGCTTTTCAAGGCCTCCTTCCTCCTCTCAATATCCTCCCTAAGCTTCCCCTCTAAGTAGCTAGTATAATTGTTTAATGCTTCCTCAGGCTCTATAGCTTCAAATAGTTTCGGTCTTCCCTCAATGACTTTAACAAATCCCTTAGTTGAAAGCATATCAATAACTACATACACTCTTGGAAGAGGAATATTTGAGTTTCTACTCAAATCCTCAGCTGATAAATCGCCCTTATCAAGCAGGGTTAAATATGCTTTAGCCTCATATCCACTTAAACCTAATGACCTAAGCCTCCTTATAATCTCCTCCACAACTTCTAAATATCTAAAAATATATAAGCATAATTAATGCTCTAACATATACCGTATTAGCCATTAATCATGCTGCAGCAGGTAAGTAAATAAATTCAATAAGTTACAGGAAATTTCAGAGACTTAAGTATGGTTACATGATTAGCCTGATTTTAACTTTATGTTACTGCTTTAACTATGCCATGTAAGGCTGTCTGTAGTGAATTAACTGAAAAATATATAAACTTAGTTTTCATTAATTTCAGTAAAATATATATTTTAGCCTTAATAGATAAGCTATGCATAATCTTTTCTTTCTGAATCCTATTGAGGCTATGGGAAAGTTGAAGAATGGAATGCTTAATGTTGCTATTTACGGTATGGGGCATGTAGGATTACCTCTAGCTATTGCTTGGCTTCATGCAGGTGCATTTGTAATAGGTGTTGATAAGTCGGTTAGGGTTGTTGAAGCAATAAATAATGGTTTAAATCCTGTAAAGGATGAACCCTCATTAAATGAGGATGTTAAAAGATATGTTTTAGAAGGTAGATTTAAAGCCACCATTGATGGTGTAGAGGCATCTAGGAAATCAGAGCTAAAAATAGTTGCTACCCCAACTCTTCTAGGTGAAGATAGAAAGGTGGATTTAAGCATACTTGAAGATGTTCTTAAAACAATAGGTAAGGGATTGGAGAAGGGGGATATAGTAGTAATTGAATGCACAGTTCCTCCAGGAGTAACTTCAAACCTTGCTAAAAACATACTTGAAGAAGTAAGCGGTCTTAAGTGTGGGGTAGATTTTGGATTAGCTTACAGCCCGGAGAGAATATATGAGGGGAGAGCTCTTAAAGATATTGAGGAGAACTATCCCAAAATAGTTGGTGGAGTAGATTCTAAAACTACTGAGATTTTAGCCTCACTATATAGCTGTATAGCTAAAAGAGGAGTTATAAAAATGGAGAATTCAACAGCAGCTGAACTAACAAAAATATTTGAAGGAATATATAGAGATGTAAACATAGCCTTAGCAAATGAGCTTGCTAAAGTATGCGAACTATACAAGGTAGATTACCTGAAAATAAGGGAGGCAGCAAACAGTCAACCATACTGCCATCTTCACCTACCTGGATGTGGTGTTGGAGGGTGGTGTATACCCGTATATCCATACTTTCTAGTAGAGTCCGTGAAGGAGAAGGGATTAAATCTTGAACTTACAGTTTTAAGTAGAAGAATCAATGAGGAGATGCCTAAA
>Ga0272449_1002311_pt1 | contig 17873 bp, 18 predicted proteins | sample YNPCB0241_FD_198679 | JGI IMG/M metagenome (GOLD analysis project Ga0272449, IMG submission 198679) | Hot spring sediment microbial communities from Yellowstone National Park, WY, United States - YNP-CB-024-1 | ecosystem: Environmental > Aquatic > Thermal springs > Hot (42-90C) > Sediment... | reverse complement strand
TGGCCCGGGAGCACCACATCCTTGGCGTTGGGGAGACGGGGGTACCCCTGCCGGCCGAGGCCAAGTGGGCCCTGCGCCGGGAAGGGGACGTGATCCTGGACGTGGGTTACGGCGCCTACGGCGCGCGAACCCTTAACCTGGTGGAGGGCGCGGACCGGGACCCGGACCTGCGCGTGCTGGCGGTGGTCAACGTCGCGCGTCCCATGACCGCCACGGTGGAGGACGTGGTGGCCCACGTACGGGAACTGGGCCGCGTGGACGGGCTGATCAACAACACCCACCTGGGGGAGGAGACCACGGTGGAACTGGTGCAGGAGGGGGCGCGCCTGGTGACGGCGGCCGCACGGCTTTTGGGCGTGCCGGTGGTGGCCACGTCCGTGGTGAAAGAGCTGGCGCCCCTTCTCGGTGAGCGGGACGTCATGGGCAACCCGGTCCGGGCCCTGGAAAGGTTCATGCCGCGGGCCTTCTGGTAGGGTGAATTATCATTTGGTGTAAAAGGGGGAGTCTGCTGGTGCCCGCAAAACCCAAACCCGTCGAGGGGGAAAAGAAGGTTTTCATGACGGGCAACGAGGTGGTGGCCTGGGCGGCGGCGGCCGCCGGGGCGGATTGCATGTACGGCTATCCCATCACGCCGCAGAACGAGGTCATGCACTACTGGACGCGCCTGGCGCCCAGGTTCGGACGGATTTTTTTGCAGACCGAGGACGAGCTGGCGGCGGGCTTCGCCGTGCTGGGCGGGGTGCTGGCCGGAAGGAAGTGCTTCACGGCCACGGCGGGGCCGGGCAACACTTTGATGCAGGAGCCTCTGTCCATGGCCGAGATGATGCGCCTGCCGGCCGTGGTGGTGATCCAGCAGCGGGGGGGTCCCTCGACGGGCACGGTGGTTTACTCCCAACAGGAGGTCATGCTCACTTCCTTTGGCGGCAACGGCGAGGGTTTGCGCGTGGTGTACTCGACCTCCTCCCACCAGGACCTTTACGACTACACCATCAAGGCCTTCAACACCGCCTGGCGCTACCGGTTCCCGACCTTCGTCCTGGGCGACGGCTATCAGGGCAAGATGCGGGAACCGCTGGTGATGTACGATCCCGAGGTCCGGGGCATCGAGCTCATTCCGGCCGAACCCTTCGTCGGCCGTCCGGGCACGCCCGGCGTGGACCGCCCACCGGCCCACCTGCGCAACGCTTACAGCATAGAAGAGGAGCTCTACGATGTCGTTACCGAACTGGTACGGCAATACGAGCAGGTGGCCCCGGAGATCGTGGAATACGAGGCCTTCGGTGTGGACGGCGCCGTGGTGGTGGCGGTGGCCCACGGCGTGGTGTTCCGGGCCGTAAAGGGCGTGGTGCGGGAACTGCGGCAGCAGGGGGCACCGGTGGGTTACTTCCGGCCCATCACCCTGAGGCCTTTTCCGGTGGACGAGCTGCGGCGCGTGGCGGCCAGCGGAGCGCGGGTGCTGGTGGTGGAGTCGGCCTACGGCCAGCTGGCGCGCCTGGTTAAGGAGGCTCTGAGCGGCCTTGCTACCGAGGTGCAGGGCATTTTTAAACCCGGGGTGCTGGTGGGCCAGGAAGAAATCGCGACCCGTATCAAGACGCTGGTGCAGGGAGGATGAAAGGCGTGCAGTTACAACCGGCCATGCCCAGGAGCTGGCGGCCCGAGACCAAGCCCCACAAGTTCTGTCCCGGCTGCGGGCACGGCATTGTGCTGAGGGTTCTGGGGGAGGCCATCGACGACCTGGGGATCCAGGACCGCGTGGTTTTCGGTTGCGACATCGGGTGTTCCCTGCTGGCCTGGGACTTCTTCAACGTGGACACGGTCCAGACCCACCACGGCCGCACCACCCCCGTGATGGTGGGCATGAAGCGGGCCAACCCGGAGCTGATCGTGGTGGCCTACATGGGAGACGGGGGCGGTTATGCCATCGGGACCCAGCACCTGGTCAACGCGGCCACGCGCAACGACCGCATCACCGTGATCCTGGTCAACAACACCCAGTACGGCATGACGGGCGGGCAGATGGCCCCCACCACCCTGCCGGGCCAGAAGACCGAGACCACGCCCTACGGTCGGGATCCGGAACTCACCGGCTACCCCATGCAGGGCCCGGAGATGGTGGCCAGCATTACGCGGGAGGGGACCTACGTGGCCCGGGGCACGGTGGCCAGGCCCAGACAACTGAAGGAGTTTGTCAAGAGGGCCCTGCAGAACCAGATGGCGGGCCGGGGATTTTCTTTCGTGGAGGCCCTTTCGACCTGCCCGACCAACTGGCGGACCAACGCCGAGGACACCTGGAAGTTCCTTGAAAAGGAAATGACCAAGTATTTCAGGGTGGGCGAGGTCAAGGTGCCTCAGGAACTGGCGCGGGAAAAGGGGGAGCGGGAGGATGGCTAGGCCGGTCAAGATCTTGCTGGCCGGAGAGGGTGGTCAGGGTGTACAGGCCGTGGCCGAGATCCTCGCCGAGGCGGCCTACGAGAAAGGCCGTGAGGCCCTCTACATCCCCAACTTCGGCATCGAGCAGCGCGGCGGGGTGTCGCTGGCTTTCGTCCAGGTGGGGGACGAGCCCATCGGGCCCCCCAGGTTCGAGACCGCGGACCTGGCCGTCGCCCTGAGCGACCGGGCGGTGGTGCGCAGCCGCCCCTACGTGGGACCCGAAACCACCTTTATTTACGACAGCAGCATCCAGGCCAACAATCTGCCGCAAGGGGTGGCGCGGCTTGTGGCGGTCCCGGCCATCGAGGTTTCGACAAAGGAGCTGCACCCCCGGGTCTTCAACGTCCTCATCCTGGGGGCCGTCATAGGCCTGACCGGGGTTATCACCGTGGAGGAAGCCAAGGAAGCCATAGAAAGAAGGCTTGGACACCGCTTCGAGAAGGACCCCGCGCTGCGCGACCTCAACTACCGCGCCGTAGAGCGGGGCGCGGAACTCGTCAGGGGCCTGATATGAGCGGCACACCGTTAGCGGGATGAGGAAGGGAGGAAAACACCGTGTCCGGATTTCACGGTCTCACGGTGGAGACGGAAAAGGGCAGCCACACGGTTTTTCCCCAACTGTGCAAGGGGTGCGGCCTGTGCATTGTCAAATGCCCCAAAAAGGTGCTGAATTGGGCGGACTACCTGGGGGCCTACGGTACACCCTCGGTCCAGGTCAGCAACGGCTGCATCGCCTGTGGCACCTGCCAGATGGTCTGCCCGGACTGCGCCATCGTGGTGGTGCGCAGGAAAAAGGCCGATTAATTTGGCACCCCTACCATATGCGGGGGAAGAAGTTCCCGGCTTTGCGCTTCTCCGGGGACTTCTTTGTTGGTGGTGTTCTGTGATAAAATCAAGAAGCGAGGGAAGGAAGTTGCAGGACAGGGCACCCCTGTGGGAAGCGGTGCGGGACTATGTGCGCGGCGGGCCGGTGAGGTTGCACGTGCCGGCCCACCAGGGCCGGGCGCTGCCGGAAGAGCTGGCGGGCGAAGACCTTCTGGCCCTGGACGTCACCGAGGTGCCCGGGCTCGACGACCTGCACAGGCCCACCGGGCCCGTTGCACGCGCCCAGGAGCTCACGGCCCGCCTCTTCAAAGTGCCCGAGGCCTATTTTCTGGTCAACGGCAGTACGGTGGGGTTGCAGGCCCTCCTGCTGGCCGCCGCGGGCCCCGAAAGCGAGATAGTGCTGGAGCGCAGCGTGCACCGGGCGGTTTGGGCCGGGTTGATTCTGAGCGGTGCCCGGCCGGTTTTCCTGCCCGTGCGCTGGTGCCCGCAGTTCAACATCCCGTTGCCGCCGGCACCGGACCAGCTTCAGGTGGTCCTGGCCCGTCACCCCGGGGCGCGGGCCGTACTCTTTACCCATCCCAATTACTACGGCGTGGCGGCGGACGTCGAGGGTCTGGTGGCCGCGGCCGGAGACCGTGCGGTGCTCGTGGACGAGGCCCACGGCGTGCACCTGGCCTTTCACCCCGCGCTGCCGCGGCCCGCCATGGCCGCGGGGGCCGAGGCCAGCGTGCAGAGCACCCACAAACTGGGAGGGGCCCTCACCCAGGGTGCGTGGCTGTTGTTGCGCGGCAGGTTTTTGAACGGCCGGAGGGTGGCCTGCGCCCTGGACCTTCTGCAGACTACGAGTCCGTCCTACCTCCTACTGATTTCCCTGGACCTGGCCAGGAAAAGGCTCGCCCTGCACGGGCGGGAGTTACTGGACCGGGTACTAACCCTGGCGCGGGATACGGCCGGGGAGATAGCGAAGGGCGGACCGTTTACGGTCCTGCGCGAAGTCCACCTCAAGGGCACGGGGTGCCGTCTGGACGGAACCAAACTGGTGATCAACGTGCGTAAGTCGGGCAGAAGCGGCTGGGAGGTGGCCGGTTTGCTGCGGTCCCGCTATAACGTGCAGGTGGAAATGGCGGACCGGGACAACGTCGTGGCCGTACTGGGCCTGGCCACCCGACCCGAGGACTGCGCGGCCCTGGTGCGGGGCCTTAAAGGCCTGGCCCGCGAGGCGGGCGCGGTGCGGATCCAGGACCATATGCCGGCCCTTCCCCCTGTGCCGCCCCTGCGTCTTGTACCGCGTGCGGCCTGGCTGGGGCCGCGGCGCGCGGTGAGCTTACGTGAGGCGCGCGGCCAGGTGAGCGCCGATTTGCTGGCCGTTTATCCGCCCGGAATTCCGGTCGTGGGGCCGGGGGAAGAGTTCACCCCGGAGGTCCTGGAATACCTGGGGGCGGCCGCGGCCCGGGGTCTGAGCCTGCACGGTGCGGCGGACCCCTCCTGTACCAGCGTGGAGATCGTGGCCTCATGAGGGGCCTGTTCATCAGCTTCGAGGGTCCGGACGGGGCCGGCAAGACCACACAGGTGGCCTGCCTGGCACGGGCCCTGGAAGCCGCCGGCCGGCGGGTGGTCTGCGTGCGGGAGCCCGGGGGCACGCCGCTAGGGGAAGACATCCGGGCCATCCTGCTGGACGGGATCTACGGGGTGGCGCCGGTGGCGGAAATGTTCCTCTACCTTGCGGCCCGGGCCCAGCTGGTGGCCCAGGAGATCCGTCCGGCCCTGGAGCGGGGTTATACGGTGGTCAGCGACCGGTACCTGGATTCCACGGTGGCCTACCAGGGCTTCGGCCGGGGCCTCGACCTGGCCTCCCTGGAGGCCGCCAACCGCCTGGCCACCGGCGGGCTGGTGCCGGACCTCACCATTCTGCTGGACTTGCCCGTGGAGGTGGCCCTGGAGCGTGCGCAGAAGGGCAGGGCCCGGGACCGCCTGGAAGGGGAAGCACTGTCCTTTCACCGCCGCGTGCGGGAGGGGTACCTCTGGCTGGCGCGGCAGCATCCCGGACGCATCAGGGTCGTCGACGCCCGGGGTTCCGTGGCGGAGGTGTTTGAGGCGGTCTGGCGCACGGTGAGGGAGGCCCTGTAAGTTTGGTGGAGGACATTCTGGGGCATGAAAGGAATATCGCTTTCCTAAGGCGGGCCGTGGCAGGCCGCCGGGTGGCTCACGCCTACCTGTTCTACGGGCCGGCGGGCGTGGGCAAAGCGACGGTGGCCCGGATGCTGGCCGCGATGTTACTGTGCCCGCAAGGTAGGGCCGGAAAGCCCTGCGGGGCGTGCGAGGACTGCCACATGATCGCCCGGGGCCAGCATCCCGACTGGTATCATGTGGTCCCGGCGGGGGCAACAATAAAGATCGAACAGGTGCGACATCTGCAGCAGATCCTATTGCGTCGGCCGTGGCGGGGGCGCTACCGGGTGTGTGTTATGGCCCACGCCGAAGCCATGTCCACGGAGGCCGCCAACTGCCTCTTGAAGACCCTGGAGGAGCCGCCGGCGGCTACGGTGTTTATTCTTACCAGCGACAGGTGGCACGATTTGCCGCCCACCGTGGTGTCGCGCTGCCAGCGCCTCCGTTTCGACGCCCTGCCGGTCGAGGCGGTGGCCTCCTGGCTGGTGGAAAGGCACGGCATCGACGAGCAGAGGGCCGGGCTTGTGGCGCATCTGGCCTGCGGCAGTCCGGGACGGGCCCTCGAACTGGCGGGCAACCCGGACCTGGAGGAAATGCGGAGCCGGGTGGTGGATACCTTGCGGGAACTCCCCGCCATGAGCGTCTGGGCCCTTTTGCGGCGGGCGGCCGAGCTGGCCGAGGGCGGCCGGGAGGCCGCGGACTTTTGTATCGGCCTTCTGCTGTGGTGGTACCGGGACCTCGCCGTATGGCGCCTGACCCGGCAAGAGACTTATTTACGAAATCGCGACTGCGCGGAGCAACTGCAGGCTCAGGCGCTGGATACGGCAGGGCTTATGGCTTGCATCGCGGCGGTCACAGAAGCCCGCAGGCAACTCCGGGCTTTCGCCTCGCCGCGCCTGGTAATGGAGGTACTGCTGCTCCGACTGGCCGAGGTGATGGCAACCGATGGAGCAACTGGTAGTGGGGGTGCGCTTTAAGCGTGCCGGTAAGATATACTTTTTCGATCCGGGAGGGCTCGCCCTTGCGGTGGGGGACGGGGTTATCGTAGAGACGGTGCGGGGCGTGGAGTTCGGGCACGTGGTGGTCGGCCCCGCACCCGCGGCCCAGGAACTGGTCACACCCCTGAAAAAGGTCATTCGCAAGGCGACGGCGGAAGATTTGAAGCACCTGGCCGAACTGAGGGAGAAGGAGAAAAACGCCTTTCGGGTGCTGCTGGACAAGATCGCGGCCCACGGCTTGCCCATGAAGCCGGTGGGCGTGGAAATAACCTTCGACGGGGCCAAAATTATCTTTTATTTCACGGCCGAGGGTCGGGTGGATTTTCGCGAATTGGTGCGCGACCTGGCGTCGGTTTTCCGCACCCGCGTGGAACTGCGCCAGATCGGCGTGCGGGACGAGGCCAAGATGATGGGCGGCCTGGGGGCGTGCGGCCGGGAACTCTGCTGTGCCACCTGGCTGACGGACTTCGAGCCCGTATCCATCCGGATGGCGAAGGACCAGAACCTTTCCCTCAATCCCAACAAAATTTCGGGCATCTGCGGGCGTCTCATGTGCTGCCTGAAGTTCGAAAGCGACACCTACGAAATGGCCCGCGAGGAGTATCCCGAAATCGGCAGCCGGGTCATGACCCCGGCGGGCGAGGGCCGCACCACGGGCATGAACATCTTCCGCCACACGGTGTACGTTGAGTTGAAGGACACCAAGCAGGTGCGGGAGTTTCCGGTAGAAGAGGTCAGCCAGATATGAGGCTGCGAGAGTGAGACCTTTATGGCCGGAGCAGGAGTACTCTACGTGGTGGCGACGCCCATCGGCAACCTCGAGGACATTACCCTGCGGGCCCTGCAGGTGCTGAAAGAGGTGGATCTCATCGCGGCAGAGGATACCCGGCGCACCAGGAAGCTGCTGGCCCGTTACGACATCCACGCACCGGTGACCTCCTACCACCAGCACAACCGCACCACTAAGGGGCGCAAGCTTCTGGAGGTGCTCGAGAAGGGGGGCAGGGTGGCCCTGGTGGCGGACGCGGGCCTGCCCGGCATTTCGGACCCCGGGGCCGAACTGGTGGCCCAGGCCCACTCCCGGGGCATAGCGGTGCGGTGCGTGCCCGGCCCCTCGGCCGCGGTGGCAGCCCTGGCCGTGGCGGGTTTTCCCGCCCACCGGTTTGCCTTCGAGGGCTTCCTGCCCGCGGGCGCAAGCGGTCGCCGGCGGCGCCTGGAACAACTGGCGCACGAGGAGCGTACCCTCGTCTTTTTTGAGGCCCCCCACCGGCTCGTCGAGACCCTGGTCGCCCTGCGGGAGGTTTTCGGGGACCGCCCGGTGGCGGTGGTCAGGGAACTCACCAAGCAGCACGAGGAAGTGGTGCGCGGGACCGCGGGCGAGGTGCTGGAGCACTTCACCAGACACCCGCCGCTGGGGGAGATAACCCTTGTGGTGGCAGGAAATCCGCAAAAGGGTCGGGCCCGGTCCGGGACCGTGGATGGGCCGACCCTGGCCGCCGAAGTGGGCCGCTTGGTGGCCGCCGGGTGGAAGCGGACCGAGGCCATCCGCGAGGTGGCCCGTGCCCGGGGGGTGTCGCGCCGGCAGGTTTACGCCGCTCTGCTGGTGACCAGGGAGAACGTCACGGAAGGGATGGCGGGTGATGGCCGCCCTGCTATTGACAGATAAAGGGGAGACCCGTGCGGCCTCCCCCGGACCCCAGGCGAGCGCGGCATTAAACGGCCTTGGCGTTTTCGTACATGGTCACTATGCAGGTGCGGCAGACCAGCTTGCCCCGGTAGAGCTGGATGTCCCTGGCGTTGCCGCAGAAAACGCAACCCGGTTCGTACTTCTTCAGGATGATCTTTTCGTCGTCCACATAGATCTCCAGGGCGTCCTTCTCTTCAATGCCAAGGGTCCGCCGCAGCTCAATGGGAATGACCACCCGCCCTAACTCATCCACCTTTCTGACTACGCCGGTCGACTTCATGCTTCCCCTCCCCCATTGGTTCGACACAAAATTACAAGTAAATGATACCAACCGAGGTATAAAAAGTCAAGCAGAATTTTTTCGGTAAGGAAGGGAAATCCTTGGCAACTTTTTACATCACAACACCCATTTACTATCCCAGCGACAACCTCCACATCGGCCACGCCTACACCACGGTGGCCGCCGACGCCGTGGCGCGGTTCAAGCGGCTCACGGGACACGACGTCTGGTTTCTCACCGGCTCGGACGAGCACGGTCAGAAAATCGAACGTACGGCGGCCGCCCACGGCGAATCGCCGGCTTCCTACGTGGAGCGCATTGTGGCGGGATTCAAAGCATTGTGGGCCCGGCTGGAGATCAGCTACACGGACTTTATCCGGACCAGCGAAGAGCGTCACAAGCGAGTGGTGCAGGCCCTGTTCCGGCGGCTCTACGAACAGGGCGACATCTACAAGGCCAAATACGAGGGCTGGTACTGCACACCCTGCGAGACTTTCTGGCTGGAGCGCCAGTTGCAGGAGGGCCGGTGCCCGGACTGCGGCCGGCCGGTGGAACTCGTGCAGGAGGAGAGCTACTTCTTCCGACTTTCCAAGTACGCGGACCGGATGCTGCGCCACATCGAGGAAAATCCCGACTTCATATGGCCGCCGGCCCGGCGCAACGAGATGATCAACTTCATCAAGGCCGGGCTTGAGGACCTGGCCGTTTCCCGCACCACCTTCAGCTGGGGGATTCCGGTGCCCTTCGATCCCCGCCACGTGATCTACGTATGGATCGACGCGCTGACCAACTATATCTCGGCCCTGGGTTACGGGACCGAGGACGACGGGCTTTTCCGCAAGTACTGGCCCTGCGACGTGCATCTGGTGGGCAAGGACATCGTGCGCTTCCACACCATCATCTGGCCCATTCTGCTCATGGCAGCAGGCATTCCGTTGCCCAAAAGGGTGGTGGGCCACGGCTGGCTGCTGCTGGAAAGCGGCAAGATGTCCAAATCCAGGGGTAACGTGGTGGACCCGCTGGTGCTGTGTGATAAGTACGGCGTGGACGCGGTGCGCTATTACCTGTTGCGCGAGCTACCCAGCGGCGCCGACTGCATCTACACCGAGGAGGCGCTGGTGAAGCGCATTAACGAGGATCTGGCCAACGACTTCGGGAACCTGCTGCACCGCACCGCCACCATGGTGGAGCGTTATCTGGGCGGCGAGGTGGCGCCGCCGGGCCCGCCGGAGGGACCGGACCGGGAGTTGATGGCCTTGGCCGAGGAAGTGCCCTCCCGGGTCGCCGAGCACGTGGACCGGGTGGAACTGGCCGAGGCCCTGGCCGCCGTGTGGCGGCTGGTGGGCCGGGCCAACAAGTACGCCGAGGAGACGGCGCCCTGGAGCCTGGCGCGGGACCCCGGCCGGCGGGAGCGCCTGGCCACGGTACTCTACAACCTTCTGGAAAGTTTCCGCCTGGCCACCATCCTGGTGGGGCCCTTCATGCCCGGCGTGCCGCCCAGGGTCTGGGCCAGGTTAGGCATCGCGGACCGGCCGGAGCTACACACCTGGGAAAGCCTGCGCTGGGGACGGCTGCCGGCCGGGGTGCGCGTCGCGAGGGGCGAGCCCCTCTTCCCGCGCATCGAGTTTTGAGGAGGTGACGAGGTGCCACTGGCCGACAGCCACGCCCACTTGGACGACCGCCAGTTCGACCCGGACCGGCCCGCGGTCCTGGCCCGGGCCCAGGAGGCCGGGGTAGAGATCATCGTCAACGTGGCCTACGATATCGCTTCCTGCCACCGGGCCCTGCAACTGGCCGAGGAATACGCCCCGGTGTACGCCACGGTGGGCGTCCACCCCCACGGCGCGGCCCGCGCCCCGGCCGGGTACCTCCGGGTGCTGCGGAGCCTGGCCCGCCATCCCAGGGTGGTGGGCCTTGGTGAGATGGGACTGGACTACTACCGCGACCTTTCGCCCCGTCCGGTCCAGCAGCGGGTCTTCCGGGAGCAACTCTCCCTCGCCGCGGAACTGGGGATGCCGGCCGTAATCCACAGCCGCAACGCCCACGGGGACCTGCTGGCCATCCTGGAAGAAATCAGACCCCCGGTACCGGTGGTCCTGCACTGCTATTCCGGGGACTGGGCCCTGGCGCGCAGGTGTTTGGCGCTCGGCTGCTACCTTTCTTTTGCCGGACCCGTCACCTACCCCCAGGCCGGGCCGTTGCAGGAGGTGGCTCGGAAAGTGCCCCTGAACCGGCTCCTTGTGGAGACCGACGCGCCGTATCTTCCGCCCGTACCCCATCGGGGCCGGCGCAACGAGAGCGCCTACGTGGCCCTGGTGGTCGAGAAGATCGCGGAACTCCGCGGGATTCCGGCGGAAGAGGTGGCGGCCGCGGCTTTTGCGAACACACGTCGGGTGTTCGGTATCTGTTAGATTTTGTATTCATTTTAGGGAAGGATCCAACCAGCCCGGCAACGAAATTAATTAGATGTCCTGTAATAAAGGGGGGGTGGCTGCCCTGGAGTGGTACACCTTCAAGCGACCGCTCCCACGGGAAGCCACCGCGGTCCGGCGCCGCACGTACCGCCGGTATTTCTGGTTGGTCCCGCTGCTGCTTGCCGGGCTGCTGGTGGGCGGATACGGCTGGGCCTTTAAGGAAGTAACGGTGGTGGTGGACGGTCAGGAGCGCGTTGTACGCACCTCGGCCGGTACCGTCGGCGAGCTGCTCGGAAAACTGGGGCTCAGGGCCGCGAGGGTGGAACCGCCCGAGGAACGGCCGCTGGCCCGTGGCACGGTGGTCAACGTGGTCACCGGGCGCCACGTGCGGCTGGTAGTGCAGGGTGAAGAGCGGGAGATCTTCACCCGGGGCCAAACCGTGGCCGAGGTGCTGGCCGGGCAGGGGATGACCCTCGCAGGGGGGCTGCGGGTCGAGCCCGCACCGGAGACGCCCGTAACCGAAAACATGATCGTGAGGGTGGTACGGGTGGAGCACGCGTCTGTGGTGGAGGAGGTCGACATACCCTACGGCATCCGGCGCGAGCCGAGCGACAGCCTGCTGAAGGGTGAGACGCGGGTTTTGCGGAAGGGCAGGCCGGGGCTTGAGAGGCGAGTCTGGGAAGTGGAGTACCACGACGGTCAGGAGGCGGGCCGCCTGCTCAAGGAAACCCAGCTGCTGGCGCCTCCCGTGGACGAAGTCGTGGCTGTTGGCACGGTCCAGACCATCTCCCGCGGCGGCCATGTGTTGCGGTTTTCCCGGGTGCTGACCATGCTGGCCACGGCCTACACCTACACGGGTCGCAATACCGCGTCGGGCGTGCCGCCCGGGCCGGGCGTGGCGGCCGTGGATCCGGCGGTGATACCCATGGGCACCCGCCTGTACGTCGACGGCTACGGATTTGCCGTGGCCCTGGACCGGGGCAGCAGCATCAAGGGCAACCGCATCGACCTCTTCTTCCCGGAGGAGGCCGATGCCTGGCGGTGGGGGGCACGGTGGGTTAAAGTGTACGTACTGGATTGAAGGCTGCCCGCGGCAGCCTTCAATCGTGGTTGGCACTCCGGACGGTTTCCATTTCGGGCGCCGATCTGGGTATAATTTATCTATATGATGATGTTGCGGCACGTGGAACGGAGGTGTACAATTAAAGCGGGGGCCGGATTATGGAGCGGTTGACCGACCGGGCGGCTGTGCGGGCCCTGCTGGTCAGACACGGGTTGCACCCCAGAAAGAGGCTGGGACAGCATTTTATGGTGAGCGAGGCTGCCTTGCTGCGCCTCCTGGCGGCCGCGGACCTGGGCGGCGACGACGTGGTGGTGGAGATCGGTCCGGGGCTGGGCACTCTCACCGCGGCGTTGGCGCAACGGGCGCGCCTGGTAATTGCCGTGGAGCTGGACCGGACCTTTTTGCACGTGCTGGCCGAGACCTGTGCCGGCCACCGGGTGTGCGTGGTACGGGGAGACGCCCTGGCCGTGAATTTTGACGACCTGGTGCACCGGCATACCGGCGGAGAGTACGGAAGGGGCGGCAAACCCTACAAGGTGGTCGCCAATTTGCCTTATTATATCACCGGGCTCTTCCTGCGCCGGCTCGTCGAGGACCAGCGGTTCTGGTCCACGGCCGTGCTGACGGTGCAACTGGAGGTGGCCCGGCGCCTGGTAGCGCGCCCGGGCACGAAGGAATACGGGGCCCTGACCCTGCTGGTGGAGTATTACGCCGAAGTGGAACTGGTGGGTCGTATTCCGCCCGGGGCCTTCTACCCGGCGCCCGAGGTGACCTCGGCCATAGTGAAGCTGCGGCGCCGGCAGCGGGCCCCGGTGGAAGTGAGGGACGTGGAGGGCCTTTTCCGGCTCATACGCGCGGCCTTCGGCCGCCGGCGCAAGACCATCCTGAACGCCCTGGCAGGCGCGGAGCACGGGGTTTCCCGGTCCGAGTGGCAGGCCATTTTACAGCGCGCGGGCATCGATCCCGGACGCCGGGGGGAGAGCCTGAGTCTGGCGGAATTTGCCCGCCTGGCCGACGCGATGAGAGGGGGGCAGGGTCGTGCAACTGATCAGCCCGACCAAAGGGCGGCTGACCTTTGAGGAAACCATGGCCGACATCCGGAGGTACATCACGGGTCTGCCCACCTCCCAGTATAAGATTATTATTGGAACAGATTCCCAGATCACCAAGGGAGAGACCTGTTTCATCACGGCCATCATCGTGCACCGGCTGGGCAAGGGCGCGCGCTATTACTACTGCCGACACACCCACCGGAAGCTCAAAAGCCTCCGCCAGCGCATCTTTTACGAGACGGCCCTGAGCCTGGAGCTGGGCAGCATGGTGACTAAGGAGTTCGCGGAAAGCGGGGCCGCGGACCTGAAGGTGGAGATCCACATCGACGTGGGCCACAACGGTGAGACCAGGGACCTGATCCGGGAAGTGGTGGGCATGGTGGTGGGCAGCGGCTTCAAGGCCCGCATCAAGCCCGAAGCCTACGGGGCCTCGGCCGTGGCCGACAAGCATACCAAGTGAGCGCGAAAGGCATCTGGTGCAGCTCGACCCGGAGTTTGCCAGGTGCGTAGGTGTCGCGATATCGATGGAGGCCGGACGCGGTGCGCGGCGTGGGCGTGGCTGTTGCCGTGCGTCACGGGGGCCTATCTCCGGGGGGAGACCATGTCGGCGGTAAAGGTGGTGACGGAGAACCGCAAGGCCCGGCACGACTACCAGATCCTCGAAACCTTCGAGGCCGGCATCGTGCTCACGGGAACCGAAGTAAAATCCCTGCGGGCCGGGCGGGCCAACCTCAGGGACTCCTACGCGGCAGTTGAAAACGGTGAGCTCTGGTTGTATAATATGCATATCAGCCCCTACGAGCAGGGCAACCGGTTCAACCACGAGCCGAAGCGCACGCGCAAGCTTCTGATGCACAAGTCCGAGATCCTGCGGTTGCTGGGCCGGACGCGGGAAAAGGGGCTGACGCTGGTGCCTCTGAGGGTGTACTTCCGCGAGGGCCTGGCCAAAGTGGAACTGGCTCTGGCCCGGGGCCGGAAGACCTACGACCGGCGGGCTGAAATCGCGGCCCGGGAGGCCCGCCGGGAGATGGAACGGGCCGTGCGGGGCCGCGCCGGCCGAAACCGGTGGTAGCTGGCAGGTGCCTGCGTTGAAGGCAGCCGTGCAGGGTTCGGCTGAGGAGCCGATCCCGCGCGTGTGGCGCGGCTGGCGGAGATCGTGGGTGTTGGCGGTCGGCATCCGGCCCCGGGGTTGCAAGGCGCGGAATAGTGCGGAGGAGAGAAGTACACTGCGTGGGGGCGACAGGTTTCGACGGGGGACACGGTGGCAGGAGGAGCGAGCCGGGGTGCCACCAGCCCGTTAAACGGTGGCAAGGCAATAAACGCCAACAAGTCCGAACTCGCCCTGGCTGCGTAAGCGGCCAGCATCTCGCCCGCCCTCGCCTGCGGGGCGGGACGGGGTGTCGACCCGGCAGGCTGGCCTGACCGCTTATTCTCGGCGGCGGCAGGGACGACCATCGAGATAGCCACGGGATGAGCCCGGCTGCGGGCGCGCCCGTGGCGAAGGCAAAACGCAGCCTGCGCTCGGAGAGCCTTCTGTGGCTGGTCTTCCGGACGGTGGGTTCGATTCCCCCCGCCTCCACCAATGGTTTTTTTCGGGTCACCCGTGAAATTCCGGAGCCGGTACGTGGTACGTTTGCGGCTCCGGGTTTTGTTTTTTGCCATGGACAAACTCCGGGCCATTGCAGAGGAGATCGGCGGCGTGGGGCTGCCGCTGGATGTCACGGATGCTTCCAGCGTGGCGGAGTTTGCGGCCCGGGTGCCGGAAGCGCAGGTTCTCGTCAACAACGCCGGTGGTGCCTTGGGATTGGACCCTGTTGAGCGGGCCCGGGACGAAGATTGGCGGATTATGTACGAGACCAATGTTATGGGCCTGATGCGTGTTACACGTGCCCTCTTACCTGTCCTAGAACGCTCGTGGTATGGTCACGTAGTGAACGTGGTTTCCATTGCCGGTTTCGAGGTTTATCCGGGAGGGGCAGGTTATACGGCGGCGAAACATGCTGCCAGGGCAGTAACCCGAACGTTGCGGCTTGAGCTCCTCGGGCGTCCGCTGCGTGTCACCGAGATCGACCCCGGCATGGTGGAAACTGAATCCTCCATCGTGCGCTCAATGCCGCATGCTCCAGACAGGCACGCAGTTCCCGCACGTTTCCCGGCCAGGCGTACCGCCGGATTAGGTCGAGAACCGCCTCGTCCACGGTGAAGGGCCCTCGATCTATCCTTGAGGCAACGTCCTGAAGCAGGACGGAAACCAGCATTGGGAGATCCTCCATGCGTTCCCGGAGCGGGGGCAATTCAACGACCACCACCCGCAGCCGGTACAGAAGGTCGTTCCTGAACCGTCCGGCGCGAGCTTCGGTGGCCAGGTCTTTGTTGGTGGCGGCAACGATACGGACGTCCACCGGCGTGGCCCAACGGGCACCGAGGCGGGTAATCACTTTCTCCTCCAGAACACGCAAGAGGGTCACCTGGGCATCCAGGGGCATGTCGCCGATCTCGTCGAGGAACAGGGTACCACCCGAGGCTAATTCGAACTTGCCGGCATTACCCCCGCGCCTCGCTCCCGTGAACGCTCCTTCCACGTATCCGAACAGCTCGCTTTCCAGCAAGCTCCTGGGAATGGCGGCGCAGTTGACGGCCACGAACGGGCCGCGAGAGCGCGGACTGGCGAAGTGAATGGCACGGGCGAAAAGCTCCTTGCCGGTGCCGGTTTCGCCCACGATGAGGACCGGCAGGTCCACTGCGGCGGCCCGGCGTGCCACCTCGATGGCCCTCTGAAGTTTCGGGTGGCGGCCGTGGATATCGGCAAAGGTGCAGTTTGGCCCCACCCCTGGCCTGGGGGTCACCCCTTTGAGGCGATCCCTGCCGATTATTACCTTGGCAAGAATGTCACTCTGGTCCGTAACCGGAATTTCGCGCCCGGCGTGTTCCGCGGTACCGCATTCGGAAGAGCGGGCATATTCCTGAGAATGTGTCCTTCCGGAGAGCCTTCCCAACTCCCTTCCCTTTATATTGGCCGCGATAGGTTGTCCATTGGTGCCCACAATCAGAACCGGATCCGGATGGGATTCAAGGACGGTATCGAGTATCCTCTGGTACTTGGCTACCCAGAGCTTGTGGCGGCGCTCCAAGAGTTTTTGCTCGATTAGAAAGGCGGCCCAGATCACCGTATCTAGTGCCGTGGAAAACTTCCGTGTCGCCGGCAGGAGTAAGGAGCTTGTCGCAGCAATTGCCCGTTGGGCTGCGAAGTAGCGGTCGGACGCAGGTCCGGGCGACCGGCTGCGTCAAGCCGACCGTATTACGGGATGTGGGCCGCAGCGCAAGCGAACCCGAGGTGGCTGCGAAAAGACAGTTGTCGCTGGTGACCCTGCCTCGAGAAGGGGAAACCTCGAATCCGCCGTGAAGGAACGGGTGAAGGCAGCGGCGGAGGCGGCCGCAAGACGATTAGGGACGGCACGCATCCAGGGCACACGGAGGAACACGGGAGGCCTGGTCGCGCCGGAGGTGGCGGCCCCAGGGACGGGATATAAGGTGCCCACCACCGAAGTTCCCGTCTGCGTGGCCAGGAGTCGGAGGTGCCCATAGTATCGATGACGGCCGGGCCAAACCCGGCCACCAGGAAAAGGGGCACTGCTTCACCGAAGCTTACATGTGGGGAGGATGGCCGATTGCCTCCAAAGCTATCACGGCCGATAGAAAAGGTCCGCAGCCTGCAGCGTAAGCTATACCTCAAGGCCAAGCGGGAAAAGGAGTTCCGGTTACGACAAACTCTACCGGCCCGATGTTTTACAGGTGGCTTGGCAGCACTGCCGGCGCAACGGCGGGGCTCCGGGAGTGGACGGCCTGGACGTGGAAAGAGTCCGGCAAGAAATCGGAGAGGAAGAGTTCCTGCGCCAAATAGCGAAGGAACTCCAGGAGCGTCGTTACCGGCCGGCACCGGTAAAGCGGGTATACCTGCCCAAACCGGGAGGAGAAAAGCGCCCGCTGGGCATCCCCACGGTAAAGGACCGGGTGGTCCAGACCGCCTGCCTTTTAGTGCTCCTGCCCATTTTCGAGGCGGACTTCCACGACTGCTCCTACGCCTACCGGCCGAAGCGGAGCGCCCATGACGCCGTGCGGGCGGTGGTGACCCACCTCAAGGCCGGCTTCACCGCGGTCTATGACGTGGACCTGAGCAAATGCTTTGACGAGCTACCCCACGAAACCATTATGGAAGCCGTAGCGGCCAGAGTAGCGGACGGCCGGATACTGCGCCTGATAAAGGTCTGGCTTACCGCTCCCGTGGTGGAACCCGGAGGGCCGCGGCAAGGGAAAAGGAGCCGCAAGGGAACCCCGCAGGGCGGAGTGATATCCCCGCTGCTGGCCAACGTGGTGCTTAACCACCTGGACCAGGGATGGAACGCTCCGGGAGGGCCGCGGGAAAGGTACAATGCCCGCCTGGTGCGGTACGCTGATGACATAGTGGTGCTGGCCCGCTACATAGGCCGGCCGCTAATTGAGGCCATGACACGCCTGACCGCCGAGGTGGGACTCAGGGTCAACCCGGAAAAGACCCATATCCTGGACCTCCGGGCAGGAGACCGCCTGGAGTTTCTGGGATACGAAATCTACTTTGGCCGGGACCGCCACCGGCCGCTGGTACTAAAGCCGGGGCGGAAGGCTATAGTCCGCCTCAAACACCGGGTACGGGAAATTGTAGCCCGGAAACAGCTCCATCGGAGATGGGATGGCATGATCGCGGAACTCAACCCGGTGCTGCGCGGCTGGCGGGAGTACTTCTCCCTGAGCAACGTAAGCCGGGTCTTCTGGAAGCTAGACTTCTTCATTACGGCCCGCTTCTATCGGGTGGGCCGCAAAGCGAGCCAGCGCCGGGCCAAAACCTTCACGCCGGGGGTTTTCGTGACGCTCCAGAAAATGGGGCTATACAGTCTGGTGCTGGCTCGCCCCGCGAAAGC
>Ga0272449_1002310_pt1 | contig 17881 bp, 16 predicted proteins | sample YNPCB0241_FD_198679 | JGI IMG/M metagenome (GOLD analysis project Ga0272449, IMG submission 198679) | Hot spring sediment microbial communities from Yellowstone National Park, WY, United States - YNP-CB-024-1 | ecosystem: Environmental > Aquatic > Thermal springs > Hot (42-90C) > Sediment... | reverse complement strand
TTCTTGTAGCCTTCAGGGAGTACCTGACGGTTTCTACCTACAACATTGTAAGGGTTGGCTCCCCAGAGGAGCTGAAGACCCTCTTTAATAACCCGGGCTCTGTCGTCCTCGTTGGACACGCGATGGCCGATGCGGTCGCGCATACACAGCTTTCCCCAAACGAGAGGATAGCAGAATGGGAAGAAGTGGTCATAAACGGGACTCCTTACTGGATATTTGCAGTTACACCATTAAACACAATTGCGCAGAACTATGTTAGCAAGCTTATACTTGTAGATGTACAGACAGGAGAGACTAAAGCAATACCCGTCCACATGTCGGTTGGCTCGGGACTCTGGCTTACAAACAGCATTGAGCTGAGAAGCTTCCTCATGAGTAGCCAGCCAATAGGAAACACCTACCCATTCATCCATGGAGGCAAGCCCTACTTCGCCGCATGCGTGAATAGGCTTGCAAATCTCGGACTCTCAGAGTACCCAGGTGAGGTATACGTGTATGACCAGGACGGAAACCTGAGAAGGATTCCCCAGTTCAGCGGAGACATGTCTATGCCTGAGAACTATGACTGGGAGTACCTAGATTGGTACGTTGGGAAGTGGCTCTACTATCTCTCTAGCCTGTCACCCGTCTCCCACTCTTTCTTCTCGAGGGGGTTCCTATGGATCCCAGCGAGCCAATACAGCCAGGACCTGCTCAACATGACTCTATTGTTGCCTGGAAGAAGCGGCGACACTGTCCGCGTGTATTTCGGCGTTAGCCCCAACAACCCGAACAGCATAGTCTCGATAATCATAGCAAACAATACAGGTGTCTATTATTATGACGTCAAGACATTGGGAATCTACAGCCCATACTACGTCCAGTCCCTAGTGCAGGCAAAGCTACCAGCGATAAGCGGGGGACACCTATACTCAAAATACGCACAGCTAGTCTACTCCAATGGCTACCTCTGGGTTATACCCATATATGCTCAGACAAACGTCGTCTCCCTCTGGGGTCTAGCCCTAGTAAACGCAACAAGCCCGTCCGAGATGAGCATTTACCAGTATTCGCCCAGCTACGGCTCCTATAAAGACTTCCTGGCAATGGCGCTCAGCTTAGGCACAGGTCAAATAAGCCGTCCGACATGCGAGGTTGTAGCAGGCAACGTGACCCGCTTACTACAGTTTGTCTACAAGGGCGACACCTATTTGGTTCTCGAGGTTAACGGAAGACTACTATACGCGACCCCAGACATCGGCATCCAGGAATTCACGAGGCTCCTCACAGTCAAGACAGGCGACCAGGTGAAGCTTTGCGTCAGCGACGACAGGATCGTCCAGGTTTTTAAGCCTTAGTTAAGCGAGCAACATTTTCTCATTAGACCCTAACAGCGTTAATGCATCTTTTTTCCTATAACATTTCAGGTTAAGGTATTATGTGTAGCCCACTCCTAGAGGCGAGTTTTCTCAGCTTCTTGTCATAAGTTGCAAGTGCGCCTTCACGGAGAGCAACAGAGAACACGATATAGTCGTTTAGCATCTCTAGCGAAGCTCCCTCTTCCAGCATTCTACCTACGCCTCTCCGCACAGTTTCATAGTCCTCACATATAAGCTCATAATCTGACAACTCCTTCATCTTGAGCTCTAAAAGAGAAGGATTACCTGTAAGCCTGGCAAGTACCCAGAGGTACTCGTAGAGAACAATGCGAGGCACTACTATCTCGTTTTCTTGGAGTACTGCGTAAGCCTCTTTATGATGCTCGCTGTCCTCGAAAGTAGCATACACCAGAACATTTGTGTCAACTACTACTCGATGCCTCATCCAGAGCCTCCCTGACTATCTCATCGATGTCTTCTGGGCTTAGACTCCTGCCGAGTCGAAGCGTAGTCCACCTCCTCCGATAAGGTTTCACAAGAATTACTCCGCCCTCTTCGTCAAGCTCTACTTCGACGTAGTCTCCCTCCTTTATGCCAATCCTGCTTCTTATATCAGCTGGTATAGTAATCTGGAAGTTCCTAGTAACTTTAACCCGCATAGTAAAGATATGTAACATCTAATATATAAATCTTTCTAGTATAAGAGAGGAGAATAAACCTATCAACCAAGCCAGAAGGGCAAAGATAATTGCCATGCTAAATGCAAAAACTAGCAAGCCATTATAAATTTTCAATATGTCCCTGTAAATTTTCACATCTTAGAATAACTCTCGGGCTTTCCTGATGCACTCTTCCCTGAATGCATTGTAGGCCTCTGTGAAGCCTTTCATTGTCTTTGTTCTCGAGCCGAAGCTGGCCCACTCTTTTGGCTTTAGGCCTCCTGTGCCCATCTCTTCTACACCATGGATTCCAACCTCTTTAAGAATCCTTGCAAGCTCTGGCGTTAGCTCGTATGCCTTCCTGAAGTCCTCGATCGTCAATAATGTTTCAAGAACTGCTGAGCTGTGTTTCCTGGTTATTGACCAGTCGTAGTCCTCGAGTCTTAATCCTTTTTCGGCGTACTCTAGGTGGACGTTGAGCTGGTGGTTGGGGAACTCAGTGTTTGTCATGTTTCTCCTGGCTATTGTTAGGTATGTGTCGGAGGGCTTTCTCTTTGACGCTGGGAGGACGTCTATGCCTCTTATAACCTGTTCGGCCTGCGTGGGGTTGATGCCGTAGTTCTTGACGAGGTAGCTTATCCATTTTGGATAGTTTTCGTCGCTGAAGAATATCCACCAGACTCTTTGTGCCACAAGGGTTCCTGCGAGGCTGATTGCCTCCTCGTACCTCTTCAGGTATGCCATGACCTCTTCTAGCGTTTTCCCGTGGGTGCCTGCCTTGAGTAGGAAACCGGCTAGAGCCTCGCTTGAGAGGGTCCTTATGTATGCCTGGCTAGCTGTCAGGTAGGCTTTTTCCTCAAGGCTAGACGCCTCCATGCTGTATCCCCAGCCCGTCGGTGCACGCCACGTTTTGCCGGGCTCCGCCCCGGGAACCCCGAGCCTCTTTGCCAGCTCTGCTAAGGCTTGCTCGGGTTGCTCGAGCCTTTTCAGCGCTTCTAGTATTAGTTCCGCCGCCTTGGCTTCTCTTAGGTGCGCCTCGAGCCTGCCGCCCATGTTTGTCTCGTATACTTTGGTTAGTCTAACTCCTCTCTTCACTGCTTCGATCCTCCCCTCTATTTTGGCTAGGATGAGCTGAACCTCTTGGGAAACAGTAAACGTGACTGTGTTGTTTGTTCCTATACCGAGGCTTTCAAGCCTCCTAGTTATCTCTATGGACGCCTCGCTACTACCAGCGACCTTAAACACGATGTTGGGTCTTCCTCTTTCCAGGTGGCTTGGCCATCCCCATAGCAGGTATGCGTCGTATCGCCTAAAATAGTCTTCACTTAGCTGGTAGATCCTCATTGCGTCTCTTAGGCTTCCCTCAACGTCATCGGCAACGTTTGGGTTTAACTGGTAGCTGACCATTCCGTCCTGAAAGTCTAAGAGATAGGCGGCCGGCCTCAATACCTCCATGTTTGGCCACAGAGCAATCAGTGTAGCTGCCATGGCCAGGGCGTCAGGGTCTTTTTCGATGTTTTCGACTAGTTCTGGGTGCTTCTTGAGGTAGTCTTTGAACCTGTCCCAGAGAGAGGGGTCGTCCTTGTATGCCTCGGCCGCGAGAACGGGGTTCGTAGATACCTGGACGAAGCCCATGTGCCTGAGCCATCTCAGTCCAAGGGCGTAATCGTTGCCGAACCTGCATAGACCCAGCTTAGACATCTTGTAGTATGCGTTGGCTTGGAGCTCTCGTACAGCCTCAGAGAGGAAGCTGGATGCAGGAAAGGCAGGGTCAATTTTCTTCTCTATTTTTTCAGCCATCCATGCAAGCATGCTCTTTGTTTTTGGGTTGCTTGACATGACCTTCTTCATGTCTCCCAGAATGTGGTCGACAATGTACTTGGCGGATATGGGCTCTGCTACCTTACTTCTTTCTTCTTTTTCTAGTGAGGAAACTTCCTCCCTGATAAAAGACAGCGCCTTGACACGTTCCTTTTCAGGTATTTTTGCCCAGTCGGCCTCTAGTCCAGCGGTGTTTAGGGCTATTTCTATTAGAAGCTGGTAGATCCATGCCCTCTTTGCAAGCTTTTCTTCGCTACTAGCTGACTCCAGTCTTAGAAATTCTAGGTGTGCTTGCCTGCATATCTGACCAACGATCCGCGAGTACTCGCCGATTGTTACAGGGTTTAGGATGTTGTCGGCTCCCAGCTCTGGGTATCCTTTTAGTGCTAGGTACACAGCAAGAGAAGAATGGTCATGTATAGGTGGGACTGTGGGGAGTTCTTCTCTGTATAAATACCTATTTTTAGGACCTGACACACTTTATTTGTCTCAAATAACTTCATATTATCTTTTTCGGTAAGCCTTATATGAAGGGCTGTACAAATCCTTGAACACATGTGTCCAATACGTGGCTTAATTAGGCTGGGCTACCAACTATTTCTTGGCAGAAAATGCAGAAACCAAAAAGATATGTAAGGATCGCCGCCATACTACTCTTGTTTGTTGCGGTAGGAACAGGGATAGGAATGTTACTCACAAATAGGGGGCAACAGTCCCAGACCCAGATACCGAGCCTTCCATCTGTTCAAGCCAGCCCACTAGAGTCATACACGGGCTTCGCCTTGAAGTTCGCGCTACTGTCTGGCCTTGGAGACAAAAATACAGCAGTGTCGCCTTACAGCGTCTACCAGGCGCTGTTAATGCTGACCGAGGGATCCGCAGGGGATACAAGGTCAGAACTGCTAGGTGCTCTCCAGCTGTCTTCCCAGGCTGAGGCTAGAGAATGGTTTAGGTCAAGCACCCAGAGGTTCCTAAGTGTCCAGCAACCAGCCAGGACAGCTATTGCGAACAGTATTTGGATAAGGGAGGGCGTACCCGTAAAGCAGACCTACGTGGATATCCTCAGGGAATATTATCTTGCAGAAGAATACTCTTTTAGCGAGCCCTTAGACGCCACGAAGAGAATAAACCTATGGGTATACAACAAGACATACAGGCTCATAGACAAGATAATAGACCACCTTGACCAGTCCGCGATAATAGTACTCGTAAACACGGTTTACTTCAAGGCAAACTGGACAACACCTTTCGAAAACACTTTCAATGATACTTTCAACTCGCCTAGGGGGCCCGTAACGGCCACGTACTTATCGGGTACAGTAAACGCAAAAGTGTTGGAAACTGACAGCTTCATAGCTGTTGCGCTGGGCTACGTTGGGACAGATATAAAGTTTGTAGCTATAATGCCCAAGAAAAACGACCTGAAAAGCTTTATGACGGAAATCTCCGAGAAAGATCTACTAGGCATATTTACTGAGCTTATGAAGAAAGAAGACGAAAGAGTCAAGCTAGTACTGCCCAGATTCGACATAGACAGCGGCATTATAGAGCTTGTACCCCTCCTGAAACAGATGGGAATAAAGAAGGTATTCGACCCAGACCAAGCAGACCTCAGCGAGATGCTTGACACGAGCAAGCTCGCTGGTAAAGCATTTGCCAGCAATGTTTTCCACAGGGCTAGGGTAAAGGTAGACCTTTACGGGACAGAGGCGGCAGCCGCAACAGCGATCGTAATCAAGGTTACGGCTGTTCCGGGAGAACTGAAAACAATAAGGGTAGACAGGCCCTTCGCATTCTTCCTCGTAGACCCCTCTACAAACGCCATTCTCTTCGCTGGAAGCTACGTTGAGCCTTAAAAAATTGTTTTTTCTTTTACTTTATTTCTTTTTCAGCTCCTCGGCAAATGCAACCAAATCATAGTAGGCCCGTATCTTGGACACGTGTCTCGCACCCATAGGGCCGGGACGCTTCATATAGAACCTGTTAACCTCTGGGAGGGTTCCATACAAGCCCTTTTTCAATGCGAGGAAGCCGAGACGGGCAAGGTCAACAATGTATCCTGCGAGTGCCGGGCTGTCATTTATACGCATGTTTACTACGAGCTCGTCTATGAAGCCGCCAAAGCTAACCCACTGCATATGCATGGAAACAAACTTCTTGTCTCCTAGCGGCTCTAGGTATCCCGTAGGCCTAATATAGTGGGGAGGGTCGTAGCCTAGAATATCCTTTAAGAAGCTTGACTTTGTCTTCTCCTTGGCATCGTTCCTGTCTGGATCCATCAGGGCGAGGAAATCAGTGTTGCCCCCAATATTGAACTGTGCAATTGAGAGAATTTTCCTATTCCTCTCCTTTAGATGTTCAGCAAGATCAATTGTGAGAGGGGTTGCTCCGGTTGCCCCATCATCTCCTAGGACGAGAGACCTGCTTTGTTCTGCTCTCTTAACAAACCCCGGGCTCCCAGCGACGTATGCCGGCTGAAGGTTAACATGGGCAAGATTGCCGCGCCTGAGCAACAGGTAGGCATATACCTGTGAATGCGGCAAGATGCGTTTGAGAGCTTTTTCCTCTGCTTCCTCCCAGGAGAGTATAGGCTCAGAGTTGACAGTGCTAGTAACATCTATAACAACGTCTGGCTTGACATCGTCTAGCCACTCCTCGAACTTGGCATAGGCGTCTCCGAGACTCCTGCCCGAATCGAGGGACTTAACCTTCAAAAAGCTGGGTGTACTCTTAAGGGCTAGACCCGGCGAGACATAGATATCCCTAAGCTCCGGCTCGGGCTCCAGCCCATACATTTTAGCAACTTCATATAGGCTTTTGCCGACCTTCTCCTCATCTACATCGATACTCCCCACAATTTCGAGGTCGCTGATGCTTACGCCAAGATCTAGATTCCCGAGAGGAACTCCATAAGGCTCAAGCTTCCCTGCCTTAATCTTCGAAAGCCCCCATGCAAAAATAGTTGCCACATATCCCTGTCCAATCAGCGCAACTCTGACCATATTATTTCATAGTTATGAAATAGTTTATGAATATAAACTTTTTTTCCCTTGAAAAACCTCATTCAGTAACAAGAACCTGGATAGGCTTAAGCCCAAGGTCAACTCGACTACCAACAGTATATACCTTAGGAAATATTGTCATATCCTTACTTATAACCCCTATACCCAAAAAACTCAAAAAGAAAATCCAGGAAGTTGATACTTAATTGAAGTGACGAGATAGGAAAATTATAATCAAGCGGGCAGACGAGGGGACCCGACAAAAACACTTAAAAGAGGTACATCGATGTGTTCAAAAGGAACCGGTAGAGTTGAAAAAGAAGAACGTCCTCCAAGAGTAAAAAATGGGAGATGTTTACCTAGAAGAACTTTGATTACTCGTAGAGCCAGCACTTGACTTTTCTCCCGTCTTTTGTAATGACTGGAGGTGCCTGTGTTATGCACTTGTCCATCCTGTAGGGACACCTGTCTGCAAATGGGCATCCAGTAATCTTTCCTGCAAACTCAACCTTCCCAGGTCTATATTTTATTTTTCCTTCCCATGGCTTGTCAATGCTTGGAGTAGACTCTGACAACATTTTGGTATAGGGGTGGAGCGGGTCCAATAAGATGCTGGCAGGACCCTCTTCTACTACTTGGCCCTTGTAGAGAACCAGAATCCTGTCTGAGGCATAGTGCATTGTTGCCAGGTCGTGTCCTATGAGGAGGATCGATATCCCAAGTTTCTGTTTGAGATCCAAGAAGATGTTGAGTATGTCTACCCTGGTTGAGGCATCAACCATGGAGACAGGCTCGTCTGCAACTATTAGGTCGGGCTTGACGAGCAGTGCTCTTGCAATGGATATTCTCTGGAGCTGTCCACCGCTTAGCTCGTGCGAATGCTTGTGGAGAACTTCGTCGTAGTTAATCCCAACCATTTCTAGGTGTTGCCTTATCATGCCCTGTGCCTCGACCTTGTCCTGTGTAAGCTCGTAGTTGTTCACCACGTCGAAAAGGGATTCGAGGACTGTTCTCCTGGGGTTAAAGGAGCCGTAGGGGTCTTGGAAGACTCCCTGGACATGTTTATAGTAGTTTTTGAGGAAGCTAGCAGAATAAATGTTAGTGATGTCTTTGTCTCTGAAAAGTAGCTGGCCACTCGAGGGCTTGTATACTTTGAGTATTATTCGGGCTATTGTTGATTTTCCGCTACCAGACTCTCCGAGCAAGCCTACGATTTCGCCTTTCTTCACGTCAAAGGACACGTCGCTTAGTGCCTGCACGACCGTGGAGCCGAATAGTCCGAGCTTAAATGTCTTCGACACGTTCCGGAGCTCGATTATTTTTTCGCTCATTCCTTTCTCACCTCATAATATAACCAACAGGAAACCCTGCGACCGTTTGCCAGAGTGACTACTGGGGGCTCGTCCGTAAAGCAACGTTTAACAGCGTATGGGCACCTTGGATGGAAAACACAGCCTGGGGGCGGAGCGGCGAGGTTTGGCGGGACACCTTTTACGCCCTCCAGCCTAGTAGTTGTATAGTGTACGCCTTTGGGTGGAATAGCCTTGATTAGCATCTTCGTGTAGGGGTGGAGCGGGTTACTGATAATTTCGTCTATGGGTCCTTCTTCAACGATTTTTCCTCCATACATTACAACTATTCTGTCGGCGATCTGCCTAATTGAGGAGATGTCGTGTGAAATTATGAGGATAGACTCTACGATGCCGCTGTCTCTTAGGTCTTTTAGAAGCTCCAGGACGTATCTCTGGCTAACAACGTCTAATGCCGAGGTAGGCTCGTCCGCGATTAGCAAGCTAGGATTGAAAAGTGTCGCAATTGCTATTGCAACTCTCTGTCTCATGCCTCCTGAGAGCTCCAGTGGGTACATGTCTAGAACCTTTTCTGGTAAGTTCATCATGTTGAGCCTCTCGACGAATATTTTCTCTAGCTCTTTGGGGTCAACGTCTTTCTCGACTGCCAAGTCGTGTAGGAATACTCTGAGCTTTCTTATCACGGGAAGCGCATCTAAGACGTACTGCGGTATTATCGAGATCTTCTTTAAGAGTATTTTGCGGCGCAGAGCTGGATCTATCTTTACGAGGTCTATGTTCCCGTTTAATACGGCTGAGCCGTCCACAATATGCATCGGGGGCTTCGGCAACACAAGTGATTGGGCCAGTGTAGATTTCCCGCTACCAGACTCTCCTATTAGACCAACTATGCTTCCCTTGGGGACATCAAACGAAACCTTGCTCACTGCCTTGATGGTTGCAAACAGTGTCCTATAGTGGACAGTAAGACCCCTAACCTCAAGCGTATTTGCCGACACATCTATTCACCTCTAGCCCTAGGATTGAATATCTCTTCAAGCGAATTGACGAGAAGGTAAAGCGATGTTATCAGGACGACTATCACTATTCCTGGAAGGAGCCATGCCCACCATACCCCTGAAACCAGTGCCCCCATCTGGAGCCACTGCTGTACCCTTGCGAATAGGGACCAGTCTGATGCCTTGATGCCGAGAAACTCTAGTGTAACGATGGTTCCCAGGGCGTTGGCAAGCTGTATAACGAAGACTAGGAGGACATAGGACGCCATGTTGGGCAACAGATCCTTAAAGATTATTTTCAATGTAGAGTTGCCGCTAAGCTTCGAGACGGCTACGAAGTCGCTCACCTTTAGTGCCGAAGCTATAGACCTTGTAGCCCTGGCAGTCCAGTGCCAAGAAAGCAGACCCGTCATAACGCCGAGGAGCACTATTGTATATAGGTCTTTAAATGGCCCTGTCACTGGGGCTCCCAAGATGTAGAATGTCCCCAGGATGACTAAGAGAAAAGCCGGCGGAAGCATCAGTAGGAGAATTGTTAAACCGTCTAGAACTGAGTCTGTTACTCCACCTACGTAGCCGGCTATGATGCCGAGGCCGACACCGACTATTGTTGCAATTAGAGCGGCAATAAGTCCTACTGATAGCGATACCCTTAGCCCATACACAGTTGCACTGAAGACATCGTATCCCATATTATCGACCCCGAAGGGGTGTTCCCATGAGGGTGGCTGGGACCTCACTGGGAGAACCTGGTTGGGCTTGTATGGCGTCAAAAAGGGCCCAATTATGGCTAAAGCGATTACTGCGAGGATTGCTGAGACGCAGAGCCAGAACATCTTATTCCTCTTTAACAAATAGATAGTTATGCTTCTCGACATTTTACACACCCGATATGCCGAGCCTTATCCTTGGGTCGAGCATTGCATACAAAATGTCCACAATAAAATTGGCCACAATAACCATCAATGTGTAGGCGACAATTATGCCCTGGATGAGAAAGACGTCCCTGAAGTTAATTGCATAAATCAAAGCTATGCCTGCTCCAGGATAATTAAACACAGAGGAGACAACAATGCCCGCGACTATTATCGTTCCTAGCTGTATTCCGAGACCAGATATCTGTGGATTAATAGCGTATCTGAACGCGTACTCTGCAATTTTCCTGTCGGAGAAGCCGAGCATCTCCATGTACCTGGAATAGTTTGAGCCAAGCTCGTGAATCATCATAGACCTCATTCCAGACGCCCATCCACCAATAGCTATGAGGGTCAGTGACAAGAAGGGGAGAGTATAAGATTTCAAGAAATTTGTCAGGGTCTCCCCGTTGAAAGAAGTGAAAATAGCGTCTATGTCGCTAGACATAATCGTTGCCTTGAATACGGGATAGACCACGCCGAGCTCATAGGCAAAGAGGAGCCCAAGTAGGAAATAGGGAGTAGCTGTCAAAACGTAGAATATGGGCAAAAGAAACTTGTCGAGCTTTCTGTTCCTAGCGGCTAGAGCACCGACATAGTTCCCGATGAACCAGCTAACGAGGACGCTTGGCGTCAAGAGTAAGAGATCTCTAACGAGTATCTCACGCAACTTGCTTGTGACCGGTGCAGAGAAATAGGTGCTGTAGCCCAGGTCACCCATTACTAGCCTGCTCCAAAACAGTGCGTACTGCTGTGGCAGGGGAAGGTTCCACCCTAGAAACTCTATAGCTCTCCTCCTGTATTCTTCGATTTGTTCCTCTGTGTATCTTACGCCTGGAGCCATCATGGACCTCATTACATTGGTAAGGGCTGGGTCTCCTGGGGCGAAGCGGATAAGTAGCCATACAATAGTTATGGCAATAACGAAAACGACTAGATATGTTGCTCCGCGCTTTAGAATATAGGATTTAACAGACATGTTTTCTACACCTAAAAATATAAAACAAAAAAATATATTTTTTAATTTTCTTTATTGCTTTCCCGCCTCTTCTTTTTTGGGCTTCTTTCTAAGGAACATGTAGACAGCTATGACAATGATGACAAGCACTACGATGACTATGCCTATTGTAGTGTAGTCTGGGCCAGCAGGAGCTGTTGGCTGTGTAGTTGGCTGGGGCTGTTGCTGTGCTGGCTGTGTTGCCGGCTTGAGGTTGAGGAGCACCAGCAAGCCGCCGTGTTGCCATTGTCCGTTCCAGTTTGTTGGAACAGCGTATGGGTTATTCTCGTTCGGCCACCCTGTCCAGTACTTCTGGGAAGCAAGGAACCAGTAACCATTCAGCCAGAGTGGTAATGCTGGCATCTCGTCTAGCAAGATCTGCTGGATGTCCCTCAGGACGCTCTTCATCTTGTCTGTCTGGTCTGGAGGTATCTTGCCGAGCTGGGTAATCAGTTGCTGTAGCTTCGCGTTCTGGTATCTACCCATGTTTCCTGTCCATATGCCAGGCGTAGCGTTGTAGGCCCAGTAGTATAGCTGGTATGGAGTGGGCGCGGCGAAGCTTCCGAAGTTGTTTATAGCTGCGTCATATGTGCCCTTGTCTATTTGCTCAACATATGCGCCGAAGTCTGGGAAGACAGCTTCCGCGTTTATTCCGACAGCCTTCAAGTCGTCTGCTATGCTGATTGCGGCGAACATCCAGTCTGTCCAGCCATAAGGAACGATTATTGTTACTTTTAGTGGCTTACCGTCTGGGGTCTCGCGCCAGCCGTCCCCATTGACGTCCTTGTATCCAGCCTGGTCTAGGATCTGCTTCGCCTTCTGTGGGTCATACTTGTATCCATACTGGTTCAACAAGTCTGTGGCAAGGTATTGTTGCCAATATGGTAGGAGGCCAACAGGGTTTGAGCCGACGACTGCACCTTCATAAGCCGAGTTAATTATCTTGTTTATGTCTATTGCATAGTAGAGTGCTTTCCTAAAGTTGGGGTCGTTAAATGGCTTCTTGGCCGTGTTCAAGAAGAGGAATGCAACGTTTGCCGACAAGTAGTATGGGCTCTTTGAATAGAATGAAACTACGTAGCCTTTCTGAACCATTGTTGGTCCTCCAGGTATGTAGAAGGTACTCCAGTCGAGCTCGCCGGCTCCCAGCATGTTGGCAGCTACCTGGTTGCTGTAGACAATTACTCCCTTTATGTACTTGGGGCCTGGAAGCTTTCCGAAGACGTCTTTGCCCCACCAGTTGTCGACTCTTTCCAGTATGAAGTAGTCGTCACCTGTGTATAGCACCTTGTACATTCCGCTTCCCAGAAGCTTTGTGGGATCCTTGTTTTCGGCAATGACGGGCCACTTGCCGAGGTCTGTCAGCTCGTCTCCGTACTGGTTTACATAGGGTTCATAGTATTTCTTGGGGAGAATTGGTGCACTGTAGAGCTGGAACAGGAAATCTCCATAGTTAACGTTCTGCGGGTCAAATTTAAAGCGGACGGTCTTACTATCAACAACAACGACATCTGTGATGTAGTTTCTTACGCCTGCCCAAGCAGCAGAAGTAACTTTCCTTGGAACATCGTAGAACGTAAACCTTACATCGTCTGCTGTTACGGGGCTGCCATCCCACCATTTGGCCTCGGGCCTAATCTTGATCTCGACCTCGGTTGGAGATATCCAGTTGGGCAGGGCTGCGGCAAGCCACGGCTGGAACCTTTCGTTTTCAGGCTTGATTGGGATCCATAGGTATAGCGGCTCATATATTAGGCCGTTTGTTCCTGAGACAGAGCCGCCATAATTGAGTGGATTGAATTTCTTGGGGGGCTCCCACCATGCTCCACCAGTTATCAGCGTCTGTTCTCTTGGGATGTTTGGTGGTTGCGCGAAGACGGGTACAGCGACAATAATTGCTATCAGGAGTATGGCTATTACCAGGGATATTTTCCCTTTGCCCATGTTTATCACGGTTGTATTTTTTTGGCATGTTATAATTAGCATGGTTCTTTATAAATTTTGTGCCGGTTATTTTTAAGGTAAAAGTTCCCTTGAAACGCATTTAAAAGTATAGACTGAATATTTTTATAATCCTCGGTTAATTTTATAGCTAGGGGTTAAGTTTATAAGCATCCACAGAAAAACCTAAATTGACTAAAATGGTTAGAAAGGAATTCCCTGAGAACTTTAAATGGGGCGTCTCTCAGTCGGGATTCCAGTTCGAGATGGGCGACCCATACAGGAGATACATCGATGTAAACACTGACTGGTGGCACTGGGTACGAGACCCCAAAAACATAACGAGCAAACTTGTTAGTGGCGATTTGCCCGAGGAAGGTATAAACTATATCGAGTTTTACAGGCACGACCACGAATACGCGAAAAACCTTGGAATGAATATTTATAGGCTGGGTATAGAGTGGAGCCGTATTTTCCCCTATCCGACAACGTTTATTGATACGGATGTAGCCTACGACGGGAACGGTCTCGTCCAGGATGTAAAGATAGATAAAGAGACTCTAGCCAAGCTTGACAAGATAGCCAACAGGGACGCCGTTGCAATGTACCGTGCAATAATACAGGACCTCAGGTCGAGAGGCTTCAAAGTAATTGTAAATTTGTTCCACTTCACTCTGCCATTCTGGCTACACGACCCAATCAAGGCCAGAGAGACAAGTCTCAACAACGACAGAAGGGGGCTCGTAGAGGAAAGCTTCCCGATAGAGTTTGCAAAATACGCTGCATACATTGCCTGGAAAATAGGAGACCTTGTGGACATGTGGTCGACAATGAATGAGCCAATGGTGCCAGTAGAGCTCGGCCTTATTGGGCCCTATACAGGTTTTCCGCCAGGCGTGATGAGGCCAGACGTTGTACCAAGAGCCATGGCTAATATTGCCCTCGCACATGCACTTGCCTACGAACAAATAAAGAGGTTTGACACCGCCAAGGCTGATGCGGACTCTTCTTCCCCTGCGGAGGTGGGCATTATCCACAACATTATCCCAGCTTATCCTGCAGACACGGCAGGCAACGATAGGGCTGTTGAGCACTACAACTATTTCCATAATACCTATATTTTGGACGCTATTACAAAGGGACAAGTAGACCTAGAACTAGACGAGAAAACCATTGTTAAGGCAAATGTTCTAGGCAACAAGCTTGACTGGCTAGGTGTAAACTACTATACAAGGATAGTTGTCAGAGAACAGAAGGGGAGGTTCCCCGGTCGACCAGTCCTAGACTTTGACGGGGTAGCTGGCTACGGATATGCATGCGTCCCATTTGGCTTCTCAAAGATTGGAAGACCATGTGACGGTATGGGGTGGGAAATGTATCCAGAAGGTCTACTAGATGCCCTAAAGATAGGCTACAAATACGCCAACAAGATCTATGTCACAGAGCATGGGGTATCAGACGCTAGGGACATGCTTAGATCAAAGTCCATCATAAACCACCTTTACATCTTGCATGAGGCAATCGAAAGCGGCATCCCAGTTAGGGGGTATCTACACTGGGCCCTAACAGACAACTATGAGTGGCCCCACGGGTTCAGACAGCGCTTCGGTCTCTACGAGGTTGACTTGCTTACAAAAGAGCGGAGGCCGCGGAAGTCAGTAAGCCTTATGCAGGAGATAATCTCCGGGAACTCCCTTAGAGATAACCATTTATCAGCCCTCATATCCTTCAACAAACATAGCAGTGAAAATATATGACCAAAACCATAGCGGTAGACGAGGCTACCTGGAAAAAGCTAAGGGCACTTAAAGACAAGCTTGGACTGCAGTCCTACAACGACGTTATAAACATCCTAGTTGAGCGATGGCACGTCACTGAAATAAAAGAAGCTGTAGACACATTGAGCCTGGATCTTGAGCCGCAAGAAGCCGTCTCCATACTTAAAAGCATGAGAAAAATGAGGGCGCCAAACATTGACAAACAGTGAAGAGCTCCTCGAACAATCCGACCTGTTGCTTGACGCGTCAGCTCTGGCTGTACTTCACAGCTCAAAGTATAGGGACTTTATACCCATAATTGTTTCTAGATTCAATGTTCACGTTACAATTTTCTCGCTGGTAGAGTTCGCAGCGTCTATATACTATACGAGAAAAACACCGCCCTCCACAAGTATAATACAGGTCATGCGGAAAATATACAACGTGATTGACACCCTCGACGATGCACTCATTGAAAAAATCGCAATGCTGATGGGAGAGCTTACACACTACTCTATACCAGCCACCTTTGAAGACATAGCCAACGTAGTCATAGCCCTGCAGAGAAAAATGGTTCTTGTAACTGGGGACCCAGAGAGATACACAGGTCTAGAAAAATACGGCGCGATAATACTTAACGTGGAGGAACTTATCCAGTCAACGGAAGAATTCCTGGAAAAAGAAATCAAGCCATAAGTTTCTCGCAACCCCCTTCACTTTTAGTAGTAATCGCACCTTTAATAATTGTAGCTACTTTTTCAAAGAATTTGCTAACAACTTCGTGATACTTATCATTCTTGTTAACATAGGCAATCAATGAGTCTACCTCCACAATCATTTTCCAGCCTCCCTCATGATGAGTTCGTCAACTTTTTCCTCTACAACGTCATAAGTAAGAAGGGGATCCTCGTACTTAGCGCGCAAAGCTTTTGCAGGGTTCTTAATTACCTCTATGATTACTTTACCATTTTCCACCCTCCATACGAGAATGTCCCCTACCTCCAATCCTAAAACCTTCCTGATACCTGCCGGGACAATTGTAAGATACTTCTTACTTACTTTGCTATGCTCTACAACCATCCTAAAATTAAATGATGTCTCAGAATAAAATATTTTGTTAGCTCCCAGGTGTTTCTACTAATCAATAAATCGCCTATTCCAAGAGCTTCGGCTTATATTGGCTCTTTAGTTATTTGCTCATTCTTCTTTTTGGAACTACAAAATTATACACTACTTGATATAGTTGTTTTGTTTGTACCATTGGATTGTTTCACGGAGCCCAGTCTTGAGGTCATATTTTGGCTGGTAGCCTAGTTCCTTTCTGGCTTTTTGTATGCTGTAGGCCCTGTCCGTGGTTACGGAGTCTACAAGTGCCGTCCTGTGCATCAGGTTTCCCTCTTCAGTTAGACGGTCATAGGCTTCGAGGGGTGCTAAAAGGATCTTCGCTAGTAGGGGTGGTACACTTATCTTGGGTGGCTTTATCCCTGTTAATTCATAGAGTATCTCGTATACCTGGTTGTACGTGTACCACTTGTCCTCGGTGATTATATATGTCTGGTTGACTGCAACATCTTTTTCCAGTGCAAGCATGAAGCCCTGGACGACGTCCTTCACGTGTGCAAACTGGATAAGTGATTCCCCCGTGCCTATCTTCACGAGGCTGGCGAGCCCCCTGTTGGCGTAGCTCGTGATAAACCAGTATGACACGTCGTCAACGTTTCGTGGACCATATATCCCGGAAGGCCTAATAATCGTGTATTTTAGCCCTTTCTCTGCCATGGCCTTTACCTCTGCTTCCGCCTTTGCCTTGGAGCGCCCGTATTCGAACTGCGGGTTTAGCGGAGTAGTTTCGTCTGCCGGCGGGTTTTTCACTGGCCCTATTGCCTCTGTGCTACTACAGTATATGAAGCGGTCTACATTGTTTTGTAGGGAGGCTTCTGCGAGCCACCTTGTCCCCTTAACGTTTACTAGCTCGTATAGCTCTTTCTTGCCAAAAAATGTGTAGTAGGCAGCTAGATGCACGACTACGTCTACGCCCCGTGTTGCTGGTCCGAGGGTTTCAGGCTTGGTTATGTCTCCCTCTATCATTTCGACTCCTAGTTCTCTGAGGAGCGCCGTGTTGCTTGTCCTGCGTACAAGTGCTCTAACGCTGTATCCCTTTGCCACGAGCTCCTCGACGAGGTGTCCTCCAAGGAAGCCTGTAGCCCCCGTGACTAGTATCTTCACTGGTCCCTCACCCTGATATAACTTGTATAGGTGAAGGCCGAAGGTATAAAAGTCCCGTCGTATGGCTCGCTTGGGGTTCTTAGGTAGCTTTCTCCGAGTGGGACAACCCTGTAGACTCCTGTCCAGTAGATGTTCTGCATAATTTCTTGTAGTTTTTCTCTTGAGACCGCTAGGGAAAGGGTCTGCACCCTGTCGACCCCCTCATATGCGGGGTTTGATGGAAGCTCAGCTACGAGGTTTAAAGCCTCCTTTATTGATGAAACCCTTATTATTTCGAGGAATCTCCTCCTGGCATATAGGGGTAGCAGAGAGTTACGTGGCAATGTGGCTAGAAGGCTCTTCTCCTCGGACAAGACTATGGTCCAAGGATTGCTGGGATCCTGGCTTGCGATGACTTTTGCTCCCGCTAGTTCGAGGCTTCTCCGTAGCACGAAGAGTTGGTATGGGAGGCTTTCCATTTTTATGGAGTACTCCCTGCCTATACGGTCCAGCGAGGAGGCTAGTTTTTCTGCAAAGAGTTGTAGCTCCTGCCTTGTCCCAATGAACGCCGCCTGAGTCGGTGAACTACATAGTTGCTGTTCGTAGAGAACCATTTCTAGGGCAAGTTTCTCGGCTGTCTCGTCTGTCGCTTTTTCTGCATCGATTATCGAGAAGCCCGTCATTGGACCATTTACAACAAGCCTTGGCCTGTTGGGATTTGAGGAAATAGTCCTAGCTATCACGGTTCTGCCCGGCTCGCCACCCCAATAGTTGACTACGCCTAGCGGCGCTTTTTCCAGGAGGGTCTTCAGGTTCCTGCTTTCATGTGTAAAGTAGGCGACGAGAAGGGCTCGCCTCACTGGCTCGTCCGATGGGATATCTTGGAGTGGCTGGAAAACTTCGCGCACGGCTCGGAAGT
>Ga0272449_1002307_pt1 | contig 17891 bp, 18 predicted proteins | sample YNPCB0241_FD_198679 | JGI IMG/M metagenome (GOLD analysis project Ga0272449, IMG submission 198679) | Hot spring sediment microbial communities from Yellowstone National Park, WY, United States - YNP-CB-024-1 | ecosystem: Environmental > Aquatic > Thermal springs > Hot (42-90C) > Sediment... | reverse complement strand
TAAAGAAAATATATTTAAATCGCCAGCTTTTTGAGGAGTACAATATGTGGTATTTTCCGTTTGATGCTCTGTTTCAGAATCTAAAATCTCGGTTTTTTGGGTTGGATCGGGATCACAAGTAAAAGGCAATGGTTCTCCTGAAAATCCAAGCCAGAAGAAACCTTTATCTTTAGCAAATTTTTCCGGCCTCTTAACAATTACTCCATAATCAATTTTAAAAGGAAAACCAGCAATCCAATCTCTTAGGGGAGTTTTAACTTGACCCTCTGGTGGTTTTGGTGCATTTGATTTTTCAATTCTCAAATAAGGATCAACATCGGATGGTTGAGTGTAAAATTTAACTTCTCCTGATTCCACAGGAATTGGTACTGTTCCCTTGACTCTACCATCATTTACTGCCCTTTCATTAAAAATTACATAAGAATCCTTATTAGAACCAACCCAACGACAGGACCATCCTGAACCAGTCCATTCACATTCTTGACAATCAGTGTAATCTTTAACACCTATAACGCTGGGTGGCGATGACCCGGGCGAATAACAAAATTCTCCAATTGAGCCATCACTTACGTCAATAACATTTGGATAATTATAAACAGCTCCTCCAGTTTGCTTTGAATCAAGAGAAAAATAACCATGTCTTTGGGGTTTAATAAAACCACCAAAACCTAAATTTGAAGCCCATTGATCCAAACGATTAATAATAGCAGTATCGTTTCGAATTTCTGATTTCGGATCAACGGAAAATGTATTAGTAAGAGCCGTATTAAGAAACTTTTCAAGTTGATTAATAGAAAACTTAATTCTAACACTACCATCCCTTAGAGTACATTTTGCAGGATTAGAAATTGTTTCTTCCACTTCTCCGCTCCAATCTGTACACTTATTAGATACACCCTCAATCTCTACAAGCCTTTCACCCTCCCTACGATATCCATAAGTACAAGTAGATGTACTTTCTTTTATACAAGTCCTATACTTACATAAAGCTATAGCACTGGTTCCTTTATTGTCTATTTTAACATCCAACTGGATTCTGTTATCCTTACTAATTCTGGTGTCTCCTGGATTATTTGCTCTTAAAAATTGATCTGCTCCCGACCAACTACCATCAGGAAATTTAATTCTATTTACAACATAGGGCTCACAAATTCCTGGCGCAGGAACAAAAGAAGTTGTTGTTGGGGTTGGAATTGTTGATGTGGTTGTTGTTGGAGTTGGAATTGTTGATGTGGTTGTTGTTGGAGTTGGAATTGTTGATGTGGTTGTTGTTGGAGTTGGAATTGTTGGTGTTGATGTTGGAACAACACTATAACTAACATTATTTGATTTAATATTATTGTAATTTACATATACAGTCCAATTGCCAACATCTTCTTTGTCAAATCGACTACCATAAACAATCCAAGAATTATCTAAATAAGTAAAAGAAACACCACATCCGCCAGCACAACCTCCTCTGCCTGGTGGATATGTTGCTGCATAAATAATTGCTGATATTGTATCACCATCTGATGGATTTTTTGGAAGTGCTGATCCTGAAATTGTATATTTTGCTTGTTCGTTGACTTGATATTGAGATTTATCAGTTGAAAGAGTTAAAGTTGAAGGAATTGCTGATTGAACGTTTAGGGTGAAATTAAGAGTTTGAGGAGAACCCTGTGCATTTCCACCATTTAATTGATCATTGCCAGAAATTGTTATTTGACCTCGATGTGGTTTATCCGGAGTTAAATCTGAATTCGGCACAAAAACAGCTTCTTGTTTACTTGCTCCAAAAGAAAAATTTGCGACGCTAAAAATCAAAAACAATATTATAAAAATTTTATTTTTTGTATTCATAATTTAATTATACAAAATAATTTTTTAAATGCAAATAAGTTATCCACAAGGAAAAATTAAAAATTAAAAGGGGCTCAATCTGTGAAAAGACGAGCCCCTCTAGGGGTCGTTTGCCAGACTTGATAACACGGAACACCTCCATGTCACCAAGTTGGCTTCACCGGGGGGAGCTTGACGAGCTGAACGTTCGTCAAGCTATCCCCAACTCTCTGGATAACTAACGGAATTATCTTAGCGCTTGGGTCCACATTCCCCGAGGCATCAACTGCCTCGAACAATATCGTCCCTCGGAAACCACTGGGTCCAGGCGGCCAACCAGCTCCGAACTGATTCGGGGCTAGATCCGAAAGCGAAGTGAAAAGAGGATTTTTGCCACCACACTTCGGAGCCAGCTCTCCGAACCAGTCGCGGATCACATGGCCCTCGGTTCGCAAAGGACCGAGGGTGATGGTCCTCTGCCAACAGGAAACGTTCCTTCCATCGGATGGTTCACCCGAAGAGTGAAACAGCGAGACGCGTACCCGAACTTCTTTGTCCCCAGCGTTTGCGACCGCAAAGCTGGGATCTTCAAAGTCTGTAAAGTCGGGTGGATTTGAAGATAGATCGCCCGAGATGTTGATCGGCGCAGCCCAGCGGCTGGACAGCTGGTCGACAAAAATTCCGGGTTCACTAACCTGCCACTCCACCGTACCATCAGGTCGGCGAAACAAAAAAACAAGTTGAGCGTAGGCAAAATTGTCCCAGACTTTATTTACTTCGCAGGGGTTTGATTTCTCCCCCGCGTAAAAGTCAAGGACAACTACGCCCATATCAAGGTCGTTTGTAGGAATATTATTGTTTCCATCCCACCAAGAAAATTCGGTAAGGTGAAGTTCTATCCTACTCCCCAATCTGGGAAAATTTCCAAAAAATGCTCCTCCCCATCCTGTAAAATGAGGGAGAGAGATAACACTTGTGTCCCTTAGAGCTTCTGCTACAGCCCACGAAGGTTTCTCTCTCATGGTTTTGTACTGAACAAAGTAGTTTCCACCCAAAAAATCTTGGGGCGCTGGTACGGCCGCGAGGCCGAACACCAGCCGCGTCTCCCAACGGCTGCCGTCGGGATTTGGACCGACAGCATACCATGGGAAGACGATACGGCGTCTGTAATGACTTGAGCCGCTGCCGATTGGCGGCGGCTCGTTAACGAGGTACTTTTGGGAGCAGTCCGAATAGGACTGTCCCTGCGCCGGAGTTGCCATCACGGAGATGATGGCGACGAGAATCGGGAAAAGCTTTTCCAACCTCATTTTAGCCTCCTATATATATTATAGCAATTTTTTATAAAAAGGAAAAAGTTGCATAAAATTTTTATAAAAAAGGAAAAATTAAAAGGGGCTCAATCTGTAAAAAGACGAGCCCCTCTAGGGGTCGTTTGCCAGACTTGATAACACGGAACACCTCCATGTCACCAAGTTGGCTTCACCGGGGGGAGCTTGACGAGCTGAACGTTCGTCAAGCTATCCCCAACTCTCTGGATAACTAACGGAATTATCTTAGCGCTTGGGTCCACATTCCCCGAGGCATCTATCGCCTCGAACAATATCGTCCCTCTAAATCCACTCGGGCGCCCGCCATAGTTGCTTCCGGGGTAAATGCTCTTAAAAAGAGCATCTTCCCCGAAAAACTGGCGGATTATGTGTCCCTCTGTCCGCATAGGACCAAGGGTAATGGTCTTTTGCCAGCTGGGGTATGAAAACCCCTCGTGTGGCTCGCCGAATTGTTCAAAAATAGAAATTCGAACCCGAACTTCTTTGTCCCCAGCGTTTGCGACCGCAAAGCTGGGGTCCTCGAAGTCAACAAAATCAGGCGGGTCAGAGGCCACGCCCGAAATGTTGATAGGTGCAGCCCAGCGGCTAGACAGCTGATCGACAAAGTACCCGGGTTCTGAAACCTGCCACTGCACAGTACCATCAGGACGGCGATAGACAAATATCAGTTGGGCGTAGGCAAAATTATCATATACTTGATTTACTACGCAGGGATTACTTTTCTCTCCCGCGTAGAAATCAAGAATGATAATGCCTACATCGAGATCGGTGGTGGTGTTAAAAGTATAATTATCTCCCTCACGCACCTGCCAGGCGAATTCGGTGAGATGACGTTCCATTCGGCTCCCCAGTCTTAGAAAGTTTCCGAATGCTCCACCCGCCCACGCAACATCGTGTGGAAGCTGCTGAACATCTGTTTGCCTCAACACCCCCACGTAATTCCAGGCAGGAGCATTTTTCATTGACCTGTAGTCAATGAAATAGTTCCCGCCCAAGAAATCCTGAGGCGCTGGTACGGCCGCGAGGCCGAACACCAGCCGCGTCTCCCAACGGCTGCCGTCTGGGTTGGGCCCGACGGCATACCAAGGGAAAATGACACGTCGCCGGTAGTAGCTCGAGCCGCTACCAATCGGCGGTCGTTCATTAACGAGGTACTTTTGGGAGCAGTCTTGCGACTGTCCCAGAAGCGGGGTCGCCATTGCCCAGATGGCGACGAGAATCGGGAAAAGCTTTTCCAACCTCATTTTAGCCTCCTATATATATTATAGCAATTTTTTATAAAAAGGAAAAAGTTGCATAAAATTTTTATAAAAAGAGTTGTTTATTGGGGTTTAACTATTCTGGTTGTATATTTTCAACTTTAAGCGATCTTGGGCAGTTGCCTATAGAACCCAAAGATATATCACTTAAAATGCATTGAATCCTATCTATTATACTTCCGATATCACCAGTGTTTTCAACTACAAAAGGAATTTGAACTGATTCACCTTGTTTTATTGTTTTTTCAATACTTTGAGACTTGTTTTCAGACCAGTAAGCTTTTAATTGGGCTTTTGGTTTGGTTTCTGGAGAGCAAACTCCTGGTGCTGTTGGAATATAATTTGGCCTTCCACTACAACCGGGAGAACCACAAAAATAATCAAAATAAGCTTGAGTATAGCAAACAGTTAAATTATCAAAAGTTACTGTAACAGATCCAGCTCCCCATGTTCCATAACCATTATTTGGCCTTAAGATATTTTTTACTTTAAATCTTATAGAATCTCCTGGATTAGCATTAAACCTTGTTGAGCCTATAAGAATATTTGCTGGACAACCAGGTTTGTATACGTCTTTTACCGAAGCATAACACCCAGTCCAATAAACATAATTCGAACCAACACTGAATTCAGAAGAGTCATCCGCCCGAGGAAGAGAAACTGAAACTCCTACCGGAGCGAAAAATTTTTCATTGTAATAAGGTCCATCTCCTTGAAATACTCCTGTAGGAATTGATGATCCTCCAAAATACCTAAATATACCAGATGATTTCTCGTAGGTCCATCCCCAAGGCATAGTCATACCTAAATCACTAAACGAATAAGTTTGAGTTCTCTCGTTGGGTTCTCTTGTGCCAATCATATAATATCCACCAAAATCTTCTCCTCCAATAGTATAACATTCTTGACCTCCTAAAATTCTATTGCCATTCTCTATATCGCCTCCGCTCATAGAACAAGAATCAGTAAGAGAAACATTGGCAATATACCCACAACCAGTTTTATTATCGTCACATTGTGAATAGCCCAGAAAAACAGCGCGAGAATCAGAAGCAGCAAAAGAAAAATTCCCAAAATAAAAAACTCCAAATAAAAATATGGTTATAATTATAAAACTTTTAATTTTTTTCATTTATTTTTCTAATGTTATATTAATTGACCTTAATTTTGGATCTGGGGATGGCAAAATATCAATTTTTAAGGATTTGTTTAAAGTTTTGTGTCTTGCTTGTATTGTAGAACTAAAATTGTTTTGGTTCTGATAAACAATTTCCCAGTTTTTATCATTTTTTAAAGTTTTAACATAAAAATCATAAATAGATTTTACATCATCTTCTGAAAATAAAACTGGATATACTTTTGTTTTATCTTCCATAAACCCGGCTATTTTTGATTTAGGATAAACTAAATAATCTGGGAAATTTTGAGGTAATTCTTTAAATACCTGTCTTGGTTCTGGTTTTTTAGGATTTTGGGGATTAATTTCATATTTAATATGGATTATTGAATAATTTTTTTCAAATGGATTAATGGTGATTAAAATATCTCCCTCTCTTTCAGCTCTTAATAGATATTGAATTTGATCGGGATTACTTATTTCTTCGTTAATTTTCCAAAAAGTATTATTTAGATAATCTTTAAAAAATTTAAAAGCTCGGCTTTTAGAATACTTTGTTTTTATAGTTTTTTCAGCTACTACCCATGTCGGAGAATAAATTGTTTCTCGAACCAATAAAACTTCAAAATCTTCTTTGTTCATTTTAGGAAAGTCAGGTGGCCAGTTTTGGGGATCTTCATTTTTTTTATATTCAATAACTTGAGGTTTTAACAAAACAACCTCGATTTTGCTTTTTTGTCTTGATTTATATAAATAAAAAACACCATAATAAGCACCAACCAAAATCAAAAATAATATTATTAAAACAACTACTCGTCTCATGGCTATATCAATATTATATCATAAATTATTTTTTAAAAGCAAATGAGTTATCCACATAAAAAAATTAAAATGACTGAACATATTTGGTAAGGTTTAAAAGTGGAATAAGAAGTGAAGCCTCTAAAAGACCCAAACCAGCTCCCATAATAATAATTAAAACTGGTTGTAAAGATTCACCTAAATTGGCAACTTGATTTTCTGCTGTCTCATTATAAAAATTAAAAACGGTGAAAGTAATTTCCGCTAATTGGCCAGTTTTTTCTGCTGTTTTCATTCCTTCAATAATTAAACTTGGAAAAATTTCAGGAAATTGAGACATCGATTCACTTAGTGGTTTTCCTCTTTTTACATCTTCAATAATGAATTCTAAAGCTGATTCGTAGATGGGGTGAGCAATACTTGACTTTATTATTTCTAAAGATTCAATAATTGGTACTCCTCCTTGTATTAAATAATATAATGATTCTAGAAATTGAGCTGAATAAAGATTTTTTAATAAAGGACCAAAGATTGGTAGATTATTAACAACATTAAACAAAACTAATTTCCCCTCTCTTGTTTTGAGATATTGAACAAGATAATAAACAAAGGCTATAAAAATGATGAGGGCAAAGATACCAAATTTTAAAATAAAATCAGAAATAGCTTGAAAGATTTTTGTTACTAAAGGTAAGGGGATATTATTTTCTACAAACATTTTAGTAATTTGAGGTATAACAAAGTAAAAAAGGGCGATCATCACTAACACAAAAATTAGCAAGACTAAAGCCGGATAAATAGAGGCTTGGAGAATTCTATTTCTAAATCTTATTTGATTATTTAAATGACTAGCTAAATAATCTAAAATTTCATCTAAACCACCAACAGATTCTCCAATTTTAATCATTCCCACATAATAATTATTGAAAAGATCGGGAAAACGAGAAAGGGAGTGGGAAAAAGAAATTCCTGAAACTAAATCATTATAAATTTCGATCAAAATGGAGCGAAGATAAGGATTTGTTGTTGTTTCTGATAAAGATTTGACTGACTCATCCAAGGGTGTTTTTGCTTTGATAAGATAAGAGAGTTGTCTAGTGAAAATGTAGAGATCTTTAATTTTTGGTTTTCGGAAAAAATAAGCTGGTTTTAATTTTTTCTCAGCTAAATAAGAAACCAAAAGTTCTTGTTCTTGTAAAATTTTTAAAGCTGATTCTTTGCTTTCAGCTGAAATGATACCTTCTTTTAATTTTCCTTCTCGAGTAAAAGCTTTAAATTCAAATTTTGGCATTATTCTTCAAGAAGATATTTAAGTTTGGTTGGATTTAAACTAAACTCGATAGCTTTTTCTAAACTTATTTCTCCAAGATGGACCAAATTAACTAATGATCTTTCTAAAGAAATCATTCCTTCGGCTAAACTAGTATCAATAACACTATCAATTTGATAAATTTTATTTTCACGAATTAAGTTTCTCACAGCATTATTAGCAATTAAAACCTCGCAAGCAGGAACTCGGCCACCCTTAATCCTAGGAACCAATCTTTGGGAAACAATACCAATCAAAGTTGAGGCTAATTGCAAACGAGCTTGATTTTTTTGATTTTCCGGTAAAACATCAACAATTCTATCAATTGTTTGCGAAGCTGAATTAGTATGTAGGGTTCCTAAGACTAAGTGACCGGTTTCAGCAGCAGTTAAAGCTATAGAAATTGATTCTGGATCTCTTAACTCACCAATCATAATAACATCAGGGTCTTCTCTTAAAGCTGCTTTTAAGGCTCGATGCCAATGAGGTGAATGGGTGGGAATTTCTCTTTGAGAAATAACAGCCTTATCAGGAGTAAATAAATATTCAATTGGTTCTTCAATAGTAATAATATGGGCTTGTCTTTGGTGATTAATTGTGTCAATCATTGAAGCTAAGGTTGTTGATTTTCCTGTTCCTGCTGGTCCCACAATTAAAATAAAACCCTGCCTTCTTTGCATAAATTCATTTAAAATTGGAGGAAGATTTAATTCTTCGATGCTTTTGATTTCATTAGGAATAAATCTAAAAGCACCAGCCCAGCCTTGAACTTGCAAATAAATATTAACTCTAAACCTTGTTTTTTCATCTAAAGAAAAGGAAAAATCAATGTCTTTATATTTTAAAAGTCTTTTCTTTTTTTCTTCATTAATTAAAGAAAAAAGTATTTTTTCAGTATCATCGGAGGTAAAAATGTCAAATTGGGCTAAAGGATAAAGATCACCATCTTTCCTCATAATCGGAAAACTTCCAGGAATAAGATGCAAATCTGAGGCTTGTTCTTTGTAAATAAATTGTAAAATTTGCTTTAATCTTTCTTCCATTAGGCAACTTTAAAAACTTCTTCTAAGGAAACTAAACCTTGACTTGCTTTTATTATACCATCAAGCCTCAAAGAAATAAAATTTTGTTCTTTGACTGCTTCTAAAATTTCTTGTTCGCCAGCATGTTTGTAAACTAATTCAGCCAGTTCCTTTGTTATTTCAAACATCTCAAAAATGCCAATTCTACCAATATAACCACGGAAATTACATTTTTGACAACCCTTAGATTGAAAACATTTAATTTTTAAATTTTTATAATTTTCTGGAGCAGATTTTAAAACTTTTTCAGTTTCCTCTAAAAGTTCTGGAGCGCATTCTTTCTCTTCTAAACAATTAGGGCAAAGTCTTCTCACTAATCTTTGTGCAATAACTAAATTAACCGTTGAGGGAATAAAATATGGCTTAACTCCCATATCAATTAATCTAGGAATGGCACCGGTGGCGGTATTGGTATGTAAAGTTGAAAAAACTAAGTGACCAGTTAGAGCAGCGTGAATAGCTAATTCAGCCGTTTCTTCATCTCTGATTTCACCAACCAAAATAACATCTGGATCTTGTCTTAAAATTTCTCTTAGACCTCGTGCAAAAGTATAACCAATTTCAGGACGAACCTGGGATTGATTAATACCGATGAGTTTATATTCAACTGGATCTTCCAAGCTAATAATATTAATTTTTTCTTTGTTGATTTCTTGGATTAAAGCATATAAAGTTGTTGTTTTACCACTCCCGGTTGGACCAGTCACTAAAATCATACCGAATGATTTTTTTAAATTTCTTTCGACAATTTCAAAATGATAATCAGCTAAACCAAGTTCTTGAACCTTTTTAAGACCAATTAGGGGATCTAAAATTCTAATAGCCACCTTTTCACCATTAATAGTTGGCAAAATACCAACACGAAAATCTATTTCCCTTCCCTGGACAATAGCTCGAAATCTGCCATCTTGGGTAATTCTTGTTTCATCTAGACGAAGATTGGTTAAAATTTTAACTCGATTAACCAAGGGATAATGAACATCTTTGGGTAAATGGATCATAGTTTTTAAATCACCATACAAACGAAAACGAACCCTGGCTTTGTCTGGCAAAGGTTCTAAATGAATGTCGGAAGCTTTTAAAGCGACTGCTTTTCTAATTAAAAGTTCAAAAAGTTTAATAATTGGTCCTTCTTCGGCACTAATGACTTCTTGTTGAAAAGTAACTGGCTTTTCTACTTCAACCTTCCTTCCTGCTGCACTTCGAAAATCTAAAACATATTTTTTTAATTCTGTTTCAAAATCAACATAGTCTTCAAGATGGATATAAAAATCTTTGGCCGAAATTAAAAGAAGTCGGACATCTGCTTTCAGGCTTTGTTTTAGGGGCTCGATAATTTTTTGTTGTAAATTTTGAATTTCTGGATCCACCACTCCCAAATATAAAATATTATCTTTAAACTCTAAAGGTAAAATTTTATTGTTTCTGGCTGTGGCTTCGGGAATTTTACTTAAAGCTTCTTTGGGTAAAACTTCATCAGTTTCAAATTTTTTCATTGGTAAATTATAGATTTTAACCTTAAATTCTAAAAATTCTTCCGCGGAAATTAAATTTTTGCCAAAAAGATAATCCTCAAAATCAATACCGGAAATTTTGGCATCCAAAAGCCAATTTTCGATCTCGGGATATTTATCTTTAAAATAAGAAATGATTTTTTCTTCTTTCATTAGAATAAGGATGATCGTCCCAGTTCTTCTGGTTTAATTTCCGGAATTTCTATTTTGGTTACAGAAAGACCCTGAAGATAATTAGTTAAATTTTGATAGGGATAACTATTTATAAAATCAACTTTAGCTTTAATATTTAAAATCTCACCAAGTTCAGCTTCTTTTTTAAAAATACCGAAGCGCCAAAAAGCAAAAATAATTAAACCAACAAAGAAAACCAAAATTAGGATAAAATTAATTAAAGCTTGTAAAGTCAATTTCATTTTTCTGAAAGATAATAAGTCTCGACTTCGATTTGGGATTTTTTATCTGAAGAAATTTTTACTTTTTTAATAGTCATCAATCTAACACTTTTTTCCAAGGCTTCGATAAAACTTAGCATATTGGAATTATCTAACTCAGCTTCGAGAGAAAAATTAATAATTTTTACAGGAAGAACGTTGGGGTCATAAACTTTTGGCTCTTCGGCAATATCTAAATTTGTTCCTTTAAAAACAAGATTATTTGCTTGATAAATACTTACCAAAAAAGCAAGGATTTCTTCCATTTTTGGTTCTTGTGGTAACCAAAGATCTAAAACTTCTTTATTAGCAACTAATTGTTGAATATTGGAATTTTGTGAAAGGGCTTGAATTAACTTCAAAAGAGCATCGAGTTCTTTTTCTTTATTTTGTAGTTCATTTAGTTTTTTTGTCAAACCAATTAATTCTCGATATTTCGGATAAAGATTATAAATCAAAAGATAAAAAATAATACTAATCAAAATAATAGGTAAGAGTCTTAAAAAAATATTCATTGCCCATAGAAATTTGGTTTTAACAAAAAGACCATCGAAAATTGAATCAACTTATTTTCTTCAAGCTTGGGGGGAGTAAAATTTTTAAGCTCTAAAACTTGTAAACCACTCACATATTTGTGAAAACGGAGGTAATCTTGCCAATTAGAAACAGCGGCATCGATTTTAATTTCTCCCCTTTCCCCATCATAAGAAAAATTTTTAACCATTAAAAATTTAGGCATTAATTGATTAAATTTATTAATTACAAAACTTAAAGATTTTCTATTTTTCAAAATTTCAACAATATTAACAGTTTGGGAAAAAGCTTTAAAGGCTTCATTTGTCTCTAAACCACCCCTGATAGTTTCTTCTTTTTGTTTAAGTTTAGCCTCAAGCTCGTTAATTTGTTGATTTAATTTTTGACTATAAAAATTCATACCAAAACTAATTCCATATTCAATAAGAATAACAATTAAAAATGGCGCTACTAGTCCCCAAGGAATTAAATTTCTCCAATTTTCCATTATTTATATTTTAACTCATTAATTTACGAAAAACAACCCCTAAAGCATGAACAAAAATTGTCCCCTTTTCTTTTAAATTAGCAAATTTTTCACCCCCAAAAAACTCATAAGGCAAAAGGATTTCTTGTTGATATTTACTAAGACGTTGGAGCATCTCTTCTTTAAAACCTGGCAAAATTGATATTCCTCCTGTCCAATAAATTTTATCAATTTTTAAAAAAAAACTATTTTCTATTCTTTCAATTTCAGAAGGAAGCAAGTTAACAATATTAGTTAAAAAATTATTGGCTAAATCATAAACTTCTTTTTCTTCGGGTAAAAAACGAAAACCCCTCTTATAAATCAAATTAAGAGTTTCTTCTTCTGAATAATTAGTTAAATTAGAAACTGAATCAAGAAAATCATAGCCGCGAATTTTTAATTTATTGCCATAAATGACTTTTCCGTTTTTAATCAGTATTAAAAGACTATAAGAATGACCGATGTCTAAAATAGCATAAGTTCCTAAACGACCCTGAAAATAGGGTTCAAGAGTAAAATACTCACTGCTATAACCAGTTAGTTTAAGTTTGGCAATTTCTGTGATTGATTGTAATCTTTTTAAATAACTTTTTGGAGTAGCCACCAAATAAACCAACCATTGCTTTGGCTGATTTTCTACTTCAAATCGAAAATAACGATATTCTAATTCAATTTCTTCCAAACCCAAAGGAATTTGTTTTTGTGATTCAAAACGAATAACTTGTGGCAAGCTTTTTTCTGGAATATCAGGAACTAAAAAATTAACTGAAAAAACGTATGGGGCAGGAATGCTTAAAATAACTTCTTTTGCTTTTACTTTTGAAGCCTGCAAGAACTCACTGAGCATTTTAGCAATGTTTTCTTCTAAAATATAAGAATAAGAAGCTAATTCTTTAAAATTAATAATAGGGATAACGCCGAAATTAACAACCTCAAAAAAATCTTTCTTTTTCACAATTTCAACTATCTTTGTATTGATTGAACCCAAATCGATACCCAAAATTCTTTTTTCAAAAAATGGAAGTTGGATCATGATTAAATTATACCACTATTTTCAGAAACTTGTCTCGCCTAAATTCTGTCTTTCCTGTTTTAATTATAACAAAAATTATCTTTGTTTTGATTGTCTGAGAAAATTAAATTTTAAACCTAATTTTAATTGTTTAGAATGTGGGCAAAAAGTAGTTGAAAAATGTAGGATCAAAGATCATTCGAGTCTTATAAAATATTTAATTAGTTTTGGATTTTATGAAAATGAATTTTTAAAGAGAATGATTTTATTGGGAAAAGATGGTTATCAAGAAATTTTTGAGGATTTAGGTGAAATAATGAGTGGTTTTTTGAAAAATTATGATTTTAAAGATTACTCTTTTGCTTTTATTCCGGTCACAAAAAGAAAATTAATTGATCGTGGTTTTAATCAAAGTGAAGTTTTAGCTAAGAAATTAGCAAAAAAGTTAAATTTGAAAATTTTTTCTGATTTAATAAAAATCAAAGAAACCGAAGATCAAGTAAAACTTGATTTTGAAAAAAGATTAAATAATTTAAAAGATGTTTTTAAAATAAAAAGTCTTCCGCCCAAAAAAATAATTTTAGTTGATGATATTAAAACAACCGGCTCAACTTTAAAAGAATGCGCCAAAGTTCTAAAAGAAGCTGGAGCAAGAGAAATTATTGCTTTAACAATCTTAAGATAATAAGACAAAAGAAAAAATTAATTAGTTAAAAAATTAACGAGTTGGCTAGTTAACAAGTTGAAAAATTTTCAATTTGAAGACGTCCGACGTCGGACGTACGACATCCGCAGATGGATATTTATATTTTAATTATATTTTAATAACATACGAATTTAATATTCATTTCTACTAATACTGACGATTGTCTGAAATAGTAGAAAGAAAAAGAGATTATAAATATATTTAAAACTACAAATGTATATGTTTATAATTATTTTATGAAAATAGAAATTATTGAAGATAAAAATTTTTGGAATAAGTTTTTAGATGAAAATAATTATTTGAGTTTTTTGCAGGATTTTGAATATGGAGAAATTGAAAGAGGTCTTGGAAGAGAGGTTATAAGACTTGCTTTGAAAAATGAAAAAATCTTAGGGGTTTGCCAAATTATTGGTTATCAAGGAAAAAGAAGGGGATTGGTTATTCATCATGGACCAGCCTCGCAGCTAGGCGGGCCAGTTTCAAATCAAGAAATTTTTATTTTAGAAATTTTAAAATTTTTAAAAGAAAATAGTTATCATAAAAAATATGATTTTTTAAGAATTAATCCAATTTCATCAATTCCTAAAATTAAAGGTTTTGTTTTGGCTCCAACCTATGCAGTTACAGAAAATTTTTGGATAAAAGAGATTAAAGATGATAAGGAAATGTTAGAAGAAATGAATGAAACAACAAGAAAATTGATTATTGATTCTTTAAAAAAACCATTTTTAGAAATTGAAAAAACTAATGATTTAGAAAAATTTGAAATTTTTTGGCAAATTTATGAAGATTTAGCTAAAAGGAAAAATTTTGTTCCCTACCCTAAAGAATTTATTAAAAAAGAGTTTGAAATTTTTTCTAAAGAAAACAAAGCTTTGCTTTTTTTGGGGAAAGTTGAAAACAAATATTATTCAGTAGCTTTGATTATTTTTTCCCATCAAATTGCTTTTTATCACCATTCAGCTTCCTATCCAATTAAAGAACCATTAAATTATAAACTTCAATGGGAAATAATTCAAGAAGCAAAAAATCGAGATTGTAAATTTTATAACTTGTGGGGAATTGCCAGAAAAGAAAATAAAGAACATCCTTGGTATGGCTTAACTCAGTTTAAAAAAAGCTTCGGTGGTCAATTAATTAAATTGCCTCCAACAACTGACTATCCTTTTTCTTTTAAATATTGGTTTACTTATTTTTATGAAAAAATTAAAAGAGGGAAGCTATGATTTTTTTATGAATTTCTTTAATATCACCTTCGCCATTAATTTCGATTAAATAGCCTCTTTTTTTAAGAAAATTTAAAGTTGGGACAACATATTTTTTATAATTTTCAATTCTTTTTTTAACTATCTCGGGGTTATCTTCTTTTTCTCTACTTCTTTTTTTAGCTCTTTTTAAAAGCTCTTTTTCAGAAACTTTTAAAGCAATAACTTTAAAATCAATTCCTAATTCTTTTAAAGTCTTAATTTCAATTTTAGCTTCTTCGGTCATTCTTGGCGAGCCAGAAAAAACTAAATTATATTTTTTAATCAATTCTTTAATTTTTTCGCTAACAACATAACCAACAATTTCTGGAGAATAAAGACCACCTTGATATCTTCTTTCAATTTCTTTTTTAATTGAAAAAACTTTTTTACCAATTTTTACATAGCCTTTTTTTTGTTTTTTAAAAAATCTATCGATTAAAATATGAGTCACTAAAAATTTTCCTTTAATTTTTTTAGCTAAAAGTTTTCCTTGAGTATCTTTGCCTGAAAGTGGTGGTCCGGTTAAGAAAAAAACTTTATTCATATTCTCTTAAGCTTAATTCTGATTGAATTTGTTTAACTGTTTCAATAGCCACAGAAATGACAATTAAAATTGAAGTTCCACCAATAGCTAAAAATTGAGTTTTAGTTAAAAATTGAAAAAGATAGGGCAAGATAGCAATAAAACCTAAAAATAAGCCTCCGAAAAATGTTAAGCGACTAACAATATTTTTAAAATATTTTTCTGTTTCTTTGCCTGGTCTTAAGCCGGGAACAAAAGCTCCAGCAGATTGAAGATTTTTAGAAATTTCTTCAGGATTAAAAGTTATTGAAGTATAAAGATAAGTAAAAGCGAAGACTAAAATAAAGTAAAGAAAAGAAAAAAGAAATTGATTATTAAGAAAAGATGTCAAAGATTTAAGTAAAGTATTGAAAAATTCAATTTTGGTTAAAGCTAAAAATTGAGCTAAAGTTTGAGGAAAAAGCAAAAGAGCAATAGCAAAAATAATAGGAATAACTCCTGCTTGGGCAATTCTTACAGGAAGATAAGTATTGGCACCACCATAAAGTTTTGTGCCTCTAACTCTTTTAGCAAAAACTAATTGAATTCTTCTTTCTGCCTCATTAATAAAAACAATGCCAGCAATAATTAAAATAGCTAAAATCAAAAAAGGGATGTAGATTTGAAGTTTTTCTAATGAGAAAGTTGCATAGGCTTGAAGCAATATTTGTGGTGTTTGGGCAACAATTCCTGAAAAAATAATTAAAGAAATGCCGTTGCCAAGTTTTCGTTCAGTAATTAGTTCTCCTATCCACATTAGAATAATAACTCCACAAGTAACAATAATAGCATCTCTGATTAAAGTTAAAGGAGTAAGAAAAATAACTCCTTGGGCATTTAAAAAATTTAGAAAACCAAAAGATTGAATTAAAGCTAAAGGGACAGTTAAAATTCTTCCGTATTGATTAAATTTAGCTCGACCAATTTCTCCTTCTTCATAGTACATTTCTTTAAGTCTGGGATAAACAAAAGTTAAAAGTTGTAAAATAATAATGGCAGTAATATAGGGACCAAGACCTAATAAAGCAATAGAAAAATTAGACAAAGCTCCTCCAGAAAAAATATTAATAAAGCCTAAAAATTGATTAGCCTCAAATAAAGTTTTAAATTTTTCTAAATCAACATCAGGTAGGGGGATATTAGCCAAAAAACGAGCAAAAAGTAAAAGAAGAATAACAGTTAAAGCTCTTTTTCTTAAATCTTGATAAAGAAATAATTTTTTAAAAATGTTGAAAATTTTCATTGAATTTTGCTTCCTGAATTTTCGATTTTTTCTTTAGCTTTTTCTGAAAATAAAAGTCGATAATCAAAAATTAATGGTTTTGTCAAATTTCCTTGACCCAAAATTTTTATTTGATATTTTTTCAAACTTTTTGGAATTTTCAAAATTTTTTTCTCTTTTAAAGTCTCAGCACTCACAATTTCTCCTTCATTAAATTTTTCATTAATTTTCTCCAAATTAATTTCGAAAACATTTTTTTCTAACTTTACATTCTTCCAACCTCTTTTTTTCGGCAATTTTAAAATTAAATCTCTTAAAGCTGGCCTAATTCGATGACCCGCTCTTGCTTTCTGTCCTTTTATACCTCTTCCCGAATAGGAACCTTTCTTGCCGCCTCTACCAATTCTTTTACTTTTCTTCAGTCTGAATTTTATTTGATGAACTTGCATCTTTTAATTTTAACTTTTTTTCATAAATTTTTTGAAGTTTTTCTAAAGTTTTAATTGTAGCTAAAGTATTAACCAAGGGATTTTTGGTGACTCCTAAAATTTTTGCAGAAACATCAGTGTAACCAGCTAAAGAAAGAACAACTCGGACATTACTTCCAGCCACAAGTCCCCTTCCTGGTTTAGCTGGTTTAAGCAAGATTTTTGTGGCAGAAAATTTATTTTCGATTTCAAAAGGAACCGTACTGTTCACAATAGGAACATCAATAGCATTTTTTTCGGCTAATCTTCTTGCTTTCATCACCGCATCAGCAACATCATCACCCTTAGCAACACCAACACCAACTTTACCTTTTAAATTACCAGCGACAACAACTGCCCTAACTTTAATTCTTTTTCCTCCCTCGGTAGCTTTGGCAACCCTTTTAACTTCAATGACTTTAAATTCAAATTTTTCTTCCATTTAAAATTCTAAACCAAGTTCTCTTAGTTTTTCAGCAAAAATTTTAATTCGACCTTTATAACTAAAACCATCACGATCAAAAACAATTTTTTTAATTCCTTTTTCTTTAGCTTTCTCTGCTAAAATCTCAGCCACTTTTATGACTTTTTCTTTATTGGTTAATTTCTCTTTAAATTGTAAACTATTGACACCCACTAAAGTTTTTCCTTCTTCATCATCAATAATCTGAGTATAAAAATGCTGGTTAGTACGAAAAACTGAAAGTCTTGGTCTTTCCTTGGTACCAAAAATTTTCGCTCTGATTCTTTTTTTCCTTTTTAATCTTTTTTCTTTATTCATTTTTACTTAACTGCTTTTTTCACTGGTTTTGTTTTAATAACTTCATTAATATATCTAAAACCTTTTAGATGATAACGATCAGCAGGCTTTATTTTTTTAATTTGACTAGCAAAATTACCAACTTTCTCTTTATCAATGCCTCTAACATATATAAAAGCCTTTCCTTTTTCTTGTTTGACTTCAA
>Ga0272449_1002304_pt1 | contig 17910 bp, 20 predicted proteins | sample YNPCB0241_FD_198679 | JGI IMG/M metagenome (GOLD analysis project Ga0272449, IMG submission 198679) | Hot spring sediment microbial communities from Yellowstone National Park, WY, United States - YNP-CB-024-1 | ecosystem: Environmental > Aquatic > Thermal springs > Hot (42-90C) > Sediment... | reverse complement strand
TTGCAACAGCGTTGACAGGTAGGATAGCCGATCCGAGAGAATTCGAGCTACAGCCCCTAGAGCTATCATAGATGAAAACAGCCGCCGAGTATATTCTAACCGCAAAGCCCGAGGAGGTCTACGGCTACTTCCTCAATGTTGAGAATATGGGTGAGGCCTGGCCGCCTGAGATGGGTATGCGTGTGATCTCCAGGGTGGGGAATATTTATACGGTGAAGTTCACCTATCTGGGCCAGCGTTATACAGCGAGGTTCAGGGTTGAGGAGCGTGGAAACCTCCAGCAGTATCATGAGACGCTGGACTTTCCCTTCGGCGTGCTGAGACACTGGATAACCGTGGAGCCCTACGGCGACGGCTCAAAGCTCACTGAGGTGATGGAGCTCCGCACACCAAATCCGCTGGCAGGCCCTATCTTCAGACGCATCCTACGCTACCGTTGGGAGGCGGTGAAACACCACTTCGGCGCAGGGCCTAAGCCTGTCTTCAAAGACCCCCTGAGGATTGGATTGGCTTCCGGGACATTAACCTGTGTTCTGCTCACTGTGCTGGCCTATGTACTGCTCTCAATCCCACCGTTGCCTGTCTTTGGCGGACGTTTCATCCTAGCGCTCGTCTCATGGGCCCTCCTCTGGTTCTCCACGCATGACCTAGCACACCTCCTCGTCGGAAGCCTCACAGGCATAAGGTTCAGCCACTACTACATCGGCCTCAGCAACATAGTCAGACTCGGGATCATACCCAAACCATTGAAGACGCTGGCGCCGGCTCTCGGCATCAAAATAGACAGGGAGAGGAGCAGGGCTTCTCCACGCGGCTATGCGGCGATGTATGCCGCTGGTCCCGTGGCCTCGATGGCCCTGCCGCTCACAGTGCCCATCATACTGCTTTTATCAAATATCTCAAGCTTGGCCGGCCTCGTGCTCCTCGCAGCCTCTATCGCAAACATCGCCTTCACATCATACTTCAGCCCGAAGGCCGGCTGTTTCGGGAAGGCGTTAAGGGCGCTTCGTAGGGCGTCTCCTTAGGATGAGCAGGTGATGTTGCTCTCGTAGGACGGCGAGGTTTAGCAATACGGCTGAGAAGTAGAACCAGAAGACCATGGGTGCGTCGGCTGTGTTCCATGGGCAGTTGCAGAAGCTGAATGTCATTAGGAGGTTGAGTGCTATCAGGGCTCCTATGCCGCCGGCTATGCGGGGGAGGACTCCGAGAACCAGCATGATGCCTATGATTGTTTCAGCTGCTGTGACTCCCAGCGCTAGGATGAGCCAGCTGTCTGTAAGGGCTCGTAGCATGCTGCCGTAGACTGGGATGTAGTTGTTGGAGGCTGCTGTGGTGAAGAGCTCTCTCACCCATTCTATGTTGAGCCATCTCTGGCTTGCGAAGTAGAGCCAGAAGACACCGGCTGAAATTCTTAGAGTGAGGGCCCAGAGGTCGGTTAGGCGTGACATGCAACAGCACTTAACAGCCGCTATCTAAATTTGTTTCCCGCATGCAACGTTCTGATCATCTGTAGTAGCTCCTCAACCTCCTCCTCCGAAAGGCTTTCAACATCATCAACTTTTTTCTTGATGGCTTCTTTCACCTCATCTCTGAGGGTTTTCGGGCTTGCTGTGGCTGTGCGGGAGAAGAGGTAGGCTCCGAGGCTGGAGATGAAGACGCTCAGTATGGCTATGCCAGAGACCATGAGGACTGCGCCGACAGCTCTGCCGAATATTGTGACAGGCACTACGTCGCCGTAGCCGACAGTTGTCACGGTTGCGAGGGCCCACCAGAAGGCGTCTCCCAGATCCCTTATCCGTGCGCCAGGTATGTCGGATTCGAGGAGGTATGCGCTGAAGGTTCCCACGGAGACCACGACTGCTGAGACGGCTAGGAGGTAGCCTAGATGTGTCTGTTTGCTGAGTGTTGAGAGCATGCGGAGGGCCCTCAGCCCCCTTGTGGAGAAGGCGATGATGCGCAACAGTCTGAGGAGTCTCAGCCCTCTGAAGGCCGCGCCCAATAGGGTTGTCTGCTCCAGAAATGCGAAGAGGAAGGCGGGGATGAGGGCCAGTATCTCATAGCTGTTTCTAAGGATGTATTTTCTCCCGCCTTGTCTGGCTCTGTTGACTAGGTCGGCGGCTAGGACTGCGACTATTGCGGCGTCGAGGATGTAGAGGATGGTGAGCTGCTGGGCTGTGAGGGTGTAGACTGTTTCGACTATGATTAGGGCTATGGATATGGCTGCTAGAAACGAGACCACATATTCTTCAGTTCGGGCCATGCAAAAACCCCTAAACCCATCAGAAAAAAGCTTTACCCCACGGTCACCGCCACACCTGCCGAGTCCGCATACACCTGCGGACAGTAAGTCCGCTCTCTAAGGGGTTCGCGGTTTCAAACCCCACCACCGAATACGTTATTTTATAAAGCAGACCTGTGAAAAAGATATTTTGCCTATGTGCCAGCTAAAAAATGGCTATGAGTTCGGAAATTCCCGTAAATGACGTATGCACCTTCGACCGCAACGAGTTGATCAAGATACTACAACAACGAGGTTTCCCAGAACCATAGATCAAACTCGATCACCTACCTCCAAACTGGAGATGCGGCAAAGAACTTACAAAAAAGGAAAGTGTATCTTTCACGCGGAGGAAAAGATCCAACAGACTTCGGCAACTCACTCACACAGGAATTAAATGTAACGCACAAGCAAGATGGACTCAATTTCACGGGTTTTATATTCCCAAAGATAGACTTCTCCGCAAAAAATTCAACAAACCAACGTATTTCATCGGCGCAACATTCAAAGACGAAGCAGATTTCAGCAGGATTAAATTCCAAGAATAAGCAAGCCTTCGGGGCTGCCAATTAAGAAGCAAAGTTCGATGATACCACCTTTCACAAAGCAGCCATCTTTTCCTGGACCGTATTTCAAGAAAGGGTGACGTTCACCGGAGTAGAATTCCAACAAAGGGCGTATTTCTTCGGATCCAATTTCTAGCGAGATACTTACTTCATGCTAACAACTTTCAAGGAAGGCGAGTATTTTTACTCATCAATTTTCGTCGACGTGACACTTGGTAGCGCCCATTTCGACAAGAAAGTAATCCTTCTAAACTGTGCATTCACTGATCTAAGTAAATTCTCTATGTCGTAGCTTGGGCCGGATTGCATCGTGAAGTTCGTCGACGAGCCGTTACTAGAAATGCCGATCTTCAACGATTTTGGGGGGTTAGATTCGATTCTACGGGAGAAGTTAGAGGTGGATTGGGAGAAGACCTCAAGCAGCTTAAATCGATCATAAAGAACGGTCAGATCAGTTTACGAACAATCATTCTCAAGCAGATGGATGTTTCGAAGATACAGTTCCTAAACGTCGTGTGGAACAGTAAAGTCCATCGTCTAGGACCGATAAAGATCTTTGAGCGAATTGTTATTCTCGAAGAGAGGTTGCTCGAAGTTGGCGAGAAGCGTAGGGACTATGAAGCGGTCGCTCACATTTACTGGGGCTCCGACACAACTATGAGCGGAATAGTCGATATGCCGAGGCTGGAGACTTCTATATCAGCAAGATGGAGATGCGCCGCCTCCAAATCGCCCCACCACCTCCGCCTTGGAAAGGACGTAAGCCAACGGTTTGGGAGCGAATACGCTAGGCTGTTTTGTATTGGTGGTGGTGGCGACACAACATATTCTCCCCCTTACCATCTACCGAAACCTCAGCATCTACGGCGAAAGCTATACCCTGGCAGGCCTCTGGATACTCGGCACCATCTTCCTCTTCACCTTTCTGGGAACACTTCTAACCTCTCAGGACGGACGATCCACAGACTTCCTCGATAACCTAACCCGCGGCATATTCGCCCTTTTCCAGCTACGTGGCGAAGAAAACATAGACAACATAGAACGAATCATCGGCGCCATCCTCACAGGCAACCTCTTCATAGCCCTCCGGCGACGCCTCGAACGGCGATAAACCCTAGCCCTATAAACGAGAACCCCGATATTACAGTTTAAGATGGCTCACAAATTCAAATTCCGTTCCTTCGATGAAGCTGTTCAAAAACGTTATGAGCCACGCTTATCCATATTTGCTGGTTTGGGTAGGGTTGAGGAGTATGAGGGGCTGATGCGTCGCTCCGACGGCTTTTATACCACTGCTCTTCTTCAGGCGGAGAGGGGGATGTATGACTTGGCGGTCTTCAGTCTCGAACAGTCTCTCCAGCTCTTACTCAAAGCCGTTCTCCTAAGGCATGGCGTTGACTTCCCACGCACACACGGTGTTAGGAGTTTGCTTAACATGCTAGCACAGCTGACCGGAAGAAACGAAATCAAACAACTCCTGATCACCTACAGCATGGAGCTGGGCATCCTCGAAGACGCCTACATCGTCTCAAGATATATGCCACGCACCTATACCGCCGAGGAGTTTGAGAGGCTCCGAGGAGTGGTTGACAGGGTGAGGGGTGTTGTCGGAGGAGTTTTGGCTCCGTGAGGCCCGGCGGCGCAGAGAGATATTTGACAACATTGACACATACCTGCGTAGGCTGGCCGGGATTGTTAAGCGTCTTGACCCGGGCTGTGAGGTCTATCTCTTCGGCAGTGTTGCGGAGGGTAGGCATCTCTACTCAAGCGATGTGGATGTGCTGGTTGTGAGTGATGTGCTCAAGCCGGGGGAGGTTTTGGCTGTTTTGTGGGCTGAGGGGTTCGGAGACCCCTTCGAGGTCCATGTGGTGGACAGGGCTGCTGCTGAGGCCTATAGGCGGAGGGCCCGTCTAATCCCCGTCTAGACTGTATATTGGTCGCCGGTCTTCGGGGCCACAGCATCCATCGAGAGCTCGGATGAAGCCCATCTTGAGAGGGCCTCACAGGATTTCTCCTCACCATGTATTGTGAATATTTTCGCGGCTGTCTCCACCTGGCGTAGGTAGTTGTGGAGCTCCGACATCCCAGCATGCCCCGAGAATCTGAACTGCTCCACCCTACAGACAGCCTCTCTCCTAACACCATCGGCCACCAGGATTTTCTGGTTGAGGAGGGTCTCTCCCGGTGTGCCGGGTATCTGGAAGCTGACCAGAAACACCGCCGACCTCTCATCGGATACTATCTCCGGCGCATAGTGGAGGGCAGGCCCTCCCTTCAACATGCCAGCAGGTGTTATTATCACACCCGGCTCGGATAACGCCGCATTCCTACCCCTCCGGCCGTTCACCAGCCTAACCTTCCTACTAGCCCTCTCCAATACCTCGTAACCGTCTATAAAACGTCTGTCGGCGAGATAGTGTTCAAGGGCTTTTCGGGCCATGCCGTCAAGCCATATGGGATGCTTAAACCCATGGGAGACAAGTATGCAGAGGATCTCCTGAGCCCTACCCACCGAGAAGGCTGGGACCAAAACCCTCCCACCATTCTCCACAACCTCACGGCATGAGTTGACGAACTGCTTCTCCAGCTCCGGCCTCGGCTTATGATCCTCCAGCGCATAAGTCGACTCGATGATGACACCGTCCACATCGCCGATATTGGTGTCGGCGCCCTCCAGCATCCTCGACCTGACGGTTGTAAAGTCTCCCGTGTATATGACTGTCTTATCACCCTTGAGGAGTATCTGGGCGCTACCCGGTATGTGGCCGGCGTCTATAAACTCAATCTCTATATCCCTTATCATGAAAGGCTCCCTATAGTTAACCTCCCTCCAGCCCCGCAGCATCGCCTCCATCTCAGCTTTCTCAAACGGCAAGTAGTATCCCGAGAGTTTTATGAAATCCTGCACCAGCATGGCTGTCGTATGACGTGTCATAGATGTGGCGTATAGCTTGGGGCCGTGGCTGATATAGAGGAGCGGCGCCATGCCCGAGTGGTCTAGATGGGAGTGGGTGAGCAGGATACCGTTCAGCTTTCTCGGCTCCACACTCTGGGGAAAGTGGGGGTGATCGTTGAGCATAACTCCATAGTCCAGAAGAAGCTTGGTATTCTTGTAGGATACCTCTACAGCCGACCTACCTACCTCTCTAGCACCGCCGAGGAATCTTATCTCCAACTCCTACACGCCTCTCCAAGTTATCAGCATGGTAAGCACGTAATTATGACGTGATAACCATATTCAAGCATGGTATAAACCCTTTCCCAACACCATCGGATACAGGCTTCCCATCCGAAAACAAAGTATTACCCTTGTCTAAACTTATATTAATGCCAGAACCAATACCATGTGGTGTATGGTGTGGAATACACCATCAAAGTAGACAAGCAGGGAAGACTGGTCCTTCCATCCAATATCCGGGAGGCTTTGGGCTTGGAGAACGGTGGACATGTGACCGTGAGGCTGGATGGCCGGCGTCTGGTTCTGGAGCCTGAACCGGTCGATGTTAAGAAGAGGGTTCAAGATTGGATGAAGGATGCGTTGGAGACCAGGGTTGAAGCCCTCGCCGAGGAGCGTGGGGAAAGCTGGAAGTGGATGAGCCGTGAATACGCAAGGAAGAAACTCGGCCTACTTTGAGGGTGTTGTGGATGTCAGCATCATAATCCCAACATGCTTTGAGAACCCGCTAAAGGCAATCAGCATCAACTTCCTCGCAGATGTTTTACTCCAGAAGAGGATGGCCGTCATACCGGTTTCGGCAGTAATAGGCGCATACCATATAGCCACACAGTACCTTCGGATACCCCGGTTAACTGTGAAAAAAGTGCTGCAGGGCATACTATCATCCGGGTCGCCTGCCCTATACACTCAGATAGACTCCAGGATAGCGGATGACGCCATCGATTATGCGGCAACATACAATCTTGAATCTTGGGACGGCTACCTAATAGCATTGACAAAGAGCCTAGGCTCCACGATAATTTACTCCCTGGACATGGAGCTGGCAAAAGTCAGGGAGATAGTGGTTGTGAACCCGTTTCCACCTGAGAAAGTTAGGGAATATCATGGGTTTGTGGGAAAACTTATGGATAAGCTGTAGCAAAAAATACGGGCCCGGATCCAAGGGATGATGGCTTCACCGTAGTAATTGTATGTCAACGTCCCGTAGCTCAGTACTGAGGTATGAGTGAAGCCTCCTCAGATAGCCTCTGACAGGCTCTGAACCCCATCTCAAGATGTAAACCCTGGTGAATCCGCCCCTCCTAAGGGTTTCGACAGCCCTTTTGAAGGCCCATTCCTCACACTCTTCCAGGAGTGTTTCGGGGAAGACGGTCTGGGAGAAGGGGTATGTGTGGGAGAGGTGGAGGGGTATGAGGCCTAGGGGTGAGCCGTATGTGAAGACCTCAAACCTCTCAAGCCCTGTCACTGTCTTCAGCTTCTCCATTATCGAGTCGAGAGGCTTTGTATTCACCACCCTCCTGGGAATCAGTATGGCTGAGCCGACTCCACGCCTGTTTACCTCCAGCCTGTCCAGCATCCTCACCGCACGTCTAACCTCAGGCCTTGATAGGCTTGTCAGATCGTAGAGAAATAGGCCGCGTCTCTTGGAGATCGGTGTGTTCAGCTCCATAAGCTCCATCAGAGGCTCGTCGGATAGCATGTGCCGGAAGGCTTGGAAGAGGGATGGATGGGATCTGGCCCGTCTCTCAAGGAGTTCGAAGAGTCTTCCCTCCCAGACGGCCTGCTTTATGATGCTGACCTCCCGAAAACATATGCTTAGGTTATGGTATGCTAGGGCTTTCACCCTCTCATCACCCGTGAGATTCTTCAACTCACCCGCTGACATGCTACTGCACACCCTACACTCACATGGTAGATAGTTGAGCTGCTCCAGCCTGAACGTACCCTCAGCCACCATGTAGCGGCCCTCCCGTGCGAAGAGGATGTAGGCGGCCGAGTCGAAGGTATCGCATCCAAGGGCTGCGGCCAGTGCGAAGAGCATGGGATGACCGGCTCCGAAGAGGTGGAGGGGTTTTCCCGGGTCTATTCTACGCCGTGTATAGGATATCATGGTGACGAGCTTGTCATATAGGTAGGATTCCATCAGGGGTGTGGGGCTGCCGAGGGTGTAGAGGTCGAAGTCATACCGCTCATACTCCTCAATACATCTCTCAACAAGATCCTGATATAGGCCGCCCTGTATGGGTGCGGCCCAAGCCGCCCTCCGGCCAGACCCTAGATACTCCATCGTAGCCCTCACATTGGCGAGGGTGTCATCCACGGTCTTCTCAGCCTCAGCCCGTCTGGAGAGACCGGTGGGCCTGTCGAGGGGTATGGCTATGTCGGAGCCGATATCCTCTTGAAACCTCGCTATCTCAAGGGGTGTGACATCAACATCACCATATTCCAGGACTTGGAAGCCTCCAGAGTCTGTGGCCACTATGCCGTCAAACCCTATAACATCATGGACCCCACGCCTCACAGCCTCGACACCCATTTTTTTAAACATGATGAAGGAGTTGGTGATCACCAATCCGCAGCCGAAATCCCTCTTCATCTCAGCGGGTGGGATGGTCTGGGATACAGGGCTTATCACGGGTACGAAGGCTGGTGTCTCCACCGTCTTACCCTTAAGGGATAAAAGGCCTATCCTACCCAGCAGGTCCTTATACCTTATCTCGAAGGACGCTATCATCCCACCCATCCCCGATTATGATGGCCAATAATAGGTATAACCGGTGGGGGAACACATAATATATGGGCTGGCCCCAGCTTCTAGCATGCTTGAGACTGAGCTGTGGCTGGAGGATGGCGCCCGAATCGTTAGGGCTGAGGATGGCGTGCTGGTGGAGGGTCTGCCTGGGATCGGGCTGGTGGCCAAGGTGGCTGTAGCCTATATGGTTAAGCAGATGAAGGTGAGGAGGATCTGCAGGATCTTCTCACCCCATTTCCCCAGCCTCGGATATGTTACTGAGGGCAGGCTTGTCTTCAGCTTCGCCGACATCTACCTATCCGAGGGCAGGCCGCCCATCCTCTTCCTATACGGCAACTCCCAGCCGTCCACAAGCTATGGCCAGTATGATTTCTGCGAGAAGGTGATAAACTTCTCAAAGGAGATAGGATGTAGGACAGTGATAACCATCGGAGGGTATGGGAAGGACCATGTCTCGGAGAGGCGTGAGATATACTGCTCATCCACAGATCCCGAGCTGCTGGAGAAGTGGATGGCCAGGGTGGACGGCAGCACCTATGTGGGCCAGATAGTGGGTGCGGCTGGACTGCTCGCCGTGCTGGCCTCTGAGGCTGGGCTTAGGAATTTCTCAATGCTGGTGGAGGCGGCTGAGATGACACCCGACTTCTACGCTGCGAGGAGGGCGATAGAAGCCACCAATAAGATCCTAGAGCTCGGGATTACGGTGCCGACGGTTGATGAGCTATCCCGTGTCTATATGCAGAGCCTACAGGAACTGGAAACAGCCTAGCAAGAAATCCAGAACAATTCGTGAGACCTAAAATCTCAGCCATGATAGTAATTACGAGGCCAGAATATTTTAACCGTTTGCAAGTCGCTTAAGACAGTCTCTAATATGAAGACGGCGATCCGAATAACTGATAGAGTAACCCTAGAATACGTCATTTTATCTCAGGATCTGTAAAACGTAGATGTTTAACGTTAGTTGAAGAATTTTTCTCAACTAACTCGCCAGTGTTGATCTTAGTTTCATTAACTCGACTACGCCAATAGCGGTTTAAAGATTTATAATAAAAGGTGTTGGTAGAAGGTGGATGTCGGCGGCAGGTAAGGCCTTTGAAACCAAGCTTAACATCCTCTTAGGGCGGCTTCTGAGTAGCGAGTTGGGAATTAGGGCTACAAGGAGTATACCATCCTTGGCACTTGGGTTTGCGGGTGAGAAGATCTCAGAGATTGCCGAGTCTGCGTCTATAACGGGGGGCGGAATCCCAAGAGAGCTACCCGAGTTCGATTTCATAATTATGAACCCACCATTCACAAGAGCGACTGGTAGGGGAGGTAGAAAAGGCGGAGGATTATTCGGATTCATACTAGATGAAGAGGTCAGGACTTATATTACTTGAGCATACGAGCAGTTGAGAGCGAAGGTACAAAATAGGCTGAAGCATGACCTATTGAATCGAGTTGTTCCACCCGGGCTACGCAAGACAAAACAGCTGCTAGGCATAGGGCAGGCCGGTGAGGGCTTACTATTTCTGGTAGTGGTTTCAGGACTCGTTAAGGAGGGCGGGCGCATGGCATTCGTGTTACCCAAGTCCCTGCTTACTGGTATTAGCTGGTTTCTCGTAAGATGTTTGCTGTGGAGCAAATTCCACCTCGAGCATGTAGTCCTGAGCTATGATGCTAGGAACGGCTACAATTTTTCTGAGTCAACTAGCTTGAGTGAGGTGTTAATTGTCGCGAGAAAGAGGCAGACTCCTCGGCAGGATGAGGAGACTACGATAACCACCATGCTTTCAAAACCGTTGACATCTATGGAGGCCAGAGCTCTAGCCTTAAAGATCTTAAAGGCACCCAGTAGAGAGTATTTAGAGGTAAATGGGACTAAAGCATTTGTCCATAAGTTTTCCAGAAAGGACCTTATAATGAACCTAGATAATTGGGGGAGGCTATGTGCTTTCCCATCCCCACAGCTTAATGAATTGGTTAGCGGCATATTTCTTGGAAAACTATACGGGAAAAGGATACCCATAACATTTCTAGGAGACATTGTGGACGTTGTTGGTCTGGCCGTAAGAAGAGGTACATTCCATGAAGTATTCAAACAGGTCCGGGGAAGAACGCCGGGTGCGCTTCCAGCATTAATAGGTGGTGAAGAGAACCTCCGCCGAACTATTACAGCAACGCCAAATGCACAGGTCATCTGCAAAAAACCAAAATATCTTTACACAGCAAGTAAATTTTTGGTGCCGGATCGAGTATGGGTAGAAACAACGCACGCACTAGCTTTGTATTGTGATGTACCAGCAGTATCCAACTTATTTTTTGGTCTGAGACCTCTCGAAGCACTCAGATTAGGTGAGAACAGTTTGAAGGTCTTAATCCTATGGTTTAACACTACCTGGGGGATACTTTCCATCTTTGCGAATAGGACTGAAACACGCGGACCCTGGATCGAGCTCACTACAACTAAATGGAAGCTTCTGCCAGTGTTAAACGTAAAACAACTTGATGATAAAATCATAAGCAAACTTGTGAACATTTTCGACAGTTGTCGTAGAAATGAATTAAATAGGCTTCCGGACCAGTTTAATCCTGACAACATAGATCCGTTGAGGATGAAAATTGATCGCGAATTCCTAGAGGTAATAGGGATAAAGGTAGATGAAGAGGAACTGCACAAATTATACAGGATGGTATATGGGAATCTCAAACAATGGATAGAGGGAAGTACCCTAGACTAGATCCCACAGATCTTATGTAATCACATAGTAGCGTGTAAGTTATACGGCTACATTGAGATAGACAAAGAATAGTGGGGCTGTCTTCTTCTCTCCCACATCCAGCTCAGCTGTATAGGTCGCCTCTATGGCTTCTGTCCACAGCCTGTTACGCTCCCTCTTCTCTGCTTTTCCTATGTATGTGGTCGTATACCTCACTCAGGAAAACACCATCACCCATTAACCCATAACCACCTCCACGATCATCCATGAGGACCTTCTTAGTAAGGGCCTCAGCAGCGGGCTGGCTCCTCCAACTGGATCAGGGACTACCTATACGCCCCTACCCATCCACCATCGATAAATAGGCCCTATTATGATGGGGCTTCTTCTATTACTGGCGTTTGTGGTGTCTCATGGTAGGAGGCGGGTAGATGCCCCAGCTGTGGAGCCGCTGGTTAAGAGCGGGAATAAGGGATAAAAACTGTGTTGAATGTGATCGATTAGAGGTCCGGGTAGAGACTTAAATATATGATGGGGTAGTTGCTGGTTAGAGCGTATGTCAGGCGAGGATGAGGAGCTGGAGAGGATTAGGCAGCAGAAGATGGCTGAGATGCAGGCTAGGGCTGCTGAGGAGCAGGCCCGTAGGCAGCGGGAGCTGGAGAGGGCGGCTGTCATGAGGGTGATCCTAACCCCTGAGGCTAGGCAGAGGCTTAATAATCTTAAGCTGGTCAGGCCGGAGGTGGCTGAGAGGGTGGAGGCATATCTCATCCAAGCAGCCCAGACAGGCCAGCTCAACCCACCCGTCGACGACTACACCCTGAAAATGATTCTGGACAGGATTTTACCCAAGAAGAAGGAGACCAGGATAGAGAGGAGGTCGACGGGATTCTAGGTGGTGAATGCAGGCACCATGGTTCAAATAGATACCAAGACACACCTGGACAAGTTTAGACATTTCATCATATTGAATACATGCGCCTCCTACATCCCACCAGGCTATCTACATGATGAGACAATATTCCCCGAGAGGGATTCCAAGGATGGGACGATATATGTGGAGGCTGCGTCGAAGATAGAGCTCCGGCAGATGCGGGATGTGAAGTTTGTGAAGGTGGCCGACGTCCTAGGAGTCATCTACAAGTCCAAGAGCGGCAACACAAACCTCCGATGGCGTCAGACTAGGGGAACATGGGGTAGGCTTGTGGGCGAGGCCTCACCCAACTCCGTAGTCAACCTACTGGAAGCCGGCATCTTGGGCAGGGATTTCGTACGGAAGACCCTGGAGGAGGTTAGGAAGTCCTCAGGGTCTGGAGAGGATGAGGGAGACTCATAAGCCTTAAGAACAAGTATGAGGATGGGCTGCCCATGAAGATAGCTCTAGCCTACAGCGGCGGCTTAGACACAACTGTAATGATAAAATGGATGAAGGACAAATACAATGCTGAAGTCCACACCGTCACCGTTGACGTGGGGCAGGAGGAGGATTTCCAAGAGATCGAGGAGAAGGCCTACAGGAGCGGCGCCACAACCCACACCAACATAGACGCCAAGAAGAGGTTCGCCAACGAGTTTGTGGGAAGGGCTATCAAGGCCAACAGCCTCTATGAGAGGGAGTACCCCCTATCCTCAGCCCTCAGCAGACCCCTCATAGCCGAGGAGGTTGTTAAGGTCGCCTTGAAGCAGGGATGCGATGCTGTAGCCCATGGATGCACTGGAAAGGGAAATGACCAGCTGAGGTTTGACGCAACATTCGCAGCCCTAGCACCCGATCTCAAGATACTCGCACCGGTGAGAGAATGGAATATGAGCAGGGATGAGGAGATAGAGTACGCCCTAGAGCATAACCTACCCATAAACCCTAGGAAGAGCAGGTTCAGCATCGATGAGAATCTCTGGGGACGCTCCATAGAGGCTGCGGAGCTGGAGGATCCATGGGTCGAGGTCCCGGAGGACGCCTACAAGCTTGTCACACCACTGTGGAAGACACCTGACAAGCCTGAGGAGGCTGTGATAGGGTTTGAGGATGGGCTGCCCACATCCCTCAACGGAGAGCATATGGGCCTCGTTGAGATAATCAGGGAGTTGAACAGGGTTGGCGGCAGGCATGGATATGGGCTGGTGGATCATGTGGAGGACAGGGTGATAGGCGTGAAGTCTAGAGAGGTTTATGAGCTTCCAGCAGCCCTCATCCTGATAAAGACACATCAGGATCTTGAGAAGCTATTCCTCGGCAGACGTTTCCTAGCCTTCAAACAGCTTGTGGATATGATGTGGACCGACCTGGTATACGCCGGCCTCTGGGCCGACCCCCTTAGGAAGGCGCTCGACAGCTTCATAGACGAGTCCCAGAGAGGTGTCAGCGGCGAGGTGAAGATCAGACTGTACAAGGGCACTATGCGGATAACCGGACGTAAAGGCGTCAATCCAATGTATTCAAAGGAGGTTATCACATACTCTAGGGAGAGTATCTTCGACCAGAAGGCTGGAGAGGGTTTCTCCAAGCTCTGGAGCCTTGAAACATTGCTGAGCAACCTTAGCAGGAGAAGGAGCGGCTGACGATAGGGCCATGGCCGGAGCACCCCACCGTAGGGGTATAATGTCGAGGGAGATGGACCCCGACGCCCTACGCTACACCTCATCCCTGGAATTTGACAGTGAAATATTTGACGCCGTGATATATGTTAACATAGCCCACATCAGGGAGCTATGCCGGCTCAAACTACTGGATCCAGCCTCTGCAGATGGAGCGGCCACCATCCTAAAACAGCTCTTGACGGAGCGGCCGAAGCTGGATATCTCAGATGAGGATATACATGTGGTTATTGAGAGGTATCTATCCCAGCATTATCCTGAGGTAGCCTCGATGCTCTCACTGGGTAAGAGTAGGAATGACGCGGTGGTTGCCTCCATTAAGCTGAAGCTGAAGGAGAGGCTCCTCCAACTCTACAGCCAGCTCCTGGATACTGTGGAGAGATTGCTGAGACGGAGCATATCGGAGTCCGAGACCATCTTCCCCATATACACCCATCTCCAGAGGGCTCTACCCGCAACCTATGGATTCATACTCCAGAACCACGCCCTCAGACTCCATAGATACACAGCCAATATCAGACATGTGATAGGATTATGCGACGAGTCACCCCTAGGATCCGCAGCCGGAGCGGGAACAGACATCCCACTGGATAGGATGAGGCTGGCAGCCTCCCTGGGATTTGAGAGGATTAGCCTAAACGCTTTAGAGGCCACTGCCTCAAGGAGCTTCATACTCCAAGCCCTCTCCACACTGCTGGGCATAGCCGTGGATATCTCATCCATCGCTGAGGAGATGGTGATCTATAGCTCCGAGGAGTTTAGGCTTCTGACGATGCCTGACGAGCTATCCGCCACCAGTAGTATAATGCCGCAGAAGAGGAACCCTGTAGTCCCGGAGATAATGAGGACCAAGGCTGGAGAGATCCTGGGACTGCTGACAGCAGTATCGACGATCCTCATGAGACAGCCCAGCGGCTACAACCTAGATCTCCAGCAGGTGACACCCAAGCTATGGACCGCCCTGGATGATATGATGGAGAGTCTGGGGATTCTCTCAAAGATCGTAGACCTGGTTGTCGTTGATGTGGAGAGAGCTTTCAGATCCTGCATGGCGCCCGTGACCGCTGTGATGCTGGCCAATCATATGACCTTGAAATATGGCATACCATTCAGGAAAGCCCATGGGTTTGCAGGCCGTATCAGCAGGATTCTCAGCAGCGGCGAGCTGAGCAGGGAGAAACTTAGGGAAGCCCTCACAGAGTCTGGGATCGATCTAGCGTTGACGGTTGACGAGGTATTGGGTGTGATGGAACCCCGGAGGGCTGTCGGATCATACCTTGGGCCCGGCTCCTCAAACCCTGTGGAGGTGAGGAGGGTGGCTGAACTTGGCCTCGGCAGGATAGCCACGGAGAAGAGGTGGGTGGAGAATAGGATGTCAGCGTTTAGAGACAGGCTGGCCAGGCTTATCAAATGACCCGCTGTCCATCAAGCTCCAACACGGTTCCCGAGTATATCTTGGCGGCCATAATCAGATCATCCACGGCGACACACTCACCATCAGTATGGGCTAATACAGAGTTTCCCGGCCCACATGCGGCTATACTCTCAGTCACATTATAGAGGGTGTTCATATCGCTTGTCCCAGTCTTCTTAACAATACGTGGCTTCAGACCCAGCCGCAGGATCGATCTCATGAGAGCCTTAACCACGGGGTTTGAGATGCTGACAGAGACAGGCTCAGTCACATCAATTATCTTAATCTCACATCCACATTTCACAGCATACTCCCTAACCTTCTCCAAGATACCATGGGAGACGTACGGAGGTGGAAATCTGATGTTTAACGTACCCTCAGCCGTGTCGGGTAGCCTGCTAACCCAGTCGCCGGCGTGAAGGGTTGTGAGGGCCGAGGTTATATCCTCATAACTACTGCCTCCAAACTCGGACCTAACCAAATCCCACATCTTCAGAAGCTTATCCAAGGCCGACTCGGCCATGTATGGTGCAGAGCTATGACCACCCTTCGCAGAAGCCTTCACCCTCAGACTCAGGCTTCCCCTATATGATGTGGCTACACCCACGAGGTTTGTGGGCTCACCTATGATTATATGATCAACTTTAACACCCTCCTCCACCAGTTTCTTCGCACCCCTACCACCGCCCTCCTCATCAACCAGCCCAGCCACCGTCAGAGTCGTGTTTCGCAGCCGGCCGTGTAGTAGCTGACCTGAAAGAAGCATGGACGCGACGGAGCTCTTGGCATCGACAGCACCCCGTCCATATATCATACCCTCCGACACCCTCACCCGCAGCTCGCCTGGAACCGTATCCACATGGCTGACGAGGAAAACCCTTCTCCCACCGCCGCCTGTTGAGGCGAAGTAATTACCCTCCTCATCCCTCCAGATCTTAGTATATCCCAGACCGGTGCATATCCGGGTCCATGTCCTCTCAAGCCGTCTCTCCTCTCCTGGCGGCGTGTAGACCTCTAGGAGCTGGACCAGCGTGCTTATGGCTGTCTCCCGCTCAATCTCCACCATAGTATCTCTCAAGATTTAGCTCATGATAAAAATATAGATTTTAGACTTTTGCTGGGACGGGGTATCTATCTGGGAGTTGGCCGACGCGGCCCCAAGACCTTCATGAACGCAACCACCACAACCACGAGAATCACGGCGATAAAAGCCATCGGAATTATGAGATCTAGGCCAAACCCGCCCACCTGCTGCGGTGCCGTTTGAACACCTGTTTGCGTTATTGGAGTGGTTGTGGCGGCGGTAGCTGGTGTGGTCTGTGTCAGCGTGATTACTGTGGTGTATGTTTCCACATGGGTTGTCCCAGGTCTTGTGACGGTCTCCATGTAGGTTGTGGGCTCCACCGCCTGAATGGTGGTGAAAAAGGTGCCGGGGAAACTTGTGGTGAACCTCTCTGTGACCCCTGTTTTCGTCTTGATCGATGTGAAGGTTGTGGCTATCTCCAAGTCAGGCAAGTCAACCGTCATAGTCGTGCCGGGGAAGGTAAAGCCTTCAAAGACAACTCGTATAGTTGCGGGAACCGATTCAACAATGTACGTGATGATGTCTGTAATCGTCACCCGCTCGCAGTACTCACGGATCACACCGTATATCGGCATCGGCAGAGTGAATCCCTCAGTGACAATTTGGACGGTCTCAATCCCTGTCGTGCTCACTGTTGTCCCGCCTTCAACCACCGTGGCGGTGGTTGCCAAGGTTTGCTGGTTGATAACTGTGGAAAACGTGGTTCCAGGTATTGTGGTTCCGGGAAACACTAGAACGTCAGGCGGCTGCTGTGCTGTGAAGTAAACCGTACACAGCCTTCCGGGTTCGCGTGATTCCATAATCAGCAGGTATCCGGGTATCTGTATCGTTGCGGTTCCGGTTGTTCCGGAAACAGTCACCTCCGTGACGATGGTTGTGGGCTGGACTGTGACAACTCTTGTGGTGGTGGTTGTGATTACATTCTGGCTTTGGACGTATCCAATTAACCCAAGGAAGACAAAAATCAGGACCAACAGAACGGGCAATCTCATTATATTCAGCATTATAGACCACTGATATTATATATGCGTTCCTTCAGCGGTTCGGAGACCATGCTATCAGTTAGGAAAGGTATTTACATTGTTGGCCTTGTATTTCTTGGCATGGTTGGTCGTAGGGTTGTTATACTGGGAGCGGCTGGACGTGATAGGGTGTAGGTAGCACCCCACGATTTCCACAATTTCAACGTCTTCTTCAGGGATAATCCCGGCTATGAGGTGGTGGCCTTTACCGCAGCCCAAATACCCAATATAGCTGGTAGGGTCTACCCGCCTCAGCTGGCCGGCAGCCGCTATCCCAGTGGTATTCCCATCTATAGTGAGGAGAGGTTGGAGGAGGTTATACGTGGTATGAATGTGGACTTGGCTGTCTTCTCCTATAGTGATGTCTCATACTTGGATGTTATGGATAGGGCGGTGAGGGCGATGGCGGCTGGCGCGGATTTTATGCTGCTGGGTCCGAGGACCACGATGCTTGAATGTGGGAGGCCTGTGGTTGCTGTCACAGCTTCTAGGACTGGTGCTGGAAAGAGCACGGTGACACGGTATGTGATGGGATTGTTGA
>Ga0272449_1002303_pt1 | contig 17923 bp, 14 predicted proteins | sample YNPCB0241_FD_198679 | JGI IMG/M metagenome (GOLD analysis project Ga0272449, IMG submission 198679) | Hot spring sediment microbial communities from Yellowstone National Park, WY, United States - YNP-CB-024-1 | ecosystem: Environmental > Aquatic > Thermal springs > Hot (42-90C) > Sediment... | reverse complement strand
CTCTTTACTCTTTAATTCTTCCACAACCGGTTTCAAAATTTCAATAGCATCTAATAAGACGTTTTCTCTCTTCTCCATGTTTGCTTGAATCTTATCCATTCGCTCTTCAAGGCTTCTTGTCAGCCCTATTGATACTATGGATGGGCAATGTTTCTTGAGGACTTCAAGGACTTCGAATCCTAAGTCTGTTACAACCATTCTCTCGTCGCGGACATATTTCCTATCATACAATGTCTGTATAATGTCGGCCCTCGTGGCTTTCGTTCCTATTCCGGCCTCCTCCATTTTTTTGAGGAGGCTTCCGGGATTGTATCTTGGCGGAGGCTTTGTGAATTTGTCTTCCAAAACAACCTTTAAAACCTTAAGTTTTTGGCCCTCTTCTATTTGGGGCAGGAGGACTTCTTCAGCCCTTACATAGGGTTCATAGAAGTGGAGCCAGCCCTCTTTCAACGTTTGTCTCCCCCTCAAAAAGAACTTGTGCCCATTCACGTTAATGCATACTTTTACGCTTTGCCTTACCGCTGGCTCGCCGAAAACAGCCATAAACCTTCTAACAACCAAATCCCATATTCGCCTTTCCGGCTCTTCCAAAACCCTTTCTGGGAGATTTCCCGTTGGATATATGGCTGGATGGGCTGGGTCCTCTTTTTTGCCTTCGTTGGGTTTTAGCTCCTTCTTTGTTAGGAGTTCTGCCGCCAGTTTCTTATATTCTGGGAATCCGCTTAGACTTTTGAGTATTCCTTCATAGTTTATTGCTGGTGGAAGTTTTTGGCTACTTGTTCTCGGGTAAGAGATTAAAGCATCTAGGTAGAGGCGTTGGGCTATGTCAAGGGTTCTTCTGGGCGTGTATCCAAAAAGGCTGTAGGCTTCACTTTGCAACGCGCCAATGTCGAAGGGTGTCGGCGGCGCCTGCTGGAACTGTTTAACCTCTATGCTTTCGGCGACTCCGTCCTCGCCTTTACAAGCGTTTAAAATGGCTTCTGCTTCCTTCTTTGTTTCAATCACGTCCTTTTCATATTCAGCCTCGAAAACTTTTCCTTCTATTTCGATTTCAGCCTTAATCTCCCAGTAGGGCGTCGGCACAAAACTTCTTATGGCTTTTTCCCTTGCGACTAGAAATCTAAGCGTTGGGCCTTGCACTCTCCCAGTGCTTAGCGTGGCATATTTTCCACTCCAGTCTTTTGCCGCTATCGTCAACGCCCTTGTGAGGTTGACACCATACAACCAGTCCACTTCATGCCTTGTTTTCCCCGCTTCTATGAGGGCAAAGTCAAGTTTTGGCATAAGCTCTGCATATGCCTTTTCCAGCTCTTCTTTTGTTAGGGTCGAATACTTCATCCTCTTTGCTGCGTTTTCTTTGTCGCCGCATGCGTATTTTAGTATGCAGTATCCAATTATGCTTCCTTCAATGTCGTAGTCGCACGCGTCAATATATGTATCTGCGTTTTTTGCAAGCTTTGAAATGGTTTCAAGCCAAACGCGAATCTGCCTAGCTCCCCTTTCCGCCATGTACCGTGGAACCCACTTGAAACTGAAAACTGGGTAATAGTTTCTTCCGCTTCTTTCTTCAGCCACTGTGTACAAGTGCCCTATGGCTGGGACAACAATTATCGGCTTGTCTCTTTCGGCCACGTAGTATGGTACTCCGTTATCTTCCATCTTCTTGGCTTTCCCATGTAAGTCGAGGGCTGAGGCTATCCTTTGCGCGGCATCCGGCTTTTCCGTTATGATAAGCGTGTATTTTTCCATGTAAGCACAGACCGTTTTACCTATTAGGTTAGGGCTCTTCGAAATAAGCATTATAGTTGAAATTAAAAGTTTCTATGTTACACCAGCAACCGATAAATATGTGTTGGCCTATTCCCTTTATTGTTCGAGGGATTGTAAATGCCTCAACATGTTGTTTGTCATGAGTGTGGCTTTGTTTTGTATGATGGGGATGAACTTAAACCTCCAGACGAGATTATCCATAAATATAATGGTAAGTGCCCAAAATGCGGCCGAAAACTTGCTTTTATACCATTAAACGTTGAAGTTAAACCCATAAAATAGCGAACACACATTAACGGAGACACTGGAGATGCGGAGAACCCAGCTTTACGAAATTCACAGCAAAACCGCGAAGATGACCATGTTTGCTGGATTTGAAATGCCCCTATGGTATAAGGGGATAGTGCAGGAGCATTTAGCTGTCCGGAACAGCGTCGGCGTCTTCGATGTTTCTCACATGGGGCGCGTAATTATAACGGGAAAAGATTCTGAACACTTTCTTAACCATGTCATTACAAACGATGTTTCCACACTAACGCCGAACAGTGCCCTCTACTCAGTCATGTGCAACGAAAATGGGGGCATAGTCGACGACTTTGTAGTAAGCCGAATAGAAGAGGAAAAGTTTCTGCTAGTTCCCAATGCCACAAACAGAGAAAAAGACTACAACTGGCTGACTAAGCATGCAGAAGGCTACAATGTTAAAATCGAAGATGTCTCCGACAAGTCTGCAATGCTGGCGATTCAAGGCCCAAGCGCCGAAAAGGCTTTGCAGAAAATCTGCACGGAAAACCTAAGCAAAATTGAACGTTTCAAATGCGCCTCAGCCAAGCTTGCAGACGTGAATGTTTTTCTCTCCCGAACAGGCTACACGGGAGAGGATGGCTTCGAAGTCTACGTTTGGGATGCTTCACTTGAAAAGCCGGAAAAAGCTGTAAAAGTTTGGAACGCCATCCTCGAGGCGGGGAAAGCCTTTGGAATAGAACCATGCGGCTTAGGCGCAAGAGACACGCTTAGACTGGAGGCGGGACTTTGCCTATATGGAAACGACATAGATGAAAACACAACCCCCTTAGAGGCGAGACTCGGTTTCGTAGTGAAGTTTCAAAAAGACAGTTTTATAGGGAAAAATGCGCTGCTAAAACAGAAAGAAGAAGGGGTCAAGCGTAGACGTGTTGGATTGCAAATGATTGAGCAGGGAATCCCCAGACAAGGCTTTAAAGTATATAACGACCAAAGCGAGGAAATAGGGCAAGTTACAAGCGGGACGTTTTCGCCGCTGCTGAAATGTGGCATAGCCATGGCATACATTCAAACTCAGCACGCTCAGGAAGGAAACGTTGTAAACGTGGAAATCCGCGGCAAATTAGCCAAAGCAAAAATCGTGCCTTTCCCCTTTTACGACGTCGAAAAGTATGGGTATAAAAGGAAAACACCATAATAAGTTCGGAATAAACCGTAAGGGAAATAAACACCCCCCATAATCTAATTCAAAAGAGCTGAAGCTCAAATGAAAATCAAAAATGCTTTCACAAAAGAAAACCTTGTAAACGCCGTTAAAAATCTTGGAAAACTCCGTCCGAAAATGGATCATGCGTCAATAATAACCTTTTCAGCATTGGTGCTCATACTTCTCACCGCGTTTGTTGTAAGGCTTTTTCCAATGCGGTGGGAGATAGACCCAACCACTGGTAAATCCACTCTTCTACTATCCGAGTTTGACCCATACTTTCAATATCGCTTCACAGAGTACATCGTAAAAAATGGCTTCATAGCGTGGGCTTGGCCAAAACAGTGGAATGACACCCAAAGATGGTATCCTCAAGGGTTTAACGTGGCAAGGGGTGCTTATCCGGGGCTTCCCCTCACGGCAGCCTTCTTCTACAAGATAATTTCAATGTTAGGCGTAGGCATAGACCTAATGAGTTTCTGCTCGCTTTTCCCCGCCATTATGGGGATGTTGGCCTGTCTTGCCATATACTTTTTGGGAAAAGATATAGGCGGCAAACCTGTAGGCCTTTTGGCGGCGCTCTTTCTTGCTTTGCATCCATCCTATATTCAACGCACTTCTGTCGGCTTCTTTGACGACGAAACCGTTGGAATATTCTCCCTCATACTTTTCGCATTCCTATTTTTAAGAGCGATTGAAGGGGATAGAAGCATAAATTCAACCGTCAAGTATGCCCTTGCATCTGGGGCGGTTTTAGGATACTTTTGTGCCAGTTGGGGTGCAGCCTACTACCCGATAGGCGTTACAGTACTCTTTGTTTTCCTATTGCTTATAACGAAGAGGTATACTCGTCGGCTTCTTTTGGCTTACAGCATAACCTTCGGATTAGGCTTGTTTATAGCCATAAACGTTCCATATCTCTCGCCGAATTATCTGCGGTCAACTGCCATAATCGCAACTGCTGGAGTTTTCAGTTTGCTTTTCCTCGCTGAGGTTTTGAATGCGTTGCCAACACGGAAATGGAAGGTCATAGCAGTGATAGGTTTTTTGGCGTTGATCATCGGCGGTTTTGCAGTTCTTTGGCAACTTGGTTATGTGCAGGGCATAACTGGAAAGTTCCTTTCAGTCATAAACCCGTTTACCCGTGCAGAGAGCCCTCTTTACGAGTCTGTGGCTGAGCATAGGATATCCGCTTGGGGTTCCATTTACTACGACCTTGGTATTGGCATAATCTTCTTTGCTGTAGGATTGTTCTTTTTGTTTGGAAACTTGAACAACAAAAATCTCTTCCTATTAGTTTTGGGTTTAACGTCGCTTTACTTTGCATGTTCCATGGTGAGGCTGCTTGTGCTCATGGCTCCAGCCTTCAGCCTTTTGGTTGGAGTTGGGGTTAACGGTCTGCTGAAGCCCTTCGTTGCATTGTTGAAGGAACCGCCGAAAATAAGTGTGAAGAAAAAGTATGGACTGGAGCATGTTGGGAAAGAGTTCAGCGGCACCGCAATCTTCTTAATCTTCCTAATCCTCATGTCAAGTTTAGCTTTTCCAATGCCGAGAGTTTATAGGCAAGCCTATGCCCCCACCACCATATCGTCTGGAAGCCTCTCCATAGCTCCCAGCGAACCGGTTCAAGAATGGATTAACATGCTTTATTGGACTAGAACAAGGTTAAGCCCAACAACGGTTGTGTGCAGCTGGTGGGACTATGGATATTGGCTAACCGTTTTGGGCAACGTTACAACCCTTGCAGACAACGCAACAGTGAATGGGACTCAGATACAGAACATAGGCTTCATATTTATGGCTAATGAAGCCCAAGCGATAAAAGTGTTGAAATGGTACAATGCAGAATACATACTTGTGTACGTAACCTTCTACTATGATAGGCAAACAGGCGGCATTAGCTTTGGTCATTACAGCTGGGGCGGTGATGAAGGTAAATGGGTTTGGATGGCGTCCATATCTGGGAAAGCCCGTGAACGTTTCATAAGGCAAGGTTTAATCTCGGAAGGTGAAATGTGGAGTAGTGATCTTGATAAAGTTAGAGAGATGTTTGGAAACTACAGCTTAGGATATCATTGGGTTGACTCTAACAAAGATGGCAGCGTAGGCAGCGATGAACTTATCGCGGTGAGCAAAGGGCAGAACTCAACCATATACAAGCTGATGAACTATGCAGTGGAGCGCTGGAAGCAAGTGCAAAAAGCTGGCCCGGAGCCGTCAATTCGCCCATTGTACTTTAGTGAGGTGTATATCGCTGGATTAGACAGTGTAGCGGGATATGATGGCGTTGTCCCCCTTGTCTGTCTCTACAAAATCAACTATCCAGAAGAGTAAAGGCGAGGCCATTGTTCCCAAAAGTTCCAGACTATCATAAGCCGAATAAGCCTCTAATTCCAACGGGTTTAGGCGTATTTTACGTGATAGCTAGTGCCCTCTACCTTTTTGTGCTGCATTTTTTCTTTGAAATCGACACACCCGGCAACATCAATAGGGCTTTGACTTTGGCTGTTTGCATTTTGTTCGGCGGGTTTATGGGTTTGCTTGACGACTGGATGGACTTGCGATGGCGTTATAAAGCCTTTTTTCCGTTGATAGCTGCTATTCCTTTAGTGGCTTTGGCTTATCGGCTCCCGTATGTGCGCACGTCCATATTTATCCCGATTATTGGCACCATAAACTTCGGCATATACTATTACTTTATACTTATCCCGCTAATAGTAACTGTAACCACGAACACTGTTAACCAGTTGGGCGGCTTAAACGGTTTGGAGACTGTTTGTCCGGCTATAGTTCTGATAGGGTTAATGTTTGTATCTGGGCAAAACGCCATCCTTTTAACAGTGCCTCTGGCGGTTTGGCTTACACTTGCCTTCTTCAATCTTCAAGGAAAAATTTTTGTCGGCAACACAGGTTCTTTTGCTATTGGGATGACGCTGGCGGCTTTTGCTATAATCTCTGATTTGAAATGGTGTTTACTTATCTCAATTTTGCCCTACATATTCAATTCTTCTCTGATTTTGTTGAACTATTTCTTCTTCCGGACTAAGGCGAATGTTTCTTTCGATGGTAAAAGGCTTTTCTCCGACCATAGGCGAAGCTTGATCACGCTTATCACTTATAAGCGTCCCATGACTGAGCGGCATGTGGTCGCCCTTATATCGTTTTTAGTGGCTGTTTCAACCTTTGCCGCTGTGATTGTTCAACTGTTTTAACTGTAGTTGTATGTAGTGTTTTGTTACACACAAAAGGCAAAAATTTGTCGGCGGCGAGGCTTATCAAGGAGGTTGCTGGAGCATTCACTTTCGCACAGCGTTAATGTGAGGAATCAGCTATTTGCCCAACACTTTACGTTCCGAATGTTTCGGTTAAAGTGGAAACCACGAGCATAGTAGGGGTTAAGCTGGACGTCAAAGGCGGAACTGGAGCGGTGAACTTTGATGTTAAGGCGAAGCTTGAAGAGAAAGAGCGGAAAAGCCAAATGATTGTTGTGGGTTTCAACCTCCAGCTAACCACCAAACCCAGCGTTGTCAAGTTTGAAGTTGAGGGAACAGCCACCATAACGGGCAAAGACGCTGAAATAAACAAAATGTTGGAGGTAGACCCAGAAACAAAGGTGCCCTATGTATTCCAAAAGGTTTACCAGCAAACCTTCACAGCCATGTATCTGCTCTCAACAATCTTAAACGCTCCCCCACCGCCAATAGACCTTCTGCTCTTCAGAAAGGAAGGAGAGCCAGCGGATGTCGGATTAGAAACTGAAACAGCGGAAACTGTTGGAGAAGCCTCAGCTGAAGAATCCAAAACTTAGCTGTGTATGCGCCCAAATTTTAGAATAGTATTTATACTGCCGCGTTTATTTGTGCGTTTGTTGGCGGGTGAGTGGGGCCTCCCACCCGTTCCGCCATAAAAACCCCGGAGTAGGGAGGTGAAAAATTGAAATTTGGAAGCAAAGATCTGGCGTTAACAGCAGTTTTTGCGGCTCTATATGTGACAATTAACATTGCGCAGATGATTTCTGTTGGCAATCCAACCGTCTACGGTCCTATCCAGTTACGTGTCGCTGACTGTTTGCTTGCTTTGTCAGCCTTGTTGGGGTTGCCCGTTGTCGCTGGAGTGACTATTGGCTGCTTTTTGACGAACGCTTACTATTTCATAGGCGTTTACGATGTTTTATTTGGGACCCTAGCGAATTTAATGGCGTCAAGCATCATCATGCTGTTGAGAAGGCGACGTTTTGTTGCATGTTTCATTGGAGCTTTGCCTGTAGGCTTAATTGTGGGAAGCTATCTTTGGATATTCTTTCCACCGCCGGATGCGCTAAATATTCTGCCAGCTTGGGCTGCCATGATAATAAGCATAACGATCAGCAGTTTGATAACCATAACTTTGATCGGATATATACTGCTCTCGGTGCTTAGCAGACCCAGCTTCGTAAACTTCCTCAAGTCATATGGGTTAAATGTGGCAACGGAAACCAAGTGACAAGCAAGGTTCACATGAAGCGTTCCAGTTTCGTTAAACCAATTATCTCTTCGAAGTCCAAACCTAGAGCGTCTAAGACTTGGTCGAATGTGGAGTGCAGGTAGGCTATGTATTTGTCAACGTCTATCTCGTTTTTCGTCGCCAACTCCACTGGTTTAACATGGGGCTCGTTCACCACCTTCACAAAGCTTATCAAATCGCCAGCCTTCAGCTCCATTCCCCCTTCTTTTAGGATTCTTGCCGCCTTAACGTGTTGTGGCGTCGTTTTTGTGTAGCGTTCCGGCTCCTCGCCTAAAACCACGTTGAAGGCAAGCTCGTCTAGGCTTTCCCATTCTCGCCTTTTGAGGCGTGTGTAGCAGTCTCGGATGGTTTGGGCAATGTCCTTTTTGGCGGCTTCGAAGTCGGCTGGGGTTTTCACCATGGCTAGGCGTTCTTTCATTTTGTCAAAGGCCTTCTTAATGAAGATGGGAATGTGCCTCTTTTTGCCCGTCAAACCTTTCACGTCGACGCTTCCATCTTCCAAAACGCCAAGATAGTTCTTTTTGCGGGAGCTAAAGACCGCGTAGCGATAAACCTTGTCCACATCTAAACCCATTTTAAGCTCCTGTTCAGCCCACTCCTCAAGTTTACGTATCTGCTCTTTTGAAGGGTTCTTTAAGAAAACGCTGTCAGTGTCTCCATAAAGCACTTGGATGCCCAGCCCTTCAGCCCTCTTAATTATTTGAGTTATAACATGTCTGCCTATAGCAGCTGTGGCTTCAGCCACTGGTGGACAGTAGAGGTCGAAGGTTTCAGCCCCGAAAACTCCGTAGCTGGCATTCAAAATCACTTTTAAGGCACCTTGAATAATGTTGTACCAGCTTCTAAGCTCCGGCGGCAAAGCCTTATCCTTCGATTTCGGCTTGTACCATTGAACCCGCAAATCTCTAAGAGAGCCGATTAAAAGGCTTTCTAAGGCGCGTTTCTTGCGGCAAACCCAGTGGGGGGTGTCCGGCACGAGGTTTGCTTGGCATTCTGGGTGGGCGCACAAAATCGACTGGTAGCCGAGGTTCCAAACCTTTATTATGGATGGGTATAGGCTTGGAAAGTCCATGACCGCTACATTGAAGTGGACGCCTGGAACAGGCTCGACAACTATGGCGCCCTTATACTTCTTGCCTTTAATTATGGCTTTTGTAGCTGTCTTGCCCTTAAGGGCTAAGATGTCTTCAGCGTTTGGGATGAGCATACTTCTTCTGCGGTGTTCTTTGTGCATGAAATTTCTTATCCATCGGGAAACGCCTTGGCGGCTTACATCCTCCATGGGCATGCTGCTTATTCTAGCCAAAACAAGGATAAGCTTCAAAACCAGCTCGTCCTCGAAGCTTGTGAGTTTGTAGGCTATTTCAGCATCCCTAAAACAGTATTTGGCCAGCTCCGTATAGGTTAATTCTCCTATACTCTTTTCCAAAGGTATCTTGTCCAGTCCTACAAGGGCTTTGCCGACATCGCCAAGAGTCACGTCGCGATAACGGTTGTTGAAGGCGTATATTTGGATGGAACGGTTGAAGAAGAACTTGTAAAGGTCTATGTGCACCCCATACTTCAACAAGCAGACGCGTTTGCCGATTTCTATTGGAATCTCATCCCTCTCGAAGCCGAATTTTTCAGCTCGATGGGCCAAATATCGCAAGTCAAAATCGTCGCCGTTAAAGGTTACCACAAAGGGGTAATCCCATAAAACTTCAAAAACAGCCCTCACCAGTTTTTCCTCAGAATCAAAGTACTCGATTTTCACGTCGGCGGGCAAACGCTCTGCTCCCTCGCGGACACCCCCACGTTTAAGAAGTAACACTCTTTTCTGACCATCTGAGCCGTAAATCGAAACGCATACAATTGGGTATTCTGCAAGGCGGGGGTCGGGCATACGCGTCGGGATAGGTGATTGAACCTCAATGTCTATGGCAGCGTAACGGAATTTTGGAGCTGGATATTCAAGAAGCCTAGCCCACTGCTCAATGTGCTCAAGTTCTTCGGCAGTAGCGTCTTTGAAAGTTCCAACTATCTGCCGCACCATTTTCTCCGCTTCTTCCAAAAAAACTTGGACAAGGTTGCCGTTTTTAACCTCGTAAACCAAGCCTGGCAAAAGTCCTCGGTCATAAATGTAAGACTGGTAATACTTTATCTTCGACTCCCAAACCTTAACAGCCTCAGCAGCAGCCACATGCGTTTCCGAAACTCTCGGAAAGTCTTCTGGAACAATGTCTCTAATACAACCTTTTGGGCGGCCGCCAATGGCCAAGGGGTCTTTAGCCACAATCTTCGTAACTTTGACTGGTCTGTCAAGAAGCGGGTCAATCTTCTCCTCAATCTCGAAGTGGTCAAAGCCTGGATGCTTCATTAAGCGGTCGATTTTTTCAAGCTCCAAGGGTGAAAGGTTTGTGTAGCAGTAGGGCCTATGCCCACTATTATCGTACCAGAAGTAAATTCTTCCCGAAGCGGGCTCGTAAAGTTTTATCACGGCTTTTCCAGCTTTTCCGTCGTAGGTGGCTGAAACAAAGTAGGATGGTGGAAGATTTTCAGGGGTTTCAAAACCCCGCAGCTGTCGCTCTTCTTTTAAGGCTTTTGTGAAGGGTAGAGCTTCCGCTTCCTCTTTTTTGGACGTGGTTGTTTCAATTTTTGAGAATTCGTCGAGCCGTTTCTGTGTCAGCTTCATTCCTTACCTAACCTTTAATATGCGGCGGGTGGACTAAAATTTTACTAAGCCTTTTCGGGTGGGCTGTGAAGCTTGCTTAAGGAAGCTTGGACGTTAGCTATTGAAACCCTAAGCTGGATGGAGAAAGAGCGCATAAGCGAACGCTTAGCCTTGGCCAGAACGGCCAAACAGTTGGAAATAAGCGATGTGGATGCTTTACGTTTGGCCCATGGGCTTGTATGCGAAACAGTGCGCCGCCGAAACATGATAGACCGTTTCATAAACGAGGTTTTGAAGCCAAAAGCCCTAAGCGATTTTCCCTTCGGCGTTCAGTCCTTCTTGAGGCTTTATGTTTACCAGACTCGAGTGGTGAAAAACTGGGATAAAGTGGACTTGGATGAAGCCAAAAACTTGGCTGGGCTGGCGCGTTCAATTTTGGGTTGGCAAACCCTTCAGCCTATTGAACCCTATCTTGGGTTGTTGTTGACGGAAAGCCCAAATGTTGTGTTTAAGGGTGTGGGCGACGAGGAGCGGGTTGGGCTTTTGACTTATCATCCCACTTGGTTTGTGCGGTACTGTTTCCGCTTGTTCGGCAGAAGGGAAGCCTTAGCCTTTTTGGAGGCAAGCGCCAAAACCCCGCCCACTTACATACGATTGAACACCCTTAAGGGAAGCGAAGAGGAGATTCTGAAAAGGCTTGAAGAGGAAAAGGTTAAGGTGGAAAAAGTTGATGGGCTGCGCCACGCCTACAAGGTTTTGGCCGCCAAACAGCCCCTAACAAGAACCAAAAGCTTCCATGAAGGCTTGTTCTACATTCAAGACAAGGCTAGCTGTTATGCAGCTGAAGTGGCAGATCCAAAACCTGGCATGGTAATGTTAGACGTTTGCGCGGCACCCGGCGCAAAAACCACTTATTTGGCTCAGCTTATGCAGAACCGTGGCGTAATTTACTCTATAGACTATTCGAGGCGTAGAATGGGCGTTTGGAAAAGCGAGGTCGCCCGGATGGGTGTGGAAATAGCTGAGCCAGTAATTGCGGATGCGTGTAATCCGCTGCCGTTCGCCGTTGAAGCTGACATGGTTGTTTTGGATCCGCCGTGCACAAGCACAGGAGCATTCGCGAAAATTCCATCGGCCAAATGGAGGCTTACGGCGCGTTCAGCTGAGAAAATGGCTGAAATCCAGTGGCAGATGCTGGAAAACAGTGCGGAAAAGCTGAAGCCCGGCGGCACACTTGTCTATTCCACATGCAGCATAACCGTCGAGGAGAACGAGATGTTGATTGAACGTTTTCTGAAATGGCATCCGGAGTACCAGCTGGCTGAAATAACGCCAAAAATCGGGCTGCCGGGGCTTAGGGGCTTAACCCAGTGCCAGAGGCTTTACCCCCACATCCACGAGTGCAACGGTTTCTTCATAGCAAAGTTATTAAGGGGTATGCCTTGACAAGACTTTGAATGGTGACACAATTGAAAGGATGTAAATTGATTGGGAAAATTGTAAGGGTTGTGGGCGAATGCTCAGCGGGCCACTATGTTGGAGAAGAATTTGATTTAACCCTTTACTCTGAAGAGGAACGCAAAAGCCTGAGAGCACCAAGCATTTGCGGATTCTTCTATAATGCTATTTTCCCATATTTGGTGGCTTTACAGTTTAGCGGGGCCTTCCCATGGGAAGAAGATAAAGACAAGTTTACTTCAGGCTGCCCAGACAATCAAAAAGTTGTAATTGAAGTTAAAAGATTCAGAAAATGAAAGGCAAGAGAATTGGCTTAATCCCTTTCTCTTCTCGACTTTTCTATGCTACATAATGTTTCAAAGGCCACTTTTGCAGTCTGTATAGCGGATACTCCTTGGTCATAGTTTGGAGCCACCTCAACTACGTCAAAACCAACAACCCTCCCATCACAAATACCACATAAAATGTCAAGCAAAGTTTGAACCTCAAGGCCTTCAGGCTCTGGATTCTGCACGGCCGGAACGTAAGCAGGGTCCAAAACATCCATGTCAACCGACAAATAAACACTTTTCACACCAGCCAGTTTCCGTTTCAAAGCTTTTACCGTCTGTTCCACCCCATCCCTTCTGATTTGCTGTGCTGTTATGAACTCGACTCTGGCCTTTTCCGCATACGCCAACTCCTCTTTGCAGACGGCCCTCGTGCCAACCTCAACAATTTTAGCCGGCTTCAACTGCTCATTCACCCTCCGCATAAAAGTCGTATGGGAAAGCCTCAAACCCATAAACTCATCCCGCAAATCAAGGTGGGCGTCAAAACTGACAACGGCTGTTTGCGAAAGGCCGCCTCCAAACCCCTTCAAGACACCTATAGTTATGGTGTGTTCACCTCCAATAACAACTGGCATTTTACCAGCCTCCAAAATTTCGCCAACCACCCTCGCCAGCCTATCCAAAGTCTGCTCCGTGTCCGTGGAAACATGCAAGTCGCCCAAATCATGCAACCGCAAATCTTTCACGTCGACGCCGCTGCGGAAACTGTAGGTTTCAATGTTTAGGGAAGCCATCCTTATAGCGTTTGGTCCAAAACGCGCTCCAGTTCTAAAGGTGCTTGTGACGTCGAAGGGCACCCCCAAAACCACATAGTCAGCCTCTTCAAAGCTCTTCTGAAAACCGCTGAAAAAGTTTGATTGGGAAACAAAAAGCTCTCGGAAACTCATTGCGAATCTCCATCAATTTTCTGCCCTAAGATTTTATTGGCTAAGCTCTAAACTCTTTCGCTTAAAACTTGGAGATTTACTTAGACACGCTCAATTGTTTTTCTAGAGCCTCAGCTATCTGCCTTAACCCTTTCAGTTTTTGCCCCCTGTAAACCAGAGTTGGAGTTTCGTTAATTCCCTCAATTTTTGCCTTAAGGCGTGTTAAGGCATTTTCCAAACTGAGGTCAACAATTTTGAATTGCAATCCTGACCTTTCTAAAAGTTCAATAGCTTTACTATCTTCTTCGTCAAGCACATAATCCGTTCTGGTTACACGATATCCAGCGCTGCACCAGTGGTCATGATGAGGCATTGTATACTCTACTTGTTCAAATTTTTCAGACTTAACATATAAGATTACGTTTTCTGACATAAATTTCCCGAAATAAATTGTTGGTGAAACCATTGATTTAAGTTTTGACTCCAAACTTTTGTAACAACGTAAAACAGGATAATTCTATAGGCTTGAGACAGCCAAAAAAGTGGGAGCTGCGGCGCCCCGCCTCCTTTTTCTCACATAATACGCCGTTGAGGCTAGAACAGCGAAAATGGCTACCACAGCCAAAATAAGCCAATAAAGGGGGATGCCGCCAAAGCCTTCAGCTGCAGCAGCCTTGACAACGTAATATTTCTCTACGGATTTTGCAACGTTTCCAACATTGTCGCCGCACTCCACATAAAACGTTACTATAGCGTTTTCCTTAAAACCCGGAATCGTCGCGGTCCAGTTGCCGTTTTCCAAAGTCATAAGCGTTTTTTGCCACTCGCCACCAAGAACCCTAAACCATAGGGCAGCCTCCCTTATTCCGCTCCCCTCATCGGCTAATTGAACAGAAGCCTTCACTGTTTCGTTTGCTTCGGGCTCTTTAGGCGTCCACAACAATTCGCTAATTGTTGGAGCCGTATTGTCCACTTTAATCGTTATCCTTTCTTCAGCTTTGTTTCCAGCCTTATCCATTGCTGTTAATATGATCTCGTATTCCCCGTCGCCATAGTCGGTGGTGTTCCACACGTAAATTTGGTTTTTTATCTCCCAAGCGTATAGGGCTTCGCCTATCTTCAGCTCCATCCGCTCAAAGTTTTCGTCCTCAGCATGAAGCCGGACAAGCACAGTGCCCTTAACATAATCTCCATTGGTTGGCGACAGGATTTCAGCTTTGGGCGCTTTATTATCCACAGTTATGAAGACCGTGTGAACTGCCTTGTTCCCCGCCTCGTCTGAAGCTTCCAATAATAGTTTGTGGACACCATCGCTTAACATGGCAGTATCCAGCATACATGTGTGGGTGCCAGTTTGGTTCCATGAGGCTAAGACTAAGTCGTCGATGGCTAGTCTAGCTTCGAGAAAGTTGTCATCATATGCGTAAACCGTTATGTTTACGCTTTTCGCTATGAAGCTTCCGTTTTTAGGCGTTAAAATCGCGGCAACTGGCAAGTATCGGTCTTCAACGCGGTAGGAGTATACATCTAAAGCCGCAGCGTTTCCAGCATTATCAACAGCACACAACTTGTATTGGACCACTGTTCCGTAAGAAAATTCTGGAATTGCCGCACAATACAATGTGCCATTAAAATGCATACCAACACTTGTCCAATGGGAGCCATCACCATATGACAAAATTAGCTCTTTGACGCCGCTGGCGTTTAGGGGCTCCACCGCATTGGCAAATATCACAACTGTGTCATTGTAATTTGGCTGGGCTGGAACTTGTTGAATGAAAGTTATGGTTGGAGGATGGAAATCGCCTACGGTGTAAACATACTCCTCAGAACACGCCTTGTTTCCAGCCTTGTCATAAGCGCAGATAACATACGCTACAGTTGAATTATATGGTAAAGGCGGAATTTCAGCGGTGAAAAGGTTGCCATTCCTATCCATCACCACTCTGACGGTTTGCTGTCCATCCACCGTGTAGCACAGAGTTGCATTTGCAACACCGCTTTTGGAATCCGTTATATACGCCAAAACTAACACAGCGTCTTCATATTCCGGCTCCAACGGATACTGCAGTACATAATGAATTTTTGGAGGCTTAGAGTCCCGCCGACCGCATCCGCCGGCTGGAAGTGTTTGGACAAAAACGACAGTTAATACTGACAAAAGAGCTATGATTATGAATAAGTGTTTGAATGCGCGGTTTCGCATTCTCCTTTCTCCGAAGGAAACAGTGGCGGCAACCTATAAAAATGGTGTTTCAGAAATGGAAATATCCAGCAATTGTGCCAACGCTTTTTTGGATGTTTAGCTGCTGGAGAGGCATATAATTTATTAATCCATACTTGGTTTCATTTATTGTATTATGGGCTTGGAAGGCTGGAATGGATGGGTCTAAAGTCAAAATTGAAGGTTGAAGACGGCGGAATTTTTGCAGCTTTCATATTCCACGCCGTTGTCGGCCTTGTATGCTTCGCCGTTCTTGCCACAATAGATTTTGGGCTAATTCACATAGGGTTGCTTGGTATAATTAGTTTGACAACAGCTTATGGCTTATACCGGCGAAGGGTTTGGGCTCTTTGGAGCATATTTGCTGTTGCCTTCATGGCTACGGTGTTCTCCGTTTCCATGCTTTACTACACCTTTGGAAGCGACATCATTATGGATGTTGCCGCCGTTGCCTACTTGGTTTTAACATGGATATTCACGATTTACGTGGCTGCGAAAAGGAAGAAGCTTGAATTTTAAACGCGCCCTAGCCTTCCACATGCCTTCTAAATAGGTGCACTGTCACCTCCTCGTTTGCGTCGACAAACTGTTGGTTTTCTGGGATTTCAACAAAACCGTCAGCCCTTAAAAGCGTTGTTATGGCTCCCGAAAGCCCTGTGGGAACCGGCTCCGCCACTAAAACGCCCGTCTCGCCTCTTTTAAGTTTCACTGTGACAAAGGTTCTTCTGCCTCTGGCTGGAAACATGCGTGTCGAAGCATAAGCCTTAACGGTGGCAGATTCCACCGCTTTCCTTCCAGCCATGCCTTCGATTACTGGGCGCACAAGCAAATGGAAAATTAACAATGCGGATGTTGGATGGCCTGGGAGTGCGAAAATGGGCTTTCCATTCACCACCGCCACGGTGGTGGGCTTCCCTGGTTTTGTAGCTATTCCACACACTATCACGCCGGGTTTTCCAAGAAGGTTCAACGTTTTTGGAATAACATCCTTTGGGCCGACTGAGACGCCGCCAGAGGTTACAACAGCGTCAGCTGAGGCTAGAGCCTTTTTCAAACCTTTTTCAAGCTCGGCTGCGTCGTCTTGGAAAACTCCCATGTAAACTGGTTCGCCGCCACTCTCTATAACGGCAGCGCTTAGGCTGTAGGCGTTAATATCGTAAATTTTTGCAGGAGCTAAGGGCTCGCCGGGCTCAGTTATTTCCGCACCCGTGGAGAGAATCGCCACTCTTGGAACTTTGTAAACCTTCACCTTTGCCAGGCCTACAGCTGCTATGGCGCCTATTTCCCGCGCGCGTAGCAGTTCCCCCTTTCTAGCCACAATTTCTCCTTTCTTTATGTCCGCTCCAGCCTTCATGACGTTTTCATCCTTCGCCACAGCCGCGTAAACGTGGACTTCACCGTTTTTTAGCTCTGTGTTTTCAGCCATGACCACGGCGTCGGCGCCTTCCGGCATTGGGGCTCCAGTCATTATTTCCGCCGCTGTCCCATGTTCAACAACAATTTTGGGCTTTTCTCCCACGTTTACTGTTCCGCAGAGTTTTAGTTTAACTGGCCTGTTTTCGTCGGCTCCAAAGGTGTCTTGGGCTTTAACTGCGTAGCCGTCTACTGTTGAACGGTTGAAGGGTGGAATGTCAAGGCTTGCAGCGATGTCTTCGGCTAGGACGCGGTTGAACGCCTCCAGCAATGGGACTTCTTCCACACCTACTGGTTTGGGTTCAAAATGTTTTCTTATAGTCTGCTTTGCCTCTTCAAGGGTGAGCAGCCTTCTAAACAATTTCACCCTCCGCCTCCAACGCGTCGAAAAGGTGCACCAGTACGGTTTCACCTTCCTCTAGGCCTTCGCGGTTTTCTGGAACAATAACATACCCGTTGGCTTTAGTCATTGTTGAAATCACACCTGAGCCTCTTGCGCTTATGGGTTCTGCGTAAAACTCGTCATTTTGTCGGAAAACTCGAACTCGAACAAAGGTTTTTCTCCCGAGGGCTGTTGAGGTTCTCCGCGTTAACTTCGCCTTCACAACGGGCCTAGACTCATGCTCCGCCCCTAACATTTTGAGGATTAAAGGCCTTACGAAAACTTCAAAGCCGAACATGGCTGCAACCGGGTTGCCCGAAAGAACTATTATGGGCTTGTTTTCAACTATGGCGAGGGCTGTTGGCATAGCTGGACGCATAGCAACTCCATGAACTATTACGCCGGGCTTGCCCACGCCATTTATGGCCGTGGGAACAAGGTCCGAGGCGCCGACACTTGTGCCGCCTGTGGTTATCACAATATCCGCTTTCTCCAGTCCAAGCCTAATTTTCTCTGAAATCTCTTCTGCCTCGTCCTTTGCTATTCCCAAGTCTATTGGTTCAGCGCCAACTTCACGGCATAAAGACGAAATAATCAGCCTGTTAGTTTCGAAAATCTGGTCTTCCCTTGGTTTTTGTCCAACTTCCACAAGCTCGTTTCCAGTGGCTAAAACGGCAACTTTTGGCTTTTCAACAACATGCACTTGGCTTTTACCCAAAGCCGCTATCAACCCCAAATGATGAGGTTTTAAGCGTGTTCCAGCCTTAACCGCAACTTCGCCCTTTGCAACATCTTCCCCCCTTCTGGAGACGTTTTCGCCGGGCGTCACTGCAGTCCAAACCTCTATTTCATTGTTGACCCGTTTAACATGT
>Ga0272449_1002300_pt1 | contig 17932 bp, 21 predicted proteins | sample YNPCB0241_FD_198679 | JGI IMG/M metagenome (GOLD analysis project Ga0272449, IMG submission 198679) | Hot spring sediment microbial communities from Yellowstone National Park, WY, United States - YNP-CB-024-1 | ecosystem: Environmental > Aquatic > Thermal springs > Hot (42-90C) > Sediment... | reverse complement strand
GCTTCATAACGGATCCAATAGCACATAAAATCGGATATTTTCTTTTAGTAAAGGTAAAATTTTTAGAAAATTTTTGGACAACTTTGTACAATATGCCGATTGTTCCATTTACAAGGTTTTACAACACAGTTGTTTTAGGCAGTTTTATAATTTCAATAATTTTATTTTTACCAATAGTTTTGTTTGTTGAAAAATTTATCATATTTTATAGAAAAAACTTAGCACAAAAAGTTGAACAACTAAAAATAATAAAGTTGTTGAAATTAACAAGTTTGTACGAATGGTATAATAAATTAAAATGATATGAAAATTTTTAGATTAAAAGCATTAATTCCTTTACTGATATTTTCAGTGTCGGTCTTTATAATATTAAATTTTTTTATTGACAGAATTGTTAAAAACATATTTATTTCTATTGGCGAGAGCATATTTTCTGCTAAAGTAGACATTGCTTCTTTAAAAGTAAAAGGATTATCTATCTCTATAAAAGGATTACAGGTAGCGAACAAAAATGATCCTTGGAAAAACTTGTTTGAAATAGAGAGAGTTAGTTTTAAAATTAAATTTTTACCATTGCTATCTAAGAAGGTTATCATTGATGAAGTAGCAGCTGAGGGTATAAAGTGGTCAACAAAAAGAAAAACTTATGGTGGTCTTCCTCCTAAGAAGTTAAAGAAAATTGAGAAGAAAAAACAAAAAGAAGATAAGGATTCTTTTACATATAAATTAATGGCTTCTTTAAAACAAAAAGCAGAAAAAGAGTATGCTGAGCTTCCGATAGTGAAGAATATAAAACAATTTGATCAAGAGTTAAAATCTTTAGATATTAACAAAATCATATCTCAAGCTGACTTGGAATCAAAGAAATTAATTGAGAGATTGAGTAATGAATATAGTCAGAAATATGAGAATTATAAAAATGAAATACAAAACATAGATATTGAACAAAAAATAAAAACGACACGAGAGTTGATAAATGAGGTTTCAAATATAAAGATTGAAAAAATAGAAGATATAAAAATATTGCAAGATAAATTGGCAAAATTAAATGAAACAAAAAAATCATTAGAAGAAACTATAGAAAAATTAAAAAATATAAAATCTTCTTTTGAAAAAGATTTTGTAGAGACAAAAGAAGTTTACTCGCAGATAGAAGAATCTGTACAAAATGATTATAAAGATATTTTAAATCAGCTTAAATTACCAGAACTTACAAAAGAAAGTATAACAAAAGCTTTATTTGGGGAGGTTTGGCTGAATCGTGTAAATACAGCAGTATATTACATACATCTTGCAAGAAAATACTTGCCTGCAAGAAAAAAAGAAGATAAAAAGACATTAAAGCAAAGAGCAAAAGGTATAGATGTAGTATTTCATAAAGAAAATGTTTTACCAAATTTATGGATTAAAAAAATTTCTATTTCAGGAACAACTGGTGGAGAAGGTAAAGATAATGAGAATGCAATTTCTTTAATTGGATTTGCAGAAAATATTACTTCTGACCAGATAATTATAGGGAAACCGACTTTGTTAAAATTTGAAGGCAAAAAGTTGCCGCAAGAATATGAACTTGAGTGTTTTTTTGATAGAATACAAGAACCTCCTAAGGACACAATAAAATTAAATGTTAAAAATCTGAATGTGAAAGAGATCAAAATTGCAGATTCTGATGTCATCCCTTCTATTAAGAGTGGAAGAGTTTCATTGGGTGCTACTTTCTCTCTTCAAAGAGAAGAGTTGAACTGTGAAATGTTGTTTTCAATAGAAAATATAAAATATTCAGGATTAACACAGAAAGACGAACTTAAAGAGATTTTATATGAGATATTTAAATCAATTGACAAAGTTTATATTTCAGCAAAACTTTATGGTAAAATAGACTCTTTATCTACCGAAATTAGTTCAAATTTAGATGATGTTATAACTAACAAACTTAAATTTTTGTTTGGTCAGAAAATTCAAGAATACCAGTTAAGAATAAAGTCAGAAGTTGAGAAGTCAATAAAAGAACAGAAAGAAAAGTTTTTTAAAGAATATATAGCTAAAAAAGATGAATTGCTTAAAGTTATTAATGATAAAAAAACTTCTTTAGAAGAAGTGAAATTACAAATAGATAAAAAAATAAAAGAATCAAATGAAAAAATAGAAGAACAAAAAAATAAATTAAACAAGACAATTGAGCAAGAAAAGAAAAAATTAGAAGAAGAACTGAAAAAAAAGTTGTTTAAGTATTGATTGGAGGGAAAATGGAAAAAAAATTAAAAGATTTTATAGAAAGTTTAAAGTTTGATGAGCAAGGTATAATTCCTGCTGTTATTCAAGATTATAGAGACAATAAGGTTTTAATGGTAGCTTATATGAACAAAGAAGCGATTGAGAAAACTATAAAAACCAAAAAAACACATTTTTATAGTAGATCCAGACAAAAGCTGTGGATGAAAGGAGAAAAATCTGGTAATGTTCAACAAGTAAAAGAAATATATGTTGATTGTGACAACGATTGCTTGTTAGTTAAAGTAAAACAAAAAGGGGAAGCTGCTTGTCATACTGGTTATAGAAGTTGTTTTTATAGAAAATTAAAAAAAGATGGCGGCTTTAAAATTGTTGAAAAAAAATATTTTGACCCTGAAAAGGTGTACAAACAAGCGAAGTAAATGTGTAGATGTGTGAATGAGTAAATGTTAGTGTAGGGCACGTCTTTCCGCCAGAGGTGCCCACCAAAGGTGGACAGGGCCTGCTTCAAGCAGTAGCCGTGCATACAAACTGGATAGTAACAGAACTTGTGTCTAAACAGTTTCAAATTGTAAAATTTTTAGTTGTTCGGGATTAATTTTCTGACTTATGTTCAAAATTTCAACACCAACAACTTTACCATCTTTGTTAAAATCTAAAATCACACCATTTTCTACTTCTTCAGATTCTACTATTTCAGAATCGTCTAATCTAAAATATAAAGCATCGGTTTCTTTATCTATTTTTATTTTCATAAATTTTCCTCGCTTTTCTGTCAAAATATGCCGTAATTATCTTTTTTGGCAACTGATGTGGATTTACTATTACATGCAAAACTTTATTACCATGTTCTGGTATTACTTTAAAATAATGGATATTGTTATCTTTTCCAAAATTTTCCCAATCAGGATTTTTGATTGTTTCTAATACTAATTCTTCTTTTATTTTTCTTTCTTTAAGAACATTTATCGCATGTAATGAAAAAATAAATTTTTCCATTAGTTTATAATATAAAAAATTTTTTTATAAGTCAATTCAATTAAGTTTTTTTATCACTTGAAAAAAAGAGTTTATAATTGTATAAATAATATACACTTAAGCTTTTATAGAGGAGGTATAAAAGTATGAACGAAATGAATGAAGAAGAAAGACAAAAAATAGAAGAAGAAATAAAAAAAAGAATTGAAATTGAAGAAAAGATTAAAAAAGAAGTTACAGCAGAAAGAGCAAAAAGAATAAAAGAAGCAGAAGTTGAGTATAAAAGATGGAGAAGAAAAAAAAATTTTTTTATTTCTTTTTTATATGTGTTTATTTTTTATAGGGTTAGGAATAATTGCTAGCGATGCAGTAGTTATTGGAATTATAGTATTTTTGTTAGGATTAATAGGTATAATTTATTCAATTTTAAAACCAGCTAAAAAAATAAAAATTTATTGTTATAGCTGTGGATATGAAGGCGAAGCGGAAAAAAACCGTAGTGAAATAGTTGAACTTATTTTATTTTTGTTTGGTATACTTCCTTTTTTGTTATATGTAATATTTGTTCCAGAATGGAGATGTCCATCGTGTAAACATTCAATTAGGATATAATAAAAATTTAGTTATTCCTTTTTGTTTTTTGGGAATTAAATTAATTATGTTTAACATATCTTTAAAAGAGATAAAACAAATTGTAGGAAAAGAAAAAAACCTGCCTTTAGTTATTCCTTTATACAAAGAAATTGTTGTTGATACCGAGACACCAGTGTCATTATTTTTAAAACTTGCATCAAAAGAAAAGTATGCTTATCTTTTAGAAAGTGCAGAGTCAAGTCTTCGTTGGGGGAGATATTCTTTTATTTCATTTGAGCCATATATTCTTTTTTCTTATAAACAAAATAAAATTTTTATAACAAAAAATAATGAAAAAAGAGTTTTTAATAAAACTTCTTTTTTTGAAAAACTAAGAAGTTTATTAAAACAGTACAAACTTCCAAAAAATTTAAAAGATGAAACACCAAGATTTTTTGGCGGTTTTGTTGGATATTTAAGCTGGGAGATAGTATCTTTAATAGAAAAAAAAGTTAAGAAAGCAAAAGATGATGAATTTTTTGATGTTCCAGATGTTTTCTTAATGTTCAATAAAGTAGTTTTAATTTATGATCACTATCTAAACAAACTAAAGGTTGTGTATTTAATTCTATTAGAAGATAAAACTGCAGATGTTGAGTATTTATATAGCGAAGCGGTAGAAAAGATAGAAAATATTATATCAGCAATTCAAAAAACTATAGCTGTTCCTAAGGAATTAAAGTTTAATTTAAATTTTAACGAAAGAATTTTAAAAGAATATAAAGCAGAAAAACAAAAAAATGAATTTATAAAAATGGTAAAAAAAACAAAAGAATATGTGATAAATGGTGATGTGATACAGGTTGTTTTGTCAAATAGGTGGACAAAAGATATAGATGTTTCATCTTTTGACATATATCGTGCTTTAAGGACAATAAATCCTTCACCCTATATGTTTTATTTAAAATTTGACAATTTAGTTTTAGTCGGTTCATCACCAGAAGTTTTAGTAAGAAAAGAAGGAAATATTGTTGAAACAAGACCTATCGCTGGAACAAGGCCAAGAGGTGAAACAGAAGAAAAAGATATTTGTTATGAAAAAGAACTTATAAATTCTGAAAAAGAAAATGCAGAACATATAATGCTTGTAGACCTTGCAAGAAATGATATAGGAAAAATATCAAAATACGGAAGTGTTAATCTTCCAGAGTTTAAAATTATAGAAAAATTTTCGCATGTAATGCATATTGTTTCTTCAGTAAAAGGTGTTTTAAAAGAAAAAATTGATTGTGTTGATGTATTAAAAGCATGTTTTCCTGCTGGTACAGTTTCTGGTGCACCAAAGGTTCGTGCAATGCAGATAATTTCTGAACTTGAGAAAACAACAAGGGGTCCCTATGCCGGTGCTGTAGGATATTTTGGCTTAAATGGAAATATGGATATGGCTATAACAATAAGAACTATTGTATGTAAAAATAAAAAAATATATATACAAACAGGTGCAGGAATTGTAGCTGATTCTCAGCCAGAAAAAGAATACCAGGAGACAATTAATAAAGTAAAAGCATTAATATTAGCAGTAAAAACAACTGAAACAGACTAAAACTATGATATTAATAATTGACAATTACGATTCATTTACATATAATTTAGTTCAGTATATAGGTGAACTTTGTATAAAACATAGAGATATTTCACAAACAATAAAAGTTTACAGGAACGACGAAATTAGTTTAAAACAGATACATAAGTTGAAACCATCTTGTATAATAATTTCTCCGGGTCCTTGTACACCTAAGGAAGCAGGTGTTTCTGTTGAAGTAGTAAGAAATTTTTATTATAAAATACCAATTTTAGGTGTGTGTTTAGGACATCAATGTATTGTTGAAGCATTCGGTGGTAAGATTGTGCGGGCAAAAAAAGTTGTCCATGGGAAAACATCAGAGATTTTTCACGATGGAAAAACAATATACGAAGGCATAAAAAATCCATTTTTTGCAACAAGATACCACTCTTTAATCGCAGAAAAAACTTCTTTACCAAAAGAATTAGAGCTCACCGCTGAAACGAAAGACGGAGTTATTATGGGAGTAAGATTGAAAGACAAAAGGTTTATTGTAGAAGGTGTACAATTCCATCCTGAGTCAATACTCACCGATGTTGGCAAAGATTTACTTTTAAACTTTTTAAAATTGTCAAATAAGAGATTGGAGGAGGCTTGATATGACAAAAAAAGTTTCTTCTGTTGAAAAAACAGGTGCTGAAATTTTTGTTGAGTCGTTAGAAAGAGAAGGTGTTGAAATAATGTTTGGAATTCCAGGAGGAGCAGTATTACCAATATTTGACAAAATTTACGATTCTAAAAAAATAAGATTTATATTAACAAGACATGAGCAAGGTGCTGTGCATATGGCAGACGGATACGCACGTGCTACAGGTAAGGTTGGAGTTTGTATTGCTACTTCAGGACCTGGTGCTACAAATCTTACAACAGGTATTGCAACAGCATATATGGATTCAGTACCTATTGTTGCCTTTACTGGACAGGTTGCTACAAATTTAATTGGTAATGATGCATTTCAAGAAGCAGATACTACAGGTATAACAAGACCAATAACAAAGCATAATTATTTAATAAAAGATGTCAAAGAATTAACAAAAACCATAAGAGAAGCATTTTATATCGCTTCTACAGGAAGGCCAGGCCCTGTTTTAATTGATATACCTGTTGATGTTCAACGTGCAAAGACAGAGTTTATATGGCCTACAAAGGTTGAAATTCCTTCTTATAAACCAACTTACAAAGGTCATCCTTTACAAATAAAAAAACTTGCGGAAGCAATAAATTCTTCAAAAAGACCTGTTTTGTATGTTGGAGGTGGTGTGATAATATCTAATGCTTCTGAAGAATTAAAACAATTAGCAGAAACCTGCCATATACCTGTTACTACAACATTGATGGCAATAGGAAGTTTTCCACCTGAACATGAATTATCCTTGGGTATGTTGGGTATGCATGGGACAGTTTATGCTAACTTAAGTATGCAAAATGCTGACCTTATAATTGCAGTCGGTGCAAGATTTGATGATAGATGTACGGGGAAACTTGCAGCTTTTGCTCCTAAAGCAGAACATATTGCGCATATTGATATTGACCCAACAAGTATATCAAAGAATGTTGTTGTTGATATACCAGTTGTTGGAGATTGTAAGATGGTATTGCAGGAGTTGTTAAAACTTGTTAAACCTAAAAGACACAACGAATGGTTGAAACAGATTGAGGAGTGGAAAAAGAAATATCCTATGACATATAAAAAAGATGATAAATTAAGACCACAGTATATTATTGAAGAAATTACAAAACTTACAAAAGGTGATGCAATTGTTGTCACAGAGGTTGGACAAAACCAGATGTGGGCTGCACAATATTATAAACCGAGTGGACCAAGAAAATTCTTATCTTCTGGTGGTTTAGGGACAATGGGTTATGGCTTCCCTGCAGGTATTGGTGCAAAGTTTGGTAGGCCTGATGATACAGTTATAGTAATTTCAGGAGATGGTTCATTCCAAATGAATATACAAGAATTAGCTACTGCTGTAGTGAACAAACTTAATGTTATTGTTTGTATAATGAATAACGGATATTTGGGTATGGTTCGTCAGTGGCAAGAGTTATTTTATAACAAAAGATATTCCCAAACATATCTTTGTACAAGAAAGTTAGGTAAAATCCATTGTGAACCCGTGCCGGATTTTGTAGAAGTTGCTAAAGCTTATAAAGCAGAAGGTTTTAGAGTTACAAGAAAAGAAGATGTTGTACCAACTTTGAAAAAGGCTTTAGATATAAAAGATAAACCTATTGTAATAGACTTTTGGATTGAAGAAGAAGAAAATGTTTTCCCAATGGTTCCAGCTGGAGCATCATTAGATGAAGTTATAACAAGTTTAGCATAAGTTAGTTCATAGTCAATAGTTTATAGTTCATAGTTAATAGTTGTAGCAAAATTTGGTAGCCGCAGTTTAGCCTGCGCAAAATAATAGTAGGAAAGATTTGTAGCATCAAAGCGAAGCTTTGAATTGTAGCGGTCGGATTTATCCGACAAATTAATTTATAAAAAGGAGAAAAATCTATGGGAGAGATAAAACGTCATACAATTTCAGCCTTGGTATATAACAAACCAGGAGTTTTAGCTAGGATTTCAACATTATTTGCTGCAAGGGGCTATAATATAGATTCTTTAGCAGTTGGAGAAACAGAGAATCCTGAGATTTCTCGTATGACTATAGTAGTTCGTGGAGATGAAAAAATTTTGGAGCAAGTTGAGAAACAACTAAATAAATTAATTGATGTGATAAAGGTTTATGAATTTTCTAAAGTTGATCATATAGAAAGAGATTTAATTCTTGTGAAGGTAAATGCTACAAACAAAACACGTGCAGAGATTATAGAGATTGCAGAAATTTTCCGTGCTAAAATTGTTGATGTTTCTCATCAGAATTTAGTTTTAGAGGTGACTGGAGACGAAGACAAGCTTAATGCTATCATCAACCTTTTGAAACCATATGGTATAAAAGAACTCGTAAGGACAGGTGTGATAGCAATTGCAAGAGGATAAATATAGTAAAAAAATGTGAAATGATTCAAAGTTTAAAATTTCAAAATTTAAGATGAGAAAAATTGCAAAGGAAGAATTTGTCAAAGCTGTCAAAAATTTGATAATACAGACACATTATTTCTTACCAGAAGATGTTTTAGAAAGTATAAAAAATTACATTCCTATAGAAGAAAATGAGATAGCAAAGGATGTTTTATACAAAATTTTAGAGAATGCTCGCATAGCTTCTTTAACAGGCCTTCCTTTATGTCAAGACACAGGTATTCCACAGTTTTTTTTAAAAGTTGGTAAAAATGCATATTTTGATTTTGATTTGTCTTCAACATTAAATGAAGTTGTCCAAAAAGTTTATGAGGAAGAAAATCTAAGAAAATCGTGTGTTGTAGATCCAATTAGGAGGAAGCCACAAGAGCATTGTTTTACATTACACATAGAGCATACAAATGAGGAAGAAAAATGTAGAATTTATCTTTTAATTCGTGGTGGTGGTTCTGAGAATACATCTACTACAACAACATTTTTGCCAACAACTGATTTTTCTGAAATTGTTTATTGGATAATAGATGTTGTGGTTAAAATGCTTCCTTATACCTGTCCTCCAGCAGTAGTTGGTATTGGGATTGGTGGTAGTGTAGAACAGAGTATGCTGTTAGCAAAAAAGTCATTTTTAAGAAAAATAAATGAAAGAAATAGAGATTATTTTTATTCAGAATTAGAAAAACAAATTAAAGAAAAAATAAATGGTTCTGCTATAGGCCCTTTGGGGTTAGGTGGTAAAATTTCAGTTTTGGATGTTTTTATAGAAACAGCTCCAACTCATATAGCAACTTTACCTGTAAGTGTTATTTTGCAGTGTCATTCTTATCGTAGGAGCAGTGTAGTAATATGAATGAATATAAAATAGTTCTTCCTTTAGCTTCGGATAGCATTTTAAATCAGATTAATATTAGGGACAAAATATATTTTTCAGGTGAACTTTATGTTTTTCGTGACCAAGTACATAAAAAGATTTCCAATGGTGAAACAGAACAAATAAAGAATATTAATTTTTATAATTCAGCAGTATACTATTGCGCACCTACACCTTCTAAAAAAGGATTTGTTATCGGTTCTTGTGGACCGACTTCTTCTTATCGTATGGATGAATACACTGAGGATGTTTTAAAGTTAGGTTTTAAAGTTATGATTGGAAAAGGTTATAGAAGTGATATAGTAGTTGATTTATGTAAAGAGTATAAAGCGATATATTGTATAACTTATGGTGGATGTGGTGCATTTTTAAATAAGTGTATAATTTCTTTTGAAACGATAGCTTATCCTGAGCTTGGAAGTGAAGCGATGTATAAATTTTTAGTAAAAGATTTCCCCGTCTTTGTTGCAATAGATATTTATGGAAATTCAATATGGAAAGATAAAAATTTTTAATTCATTAGTTGACAAATTTTAAAAAAGTGAGTATATTATAATTGGGTATGAATATGGTTAATTTAATAAAAAGATTTTTTTCTCAACAGATCACATTGCTATTTATATTTCATACACCTAAGGAACCTATCAAAAAAAGATTTTCTTTATCTTTTCTAATATTTTTGTTATTTCTTTGGACATTTTTTACTGGTGTTTCTGTTTATTTTGCTACAAGACATATAGATTACTGGTCTGCGAAGTTAAAATCAATAATTTTATCTTCAAAGTATGAATATTTAAATAAAGAGATTTCTAAAGCTTGGGAACTTTTAGCCAAAGTAGAGGAAAATGACCGCCTTATTAGAAAATTGCTTAATATGAAGACGAAAAAGGAAATAATTCTTAAATCAGACAATATCGGAGAAGGAGGTCCTGCAACACTTCAACAGGCAGAGTTTTTACAGAAGTTTGTAAAAAATCCAGAAGAAATTTCTCTATTAGATTATAAGCAACACTTTGATATTTTGTCTAAGTATTTGCAAAATAGTATTGAGAGTTATAAAGAGGTGTTAGAATATATCAATTATCAAAAAAAATTGTATAGAGCGACACCTCTTATATGGCCATGTTACGGATATGTTGTTTCACCTTTTGGTAGAAGAATTCATCCTGTTTATAATGTTGAACATTTTCACACAGGTATTGATATAGCGAATTCAATCGGAACACCCATTCATGCAACAGCTGATGGTGTAGTAATATTTGCAGGTTGGCAAGAAGGTTATGGTAAGGTAATTTTAATAGAGCATGAGTTTGGTTATACAACGGTTTATGGACATTTGTCGTCTTTTAAAGTAAAAAAAGGCCAAAGAGTGTCTCGTGGAGATATTATAGGACTTATGGGTCACACAGGAACCTCTACAGGTCCTCATTTGCACTATGAAGTTTGGAAGAATGGAAAAATTCAGAATCCAATAAGATATGTAAACATAGAAGAATTTTTTAAAAGTTAATTAAGGAGAAAAAATATGTTTACAAAAAAATCTGAAGTACCAAAAGAAATTGAGACTATAATAGGAGAAAATACAATTTTTCAAGGTGGTATAAAGACAAAAGGTTCTATAAGAGTTGATGGTAGGTTAGAAGGTAGTATTATAGAGGCACATCAAGTGATTGTTGGTTCAAAAGGTTATGTTCAAGGAGATATAACAGCAAATTCAGTAATAATAGGTGGAAAGGTAAATGGTAATGTAACTGCTACAGAAAGTATACAACTTCAACCAGGAGCACAACTTTTAGGAGATATCCACACATCTATGCTCTCTATTGGCGAAGGAGCTATTTTTGAGGGACATTGCGTAATGACTTCTGAAAAGACAAAAGTTATTGAGTTGGATAAAGATATTTCTGCTATTCAGACAAGAAAGTTTTAGTTTATTTTAGAATTAACAATATAATTTCAGTAAACTCTGATATATAAGGTAAAAGAAATAAAACAGTAATAGTTCCCCACAAAATCTCACCTGATACAAATTTTGTATCTATTCCAAAGTTTTCTAATATTATATAGTTTATTATTGCAGAAGGTAAAACTGAGATCAAAATAAAAGTTTTTAAAAATTTTTCTTCTAAGATTATGGCTTTTCTTATTATTATTAAATAAATGACACATAAAATAAAAACTAAAAAAATTCTAATTATATTCAAAACTATATGCGAAAAAAAATTCTTAGTAAAGTTTTTTAAAGGTGTTGAGTATCCTATAAATATTAGCATAATTGGAGACAAGATATAAGAAAGAAAATCTTTTGTGCTTAGTAATATCTGAGGTATAGATATTACTTTAGAATTTAGTATCCAGCCGATGACAAAGGCGTATATTATTGGAGATGTTAAAATAAACTTTATAGACCTTATATTTGGAGAAATAACAAAGACACCTAGGGTAAATTGAATTATAGTTACAATTATTGAATAAACTAAAGTAAAATACACAGCATCATAAGAAACAAAGTATTGTGTTATAGGAATACCAAGATACAAAGTATTCATAAAAGTTAAAGGGAAATAAGTTTCTTGTAGTGAAAAATTGTACTTTTTTAAAAACTTACTAATAAAATAGGTAATTATCATTATTACCAAAAAAAAACCAACGATAAAAATTGCTAATTCTTTTTTTATCCCATATTTCCAAAGATTAATCATTACGAAGTAAGGAACTATGACATATATTATACTCTGTGAAATTAAATTAAACACACTTCTGACATATTCGGAGATTTTTGGACTTTGAATAAAGAGCTTTAAACCAATTCCGGTTAATATCCAAATAAAGATTTTAGCTGAAGATAAGAAAAACTTTTCCATAATGTTAGAATGCTGTTTATAATATTGATTTAATTATAATTTTTTTATATTAAAATTCAACAAAAACCTTAAATTGTATTTAAATTTGAAAAAATATATGAAATTAAAAGTTAATCCTAATAGAATGAATTTGTTGAAACTTCGCAAACGTCTGAAGTTCGCTATTAAAGGTCATAAGTTATTAAAAGACAAACAAGAGCAACTTACAAAAGAATTTAATAATTTAATTTTTCAACTACTTAATTTAAGAATAGAAATAGAGAAAAAAATAGAAGAGTTAAATCTTTATTTGAAACTTATACATACACAAGTTAACAAAGAAAAATTTGAGTCGTGGTGTAATAGAGTTTATGAGGATATGAATTTTGAAATTATAGAAAAAAAACAGGTAAGATTTAATGTTAAATATACTGAGTTTGTATTAAAAGAAATCACGAAAGAACCAACAATTTTTACAACAGACCCTTATTTTAATATTCTTGTTAAAAAATTAATAGAGTTATATCCTTTGATTTTAAAATTAACAAATTTAGAAGGATTTTTAGAGTTGATTGCTAAAGAACTTCAAACTGTACACAGAAGAGTAAATGCTTTAGAATATATACTTATACCTCAACTTAACTCCAACATCAAATATATAATAAACAGACTTAACGAGTTAGAAAGAACAAATATTGTACAACTTATAAAGATCAAATCAACTGAGGTGAAATAAATGAATATTTTTAAATTGCTAAAGGAAGATATTGAGACTGTATTTAGAAAGGATCCCGCAGCGAAAAGTGTTTTAGAAGTTATAGTATGCTATCCAGGTTTACATGCTTTGTGGTTTCATAGGATAGCTCATTGGTTTTATAAGAAGAGATTCTTCTTTATAGCAAGATTGATTTCTCATATAAGCAGATTTCTTACCGGCATAGAAATACATCCTGGTGCAAAGATAGGTAGAAGATTTTTTATAGATCATGGTATGGGAGTAGTCATTGGAGAAACCACTGAAATAGGAGATGATGTTTTGATATATCAAGGGGTAGTTTTAGGAGGTGTTTCTTTGTCAAAGGGTAAAAGACATCCTACAGTAGGCAATAATGTAGTTATAGGAGCTGGAGCAATTGTTTTAGGAAATATTAAAATAGGCGATAATGCAAGGATAGGAGCAGGTTCTGTTGTTTTAAAAGATGTACCTGAAGGTGCAACAGTTGTAGGTGTGCCTGCTAGGGTAAGCTTAGGATTTACTAAACAACAGCTAGAACTTTTAGAACACAACAAACTTCCAGACCCTATTGCTGAAGGATTTGAAATTATAATAAGAGAGATAAATAAGTTAGAAGAAAGAATAAAGAAAATAGAGTCGTTAGAAGGAATAACTACTCAAATTGATGAATATTTTGAACAAAAAAAGAAAGAATTAGAAAAGATTTTTGAAGATAAACTATAATAATGTCTAAAAAAGAAATAAAAGTTTTAGCGGTAAATAAAAAATTATATCATGACTTTGAAATTGTAGAATCATATGAAGCAGGAATTGTTTTAAAAGGTTCTGAAGTAAAAGCTGCCCGTGAAGGTAAAATTGATATTAAGGATGCTTTTTGTATAATTAAGAAAAATGAAGTATGGATGATCAACTCAAGGATTGCTGAATATGAAAAATCTTCTCATGTTAAAGTACCGATTGATAGAGAAAGAAAACTCCTCCTTCACAAAAGCGAGATAAAAAGATTAGTTGGCAAAATTTCTCAAAAAGGTTTTGCATTAAAACCTTCTAAAGTTTATTTCAATGAAAGAGGATTTCTTAAAGTTGAAATTGTTTTGTGTAAATATAAAAAGAAGTATGATAAGAGGGAAGAAATTAAAGCTCGTGAATTAGAACGTGAATTACATAGGATTAAAAAAGGAAAATATACTTGAGGGGTTTTTATATGGAAATAAGAAAAGAATCTTTGATAGAAGTTTTTAAATCTTACAATGCAATACTTGAAGGACATTTTTTATTATCTTCAGGGCTACATAGTGATAAATATATTCAGTGTGCATTAGTTTTACAATATCCAGATTTAGCTGAAAAGATTGCAATGTTAATTTTTGAAGAAATAAGAAAAAATTCTGATTTATGGCAAGATGTAGATGTTGTTGTATCTCCTGCTTTAGGTGGAGTTATAATAGGTCAAGAGTTAGCCCGTGTAATAAAAACATTTTCTCAAAAAAAAGTTCGTGCTATATTTACGGAAAGAGATAATGAAGGAAAGATGACTTTAAGAAGGGGATTTGAAGTTAAAAATACAGACAATGTTATAGTTGTTGAAGATGTTGTTACAACTGGAAAATCAACAAGAGAAGTAATTGAAGTAGTAGAAAATACCAATGCAAAAATTTTAGCTATATGTAGTATATTTAATAGAGCTAAAGAGATTAATTTTGTCTTCCCATATTTCTACATAGAGAAGATAGAAGTGAACAACTATGAACCACAGAATTGTCCACTTTGTAAACAAGGGATTCCGATAGTTAAACCGGGCAGCAGAAAGAATGTGTGAATGAGTCAATTAGTTATTAGTTATTGGTTATAAAACTCTGAACTAATCCCGCAAGTTGTGGGATGAACTAATATGAACTTTAAATACGCTGATCCAGAAATTTTGAAAGTTTTAGACAATTTTATAATCGAAAGTAATAACATTGTTGAAGGTAAACATTCTGGTAAACATAGAAGTTACTTAGTAGGAAGATCTTTAGAATTTGTTCAACATAGAGATTATACTGTTGGTGATGACTTAAAATACATAGATTGGAAAGTTTATGCAAGAAGGGATAGATTTTTTATTAAACAGTTTTACCAAGAGACAAATCTTGAGGGGTGGATATTTGTTGATTGTTCAAAATCTATGTGGTTCCCTAAAGAGCAAAAAGAGTTTACAAAGTATCAATATGCCAATTTTATTGCTTCATATTTAAGTTATATACTGTTAAATCAAGGAGATAGTGTAGGATTAGTAAAGTTTGACAAAGAGATAAAAGATATTTTAAAAATTTATTCAGGTAAACATTTCTACTACAGAATCTTACAATTTTTAGAGAATGAGGTTGAAGGAGAGAAAACAGACTTCTTTGCGATTTTTAATGAAATACTAAAGTTAGTTAAGAAAAGGTCACTTTTGATTTTAATTTCTGATCTTATATTAGATGAAAGGACAGAAGTTATAAAATTTTTAAAACAAATTTCATCTTATGGAATTTATATTTTAGTCTTGCATATAGTTTCTCAAAAAGAAAGAAGTATTGAAAACTATGATTTTCAAAATGTAACCTTTAAAGATGTAGAGGATCCTTTATTAGAAATAAAAACCAATATCTATGAGATAAAACAGATGTATAAAAAAGAATTTGAAGATCTTTTAGAATACTATAAAAAAGAACTTAACCAAAAAAATATAAAATACTTTTTAATTGATACAAGTTTGCCAATATTAGAAAATATTAATTTGATTCTAAAATACCAGTGATACAGTTTTATAATAAATTTATACTTTTTCTCCTACCTTTGAGCATTCTTCCAATAATACTTCATCTTTTGTTTTTTAAAAAAGCAAAAGTGGTGGAGTTTACTTATGTTAATCTTATCAATAAAATCTTAAAACAATATCTTCCAAGAAGAAAAATCATTGATTTGATTATTTTGATTTTAAGATGTCTAATAATATTTTTTTTAATATTACATCTTGCCAAACCAGTATTATATTTTAATCCATTAAAAAATAAACTAAACATATTGGTTGCATTAGACAATTCCTGTTCAACAAGACAGAAAATTTTTGATAAAACAAAGTTTGATTTGTCAAAGATAAAAATTGAAAATTTTTTGAAATTTTTAAAAGAAAAAGATGTAAGAGTAAAAATAGTTACATTTAACGAAGAAATATCAGAATTAAATAATAGATTTGATTTCATTTCTTCTGAACTAATTGAAAAAATAAGAGATTTACAACCAACCTATAAATCTACAGATATTTCTGTTTTAATAAATTATGTTCTTAGTGTTTATCAAAAAGAAGAATTTAAAGATAGTAACAATAAAGTTGTAGTATTTACAGACTTTGCCGAACATCTGTTATCTGAAGCACAATCCGGAATAGAAAATAAAAATAATATAGAAATTTTATTTTGCTATCCAAATTTAAATTTGCCAAATTTTTCTATAGAAGATTTATATTTAACAAAAGAAGAGGATAACATTCAAATAAGATATAAACCTGTCAGTTTTTTAAGCGATGCTAAAAAATTGAATGTTAAACTTTTAGTTTTTAATCAACAAGTGGATTCTTCCAACATAGATTTTTTGCAAAAGAATTTTAGATTTAATTATATATTAGACAAAAATATTAACAAAAATTGGTTATGGGGATGTATAAATTTGCCACAAGATGGATTGTTAGAAGATAATAACTTTTACTTCACTTTTTATATTAATGAATTTAAACAAAAAATTTTGTGTCTAATGAATGAACCAGAGTATTTTAAAGGTATTGAGAGTAAAAAATTTTATTTTGAGAAACTAAGAGATGCAGGATTAGATTTAGATATTATTTCAATAAATAATAAAGAAATAAATTTTGATTTATTTTCTCAGTATGATATTATAATCCTTGTAGGAGTTGAAAAAATAGACGAAATTGTAAATTACTGTCAAAATAATAACAAGATTTTAGTTGTTTTTCCTGAAGAAAAAATTGATCTTGAAAATTATGAGAAATCCTTAGATGGAGTAGAATTTATAGAATTAAAAGAACAAAATATCAACCAATTTATTTTTTCATTACGAGAAGATAAAGAATTTAATAAGCTTATAGAACAATTTGATTATAAAAATATATCTGTGAATAAAAAATTTTTGTTATCAAAGACAAAACAAAATTGGTCAACATTATTAAATTTCAACGATAATACTTCTGCTTTAGTTAAAAAAGATAAAATATACTTATTTTCGTTCTCAATAGATAGAAAATGGTCCAATCTTGTTTACAAACCTCTTTTTGTTGGATTAATGAAATTTATATCAAATTATAATAGACAACAGAAAAAAATTAGAAATTATTTTTATGTTTCAGAAGAAATTCCAATTGCAAACATAGAGAAGATAAAAAACATTACTAATGAGACAAAAGAAGATTGGGTAATGAAAGAAACCAGTGTTAAATTTAACGCTCCTGGGATTTATGAGATATATATTAGGAATGAAGATAGAATTTATATTGCAGTAAATACACCCTTAAAAGAGAGCAACATTATTTTATTAGACAAAAATAAATTGAAAAATTATTTTAAAAAACAAAAAATTTTGGTTGATTTTTTAGATACACAAAAAACATATTTTGAAAAGGATTTAATCCAGTGGTGTTTTGGGAAAGAGTTCTCAAAAGATTTGTTATGTGCAGCAGTTTTGTTGTTTATTATAGAAACAATTTTATCACGCCTTTTTGGAAGAATTATATAATTCTTATGAAAAGATTTTTAACTTTGTTATATTTTTTGACTTTGTTTAGTTTTCTATTCTGTAGTACTGACAAATTTGTTTTTGTACAGTTAAAATACCCAGGCAGATGGGATCCTTACCCAAATGTGCATTATGATATATTAAATATCATCTCACTTACTACAAGTATTAAGGTTGAGAAAGAAAAAAAAGTTATAGATTTAACATCTCCTCAATTAAAAAAAGAACTTTCTGTTTCTCCATTTGTTATTTTATTAGGTGATGATGAAGT
>Ga0272449_1002299_pt1 | contig 17934 bp, 14 predicted proteins | sample YNPCB0241_FD_198679 | JGI IMG/M metagenome (GOLD analysis project Ga0272449, IMG submission 198679) | Hot spring sediment microbial communities from Yellowstone National Park, WY, United States - YNP-CB-024-1 | ecosystem: Environmental > Aquatic > Thermal springs > Hot (42-90C) > Sediment... | reverse complement strand
GTACGCTGCTTATTTTCTATGCCTTATAGGCAGCTTGAGGGGTTCACTAGGGCTTTAAATAGGCTTATCCCTAAGCTCCCATCAGCCGACTACTCATGGATTAGGAGGCGCATTCTAATGCTTAACCTACCGCTATACGAGTCTTTAAGTGGCTATGATGGCCCTATCATTATAGCTGTTGACTCGAGCGGCGTCAGCGTTCATAAGTGCGGCGGATGGGTTGAGAGACTTTACGGTAGGAAGAGGCGCTATGTTAAGATACACTTCGCAGTGGACGTTAAGACGAAGGAGGTTTTAGCCATGTATGTGACTACGGATGACAAGCATGACTCAGAGGTTCTGCCAAGCATAATAGCGAATGCTTCAAGGCATAGGACCATTATCGAGGCATGTATGGATGGGGCATACGATTCATCTAAGACCTATGCTCTGCTCAGAAAGATGGGCATAAAACCCATCATTAAGCCTAGAAGAAACGCTAGGACAGACAGAGGCCCTCCTGAGAGGCGTGTTTCAGTCATAATGTTCAAAGTGCTTGGGGAGAAGGTGTGGAGTAGAGTGATGGGTTACGGTAGGCGCTGGAGCGCTGAGACAGCATTCTCAACATTCAAACGCCTATACGGGGAATACTCCATGGCTAAAAACATGGAAAACATAGCTAAGGAGCTGATGGCTAAAGCATACATATACAACATGCTAATAAACCTACAAAACTAAATCGAAGACAGGCAGCTAAAAACTAGAAGGAGAACCAAAACCAAAAGAATTAAGCCACAAAGTTATAATTTTAAGAATTTTCGGCACATTTAAGCTTGCTTACTTGCTACCAAAAACCTTAGGTTGCTCTTAATATAAGCGAAAAATTATTAAAGAAAATATAGCAATAAATTTTTGTTATAAGACTTTAAGCTTTAATATCTGATAGTCTTATAGGCTTATTTTCTTCAGCCGACTTATAGGCTGCAAAGGCTATTGCAAGAGTTTTTAAATATTCTTTTCCTGAAACAGGGTGCTCGCAGTCTTTCTCAATACATTCAATAAACTTTTTCATACTTTCTCCTGTGCCGTAAGATTCCAGGTTTTCTCTTCTCAGTTTAGGAGTAACCTCTGGGATAAACCATCCTCCCATATCTTCTGAATAAATTGTTAAGGGCGTTTCCTCATTTTTATTTATGAATAATGTGCCTTTTTCACATTCCAGATGCATTTTTCCTTCAGGGCTCTCTTTATCAACTTCAAATCCCCAGCAGTCCCAAGAATTAAAGAATTGAACTACACAATCACCCTCAAATTTTACGGTGATGGACGCCCAAAACTCACGAATCTCACCGCGCTTAACCTTCGATGGAGACTTCCCCATTTTGGCATAAACTTCAACAGCCTCCTTACCCAAGATGCATCTCACTATATCAAAATAATGGGTTACTTGTTCAATCACAAAACCTCTTCTTTGCCCAGGATATGGTGGAAAGTCAAAATAAATCATGCTTTCTAAAAGACCTACAAATGGTTCACCAAGCAAACCATTTTTAATAATCTTAGCAGCTGCTTGGATATGCGGAAAGAATCTATATTGGTCTGCAACTGCGAGTTTCACTTTATATTTCTCGCAGATTTCTACAATTTTTAACGCTTCTTCATACTCCCACGCCAAAGGTTTTTCGGAAAAAATATGTTTACCAAGTTTAGCAGCTGGCTCAATTATCTCTAACCTTGTGGAGGCGGGCGTGCATATCACCACTATGTCAATTTCCGGGTCTTCAAGTAGGTCCATATAGTTTGTATATGCCCTTTGAAATCCATATTCTTCTTTAAATTTTTCCACATTAGACTTAGTTTTACAACAGCATGCCTTTAGATTAAAAAGGTTCCGGTAGCTCGCCATATGAAGATTTTTTGCTGCCCATCCACATCCAATTATGCCAAGACCCATTTTACCCAAAACATCACCACCAAGAATTTATTTAACCTTATGCAGATATTAAGCTATCTTTATCTGTATCAGTTTCTAAAAACCAGATAAGCTAAAGTGAAAATGGAGGGATATAACATCCCAAAAATTTTTTACTGAAATACTGATAGGGGTTCATAGAAGAAAATAAAGGTCGGCTAAGTTTGATGGAGGAGGCTGAGTTCAATTTAAGTGCTCTAAGATCTACTGACTTGCTTAAATATATGTTAATTTCTGAACTAATCTTCTTTAGAGCATGGATGATGAAGGACAGCAAGTCTTAAATAAAAGATAATATTCTTTTTAAATTATGTCGACTGTAAGCTATCTTATAGTTCAAGACTACCACATTAACAAAGAAACTAGATATGCTACAATGGGTCACCTCTTAGTATTTAACCCAACAAATAAGGATGCGAACCTGAAAGTGACTTTTTATTATGAAGATGAAGAACCAACGGAGACCTATCTTACAGCAAAAGCATTACGAACAAACGAGTGGAACTGGGATAACTTAAGTAATCTGAAGAAATACAAGAGATTTGCTATGCAAGTAATAAGCAGTGAACCTGTTGTAACTCAAGCTACAATTGGATGGAATAATAAATTGAATGATTATTCCTCATACGCTAGAAATGGCGAAAGAGAAACCGCAATGTCCTATTTAGGGATAACTCAACTAAGTAAGATTTGGTATTATGCTGATGGCATTGTGATAGACTCAACAGATATGTGGGTGCGAGAAAGTGAATGGAACATAATTCTCAATCCAGCAGATAAACCTGCCAAAGTTATGATGACTCTCTTTTTCAGGGACGGAAGCATACAGAACTTAGAATATACTATTCAAGCAAGGAGAATCTCATGGATATATATGGATGATGTTGTTACAAAAAGGAACATTTTATACGGAACCAGAATTAAAAGCACTGAGCCAATAGTAGTACAACACCTTAGAGTTGTATATTGGATTGGAAAGAAAGAAGACGCGTACTGGACAGACGTGCCTGTTATGGCGTTTTGGTCCGTGCCTTTTAGCCCATCACCATTAACCTGGGCTGAAGAGTAAAAGGAAATTGTATTGACGAACACTTTTATAGTGTTTAATTGAATGGAGGCCCAGAAATTGTTCGATGAATACTATGATAATATAACAGAATTTATTCTGCACATGGTGAAGTATTACGGAAAAATTCGTATTGACGATTTAATAAAACTAGTCAAAATATATAAGAAACAAGATATTACTGCTGAAGATATCAGCACTATCAAAAATATAATTATAGAAAAAAATTTCGTTTATTTAAAGTCTGACAAGTAAACAGAGACTTATTTCTTCTTTAACGCTTTTTTTACAATTTCTTCCATACGGAACACTAAATCTTTTTCTAGCTGTTCAGGCCAATGTTCCTTCAAAATCTTTTTAGCTTTTTCTCTTGCCATTTCACGCATACTTTTAGAGCCTTTTCTCTCCCAGCTTTCTCTTTTCTCTCGAATAAGAATTCCAGGAATCCACTGTTCCTGTCTTAAAAATTTCCGTGTATGATCTTTAGTTAAGAAATGACTTCCAAGAGGCCCAACGTCTGCTATGACATCTATAGCTAATGTTTCATCGGTAACTTTAGTACCTTTTAATATCCGATAAATTGCTCCCATTATTTCATCATCGATTACAACTTGCTCATAACTCACAGTAAATAAAGAATCCAGCATTCCAGCCATCTCATGAATAAGATTTGTTCCAGCTAACGCGGCTTGCGCTAAAGTTAAAGTCTTTTCTAAAGATGCTTGCGCATCTGTGCTTTTTGAATCAGAGATTCCTCCGCATCCCATAAATGGTATTTCGTAGAATTCTTGGCATAGTTGAGCGGTTATTACTTGTATAATGCCTAGTTCGGGTGATCCGAGAGCAACGTTAGCTGTTCTCATATCCATAATCGATGACATATTTCCGTAGATTACAGGAGTGCCAGGATTTTCCAACTGGGCTATCAAAATGCCGCTAAGAACCTCAGCATTTTGAACAATTAATGCGCCAGCTATCGTAACCGGAGCCGTTGCCCCCGCAACAACATCGCTTTCTACAACTACAGGTATGTTATTTTTAGCTGCTTCAATTAAAACTTCAGTATTTATCTTTTCATGTTTTAAGGGGCTGGTTGTACAATCAACAAATGAAATTATGGGTCTTTTCTTCAACTCATCTCTTGATCCTACCACTACGGCAGCTATTTCAATCTGGTCTTTTACTCCATCTTTTCCTTGAGCATCGCGCAAAATATGTTTCTCAGTATTTTTTATGAGCTCACAGCATCTAAGCCTATCAACACCTATAGGAGATACGTCACTAGGATTAACTATTCCCATTATCGCATGAATATTGTCAAGCGAATCCTGGAGCCTAGTTAAATCTTGTAGATCTTTTAGTGTTGCTAGCCTAAGTTTACCATTCTCCAAATCTATAACATATATGCCGTCGGCCCCACCAGCAGTATATACTCTCCTACCCTCAAGAATTATATCATTATTTGGGTTTCTTCCGCACAATCTTATACTGCTTGGAGATTTTTTAATAGCTTCCTCTATGAGATATCTAGGTATTTTTACTATTTTATTTTCGTTATCAACATTTGCTCCGACGCCTCTCAATAAATCTAGAGCCTCTTTTTCGTAGATGGTAACCCCAACATTTTCTAGAACATCAAGTGTCGCTTCATGGATTTTACGCAGATCTCGTTTAGTAAGGATTTTTAGAAATCCTCCCTCTATGCTTTGAATTGGCAACTCTAATATCTCTCCTTTTCTTTCATAAGCCTTACGGCTTCTCTGACAGCCGAAGTGGCATTTTCACCATAAGCATCAGCTCCCATTTTCTTAGCTATCTCACTGGTTACAGGTGCGCCTCCAACCATTACCTTAACGTAACTTCTTAATCCCTCTTTTTCTAATGCTTTGATAACTTCACCCATTTTTGGTACAGTCGTGTAGAGCAAGGCTGACATTGCAAGTATATCAGGATTTAACTCTTTAACCTTACTGATGAATTTCTCAGTTGAAACATCCACGCCTAGATCAATAACTTCAAAACCATTAGCTTCTAACATTGTAGCAACTATATTTTTACCTATATCGTGAATATCCCCCTCAACCGTTCCGATAATGACTCTCCCAAGAAAAGCTCTATGCTTCTTTTTACTTTTTAGTATAGGCTCTAAAATGCTAATGCCGGCCTTCATAGCTTCAGCAGCCATCATAAGATCCGGAAGAAACACTTCACCTCTCTCAAAGAGCTCGCCAACTTTCTTTATTCCATCTGCAAGTCCTTTTTCTATTATCGTTAATGGGTCAATGTTCATAGATATTGCTTTTCCAGTTAGATTTTTCACTTTCTCAAGATCGCAATCTAACACAGCCTTACTTAACTCTTCTAAGATGTCTTGCATCCTCAAGCCACCCTTCGCAAGATACTTTTACTAAATAAACTGCCTCAGAAAATTTAAATTTTTACTCTAAAAATATGAATGTTGTTAGTAATGTTTTTGTTTCTCCGCGCTGGCAATTTACTGGCATATGTACGAATAGTAACCTTTAAATTCTAAACATGTCTTATTCTCTTTAAAATGTTCTCTCGCAGGTTTAAGTATCGCTTGCTGGAAGAAATATATGAACAACCGGATGCTTTACTTAATACTTTAAAGGGTTGTTCGGAAGATCTTAAGTTCCTAAGAGAGAGGAAAGATATCCCGAAAAAAATAATTTTCATGGGCATGGGTTCATCATACTTCGCTTCTATATATGCAGAGTATTTATTCTCTAATTTCTTAACTTTTCATGTAGACTCTCTTTTAGCATCACAGCAACTCTATTATCCTAGACCAATAGATAGAGAAAGTTTAGTTGTTGCTATTTCTCAATCTGGGGAGAGCATCGAAACCGTTAATGCGGCGATAAAACTAAAAGAAAAAGGTGTTGAGATATGGTGCATAACTAATTCTCCTGAAAGCACTTTGGCGAAGATATCGGATGTTCCCATGTTAATTTATGCCGAAGAAGAAAGATGCTCAACCACAAAAACCTTTCTCTCGACGATTACCCTAATTTATATGTTATGGGCAAATATGGGTGTAAAGGAGGGTTATCTACCAGAAAACTTTGTTGAAAAAGCTGAAAGAAGCATCATTAATATTTCTAATATCATAGGCAATAATCTTGACTCCTGGAATGCACTTACTCAATCTTTAGCTTTAAGAGTTATTAATTCGAAATCAGCTATAATTCTTGGCAGAGGGTATAATCTATGCACCGCCCTTGAAGGCGCCCTTTTGTTTAAAGAAGTCTCAAAGGTTCACGCTGAGGGTATGGATGGCGGCCAATACCGCCATGGACCTATAGAGCTTACAAGCCCGGAAATCCTAATAATTTCTTTAGCCACTGGAGCAACGAAAAATCTGATGGTAAAAATATCTAGAGAGACTAAGAAATTGGGGGGAAACGTTATGTTGATATCGGACGATGAGGATAATGAAATCGTTAAAGAAACCGATATCTGCCTAAATAAGGTTGAAGAGCCGCTTTCACCGCTTCTATTTACAGTTCCGCTTCAACTAATCGCTTATAATTCAGCAGTTTTAAAGGGAAGGAATCCCGATTTTGGCGAATATTTAACAAAAATTACTCGAATTGAATAATCGATAGCAAAATGTACGAGCCCCAAACCAATAATTTTTAAATTTGAATGGGATATTAATTTGCCAAAAAATATTTAAGCAATTTAGCTACTACTAATTACTCTAGGTGCAATAAATGACCGTGTTTTATTCGATTGATGAAGCATTGAACCGAATAAGATTTCCAGAGAAAAGCAAACTCACCATAGTACGCGGTCTTAAAGAATTTTGTGATTTCATAGCACTTTTGGCGGAAAGTCAAATAAAAACTCGAAATAAACCAATTATTCTATGTTTCGATGGTTATTTAGGAGTGAAATGGAATCAAATTATCTCTACGCTTCAGAAAACTTTGGAAAAAAGAAACTTGAACTTTTCCATAATAGATTTCAGTACATGCTATAAATCGCCCTCTGAAATTGAAAGCATTATCCGTCCATATTTAGAGAAAGACCCAAATTTTGGCTTCGTATTTAAAGGAAGAATTAATAATTTCCTAGATTTTAAAAATGTCGAAAAACTAAAAGAAAAAATTAAAATTCATGAGGAAAATGGTTCTGCCGTGATATGCTACGGCCCCGGTTCCTCCATTCCCTACCTTCGAAAAATATATGATAAAATCTTCTACTTCGACATTACTAGGGAGAGAATTTTTAATGATTTAGAAAATAACCCTGTTCCCTTAGGGTGGAGAGAGAAAATAGCATTTAAAGAATTTGTAAGAAGGTTTTACTATGTTGATTCTCAAGTGCTAGATAGACATAAAAAGTATATTCTCAACTTTATGGACTATTATGTGGAGAGCAATAACCCGTCAGAATTAAAGTTTCTCCCCCGAAAAGTATACTTTGAGATTCTATCTGAGCTTGCTGAATATCCTTTTGCGATTAAACCGCTTTATTATCCGGTAACATGGGGCGGAAACTATCTGAAGAGAATGAAGAAGCTTCCAGAATCTATGGTTAACTCTGGTCAGGGCTTCATAGTGCCTGTTGATAATAGCGTGAGAATTGCTGTAGATAACGTAGAATTGGAAATACCATTCCTTAACCTCCTCTGGGCTGAAGCTAAGAAAATATTGGGCGATTACGCCTTCAGGAAATTTAAAGGTCATTTCCCAATTGTGTATTGGTATGATGATAGTATTGAGGGTTGGCATATGGCAATACAGGTACATGCTAATAGGACATATATGAAGAAGCATTTTAATGAGCCTTTCTCTCAAGACGAAAGCTATTACATCGTATTTACAGGGCCTGGAGCAAAGACATATTTGGGCTTAAAAGATGATGCAAACATAGAGGATTTAAGGAGAGATGCCAAGAGAGCTGAAAAAGAACATATTCCATTTGATCATGAAAAGTACATAAACAGTATTCCTACTAAACCAGGCGATTATTTTCTGATACCGAACGGTACGGTTCATGCCTCTGGCCGTAACCAGGTGGTACTAGAAATTAATGGAGAGATATGCTCATACGGCCCAGGTTATACTTTTCATATATATGATTATTTGAAGCCTGATCTAGATGGGACATTACGCCCAATACATATAGAGCACTCATTTAGCGTCATAAAAAGTAGTAGGAGAGCTAAGTGGGTGATGAAAAATTTAAAACAGCAACCTCGCCTCATAAGACTCACAAATAATGGGGCAGAATATTTGCTGGGCAGCTATAAAAATATGTACTATGAGGTTCACCGAATAGAGGTTTCTTCCCGCATGGATGATGATACAAAGGGAAAATTTCATGGACTCACATTAGTTGACGGGGAAAAAGTAATTATTTCATCCAAAAAAGACCCGGAGAAAAAATATGAATTAAATTTTTTAGACACAATCATTATTCCAGCATCTATCGGGGAATATGAGATCATAAATTTAGGTCCAAAACCAGCTAAAATAGTTAAAGCATTAGTAAAGTGAGTTTATGGGCAACTTTATATTGGCTGTAGATAGTGGAGCGACTAAAACTGTTTGCGCTATTTGCAATGAGGAGGGCAAAATACTAGGGATTGGAAGAGCAGGTTCTAGCAGTTACTACTCTGTCAGCGTCAGCGAAGCGCATGAGAACCTATATTCTGCAATAAGAAAAGCGATGTTTTCTGCCGGTCTTGAGGAAAAAGAAGGATTATTTAAAGTAGGATCTTTCGGTTTAACTTCACTAGATAGAAGAAGCGATTATCAGTTAAGTAAAGAATTTATTGGTTCTCTAAGAATCATTAGTAAGCCCGTGATAGTTAGCGATGCAGTGATAGCACTATACGCTGTTACTTCTGGGAAACCAGGAATAGTGGTTATTGCAGGCACAGGTTCTGTGGCTTTTGGAATGAATGAAAAAGGAGAGACCGCGCAGGCTGGTGGAAAAGAATGGCTTATAAGCGATGAAGGAAGCGCATACTACATTGCAAAAGAAGGATTACGATGCGCATTAAAGGATTACGATGGAAGAGGAGAAAAAACTCTTCTTAAAGAATTGTTCATGAAACATTTTAACGTTACAACGTTTGAAGAAGTTATCGAAGAAATCTATAAGGATACAAGTAAAATAAAAATAGCTTCGTTAGCCCCAATAGTTACAGAGGCTGCGAAAAGAGGCGATCCTTTAGCTTCCAAAATTTTAGAGGAATCTGGAAAAGAGCTGGGAAACGCTGCCATTGCCGTATTTAAGAGACTGAACATTAAAAGGAAGAAAGTTATTGTAGGTTGCGTGGGCGGCGTATTCAATGCTGGCTTCCTCATTTTAAAGCCATTTGAGAAAACTGTAAGAAAAGGAATTCCTGGAGCAGTTATAAAGCCACCTGTAGACCCTATTAGAGGCGCCCTTATACTTGGTATGAAAGAAAATGGTCTAAGAATTACAAGTGCGGTTCTAAATAGAATTGATATTGAACTCAAAAAGTGGGTTATATGCTGAGCTATCAGCATTTTCCAGAGATGAGCAAAACATCATTAAGATAGTTTAAATTTCAAAAGTAATTTAAAAAAATAAAAGCCCATTTATGTAGTATTGGATAAAGGAGGTTGTTTAATGAGTTTACCCGAACATGGTATATGTTTAGTAGGATATACTTATCGTGAATATGACATGAGATATGCTTTCTCTAGGGCTAAAAAATACGGATATGATGTTATAGAGCTCCGCGATTTCTTAGACTTTAGGGATGAAAATTTTGTTTCACTTAAAAAAACTTTAAGTCGCGCGAAAGAATTAAGTTTAAAATTTGGTATTAATTTTCCCGTTATTTTCCTTCAGATTGATAAATATGTTGGTGCAGAGGAGACAATGAATGAGTTGATGCAAATTTTATCAGATTACGGTATATCTATACTGCATACACATGCTCACATAAATTTAAATGGCAAACCTATCACTTCAGCTGAGGCCAGCGAGGAACAGTATAGAATGGAAGCGGAGAAATTAACGATGATAGCTAATGTCGCTAAGAGATATGCAATTACCATATCTATTGAAACTCATATGGGAACAATTTGTGATACGACTGCTTCCACGTTGAAATTAATTAACTATGTGAATCATGATTTTGTTAAAGTTTCTCTTGATTTTGCAAATATATTAATATTAAATAGAAATGAAAATTTACAAAAAACTATTGAAAGATTTAAAGACAAAATAGGTTATACCCATTTAAAGAATTGTAAATATTTCGCTTGGGGATATGATTGGAATGTTCCGCTAGAAATGGGAGACATAAATTACCATAAAATTATAGCTAAACTATTATACTCAGGCTACTCGGGGCTGTTCGGTATAGAATATTGCGGAACGGGCGATCCCAATGTCTTTGCATCTAGAGATATAAAATATCTGCGTCAGATAATAGGAGAATATAAATCAAAATAAGGTAGCGGTAGTTTAATGAAATTTACTCCTAAATACATTTATTATTTTTGTAATTTATAGTAAGGCTGAAACAATAATTAAAAATAATGCTGGAGTGCAAGAGATTATGGTTCGAATTTCCGTTATAGGCGGCGGCAGTCTTTTTGTAGTTTCATTACTTCACGGGTTATGGCGCGTTTCTGATGATCTAAATGAAAAAAACGAGAATGTTGAAATTTCATTATACGATATAATTCCTGAAAGGGCAGAGATTGTAGCTAAATACGGTTGGCTTCTAAATGAAAAGGCGAAGGTTCCAGTAATAATGGAGGTTGCAAGTACACGGGACGAATGTTTAAAAGATTCAGATATAGTGCTACTATCCATAACCCTCAGCAATTCTATTCAATTTGCTAGGACAATATCTGTAGTGTCCGGTCTCAGCAGTGAAATTGAAAGTGGGGAATTTGGTCCCTCAGAGATTGCGATAGCCGCGCGTAGTTTTCCTTTCATGAAGAAACTAGGGAAAGACATTAAGCGTCTCTCACAAAAAGCGATATTACTTAACCTGGTAAATCCAACAGACTTAATTGCTGAACTAATTGAGGAATCTACTGGTGTTCAATCTTTTGGTTTATGTGTTGAAGTTGAACACTTAAGAGATCATTTATGTTATTACTTTAATTATAGACCTGAACAGATTTCCATGATATATGCAGGGGTAAATCATGATGGTTGGGTCTTAAGTTTAACGGTTGATGGCGAGGACGGCTACAAATTGTTACATGATAAAATTTTATCTTTGCCTAAACGAGCAGATTTTCATCCCGGTAACCAAACTGTGGTTATACTTTATCAACTTACAGGATACCTCCGCTCATCCATGTATCATTCTGGAATTTGGAATGCTGTGCCTTGTCTTGATTTAAGGTTACGAGATGTCTTTTATGGAACAAACAAGTACGAAAGAGAGATCTCTGCAGTAAAATCCGCTTTAGAGATGAAAAAACCAATACAAGACAATTACTTAAGAATACATCCTGAATTATCTCCAGTAAGATATCTTGGCACAGGCATCGCTATCGCCCGCTTAGCACGCTCAATAGCAATGGGACGGAAAGATATATTCGCGCTTCAACCAAGAAATCAAGGTTCTATTACAAACTTTCCCAGAAATGTGCGGGTTGAGGTTCCAGTAATTTATAATGGAGGAATATTTCAGCCTTTAGATATAGGCGAATTCCCAGAGTGGTTAGGCTGGACATCTAAGCAGCTAGCTATTAAACGAAAACTTGCTGCAGAATATATACTAACGCATGACAAAAACTTGCTAAGACACGCACTTATTTCTGTGCCTCAAACATTTACTGTAAATAATCTTGCAGCCTATATTGAAATCTTACATGGAAAGTTAGAGAATGCGAAAGAAAGCGATTGGGAGCTTACACCCTAAATAAATCTAACTGGTTAACTTACACTACTATCTTAAGAGAAAGACCCAGCATACTACTAAGGTAAGATAATACTTGAGAAAAAGTTGCCCCTAAACTCAAGGAATCTAGGGATTATTAAAGAAAAGCATAATTTTTTTAAAGGAAATAGCATTAAATAAACATATATGACATCCTCAGTTAAAGGGTGCCTTCACTATGATGAATCAAAAGTTTCAGTTTGGTGTATCTGAAATAGATTTTACGCCTGCCACAGGATTGCCGCTTGCAGATGCAGCACCGATAGCTAAAGGTATAAGAACACCTCTTTTTGCAAAATCTATCGTTCTATCAAATAATGAATGTGAAATCGCTATAGTTACATTAGACTTAATAGGTTTATCGCGTAGGCATGTGAAAGAAGCCGCCTCAAAAATAAGAAGAGAATGCGGTATTCCTGAGGAGAATGTACTTGTAGTATGTTCACATACTCATACAGCGCCAAAATCAGTGGCTTATTTAGGACCTAAAGATCATTGGCTCATGTCTTTTCCAGATGAAATTTTAGAATTTATTAATGAGAACATAGTTGAGAGCATCGTGAAATCTGTCACCGAAGCTTCATGTAATATGGTTTGTGGTTCCGTTGGCGCGATTAGTGCTGATCTCCCATGGCTAACATTCAATCGAAGAAGACATACCCGAAATTACGGTGTATGGACTTATTGGGTGGGTATTCCTAAAAACCAAGCGTATCGTCCTGAGGGCCCAATAGATCCAGAATTAGGACTTCTAGTACTTCGAGATTCAAGTCATAAACCTTCAGCTTTATTATGGAACTTTGCTGCTCACAATTCTTTTCATTTTGATGATATGTATTCAGCGGATTTAGCTTATACTGTTCAAGCAGAATTAGACAACCGTGTTGGTAAACATTTGCCCTGCCTCTACTTGCCGGGATGTGGGGCTAACCTGAATTACTATGATTATGAAGTTAGTGAAAGCATGTGGGATGGAAAAAGACATTTTGGGCTAGAAAAAGCAACGGAACATATAGTTAGTGCAATCATAGCTACTTACAGGGAAGCTTGCACGAAATCTTCAGTTGTTCTTAAAGGTCGTAAAGCTGAGGTTGTTCTAGCTCAGAGGGACTATTGGCAAAACTGGTATGAGGAAGATATTAAAAGGAAACTTCCGGGATGGATTGACTTAACAAATAAAGATCTGGATTATTTAAGAGAAAAGAATAAACCGACGTACGAAACTGATGTAATGGCATTGCGTATAGGTGATGTTGCTTTAGTGGGTTTACCAGGTGAAGTATTTGTAGAGTTTGGGCTACATATAAAACAATTTTCTCCTTTCCCCCAGACATACGTGTGTGCTTACGCGAATGATTATTGCGGATATGTAGCAACACGCCGAGCCTTTATAGGAGGCTGCTATGAAGCATGGCCCAACTGCTATATGAAAGTGGGTAAAGAAGGCGGATACTTCATGGTAGACAAAGTAATAGAAATTCTATATGAATTATGCCAAGACTAAAGTAGAAGGAGAGTGAATGCTAATGTATGGTAGACTAAAAGCTGGAGTTTCTGAAATTGAGATTACTGGAAGGAATGGACTCAAACTTGCAGGGAGATTCTCGCCAGTAAATGCAGTAAAAGTTAAGACACCGCTTTTCGCGAAGGCACTTATTTTATCAAACGATGAGACAGTTCTTGCAATCATAACTTTAGACCTTATCGGTTTAGGGAGAAAGAATTGTGAAAGGATATGTGATGCAGTTAAAAAGGAAACCAGTATAAGTCCAGAATGTATTATGATAAGTTGTTCTCACACTCATGCATCACCCTGCACCATTCCCTACTTTGGGTGCGAGGGCATAGAGGAGGAATACGTGGAAGAAGTTATTTTAAAGGTTAGTGAAACTGTTAAAAAGTCCCTAGAAAATCTTCAAAATGCTTCTTTGGGTGCTGGATCGGCTTTGCTACCGCATATAATATATAATCGTCGCTTTATAACGCGAAATATGAAAGTTATTACTCACTGGATGGACATGCCTATACCAAAGAACGAAGTGTACATGCCTGAAGGACCGATAGATCCAGAGCTAAGCGTTCTTGTTCTTCGAAACGCAGAAGGATACCCTCTATGTTTATTATGGAACTTTGCTGGTCATAATGTGTTTTCTGTTGGAGATCAATATTCTGCTGATCTTCCATATTATGTTCAAAATTATATAGATAATAGTCTCGGTAAGCATATACCAGTAATGTACTTGCCTGGTTGCGGAGGAAACATCAATTTCAATGGCGACATAGGAAAAGTGACTGAATGGATATCAAACGCGATTGTAGCAGTACAATTGGATACGCCATGCGACCCAAATATTTATCTTGGGAGCAAAAAGGAGGAAATCGTGCTTCCAATAAGAGATTACTCTCAATTCTGGAGTGAATTTGACATTAAACTTAAGTTTCCACAAGTATTAGAAACTTATCGTCAAGAACTGGAGTTTTTACGTAAAGAAGGCGCAAATGCGGTGGCTACTTATTTACAGGCACTTAGAATAGGAAACTTCGCTTTAGCAGGATTGCCGGGAGAACCTTTTGTAGAGTTTGGGCTAGAAATTAAAAAGAGATCTCCATTCTTAAGGACTTTTGTAGCTGGCTATACAAATGATTACCCAGGATATATAATTACAAGACGCGCATTTGAGTATGAAGGTTATGAATCTTGGACCTCTCGTTTAGCGAAAATTGGACCTGGTGGTGGAGAATATTTAGTTACAAGGACATTAATTCTAATGGAGAATCTTGCTAAAGAAGCACCTTTATCGCGAAAAATTCCGATTAAAGCCAAAGAAGAAATGCTAGGCAGCTTAGCTGATTTCGACGAAAGTTTCTAGAATTCTTCATATAAAAAGCTTTAAAATTATTTATCAGATACAGGATTTTTCAAAGGTTCTGGAAAGGCTTATATATTGCCTCTACTTCTAATAAGTTTATTCTCACCTTTCAAGGTGATATAGATGTCTACAGTTAACTATGTAGCTGATTGTTATGAATTACATGATGAAAGAGAACCAAATAAACAGTCGGTTTGGATATGTTTATTTAATCCTACAAAATATGATGCAAATCTCATGGTGACCTTTTATTATGAAGAAATAGAGCCAACTTACACGATGCTTAAAATTCCTTCTGAGTGCAGAAGAAATCTTCATACATTTGAGTCTAAAGATGTAATAAAAAACAAACGTTTTGGTGTAAAAATCTTAAGTAACGTGCCTATTATAGTTCAGTCTACTGTAGGATACTATGGACCGGAAGATAAGCATGATTGGTATACGAGAGCGATGACCACCACGCTTGCAGCTACTTGCACTTCAAAGATCTGGTATTATGCTGATGGAATTGTAATTGATAGGCCTTCTCAGAGGCTTAAAGAAAGCGAAATACTTTTTCTCCTAAACCCGAGTAAAAGGGATGCGGAGGTAACCTTTACAGCTTATTATGACGACCAGAGGAAAGATGAATTTAAATTCAATGTGCCTGCAGAGCGGCTTAAAATGGTTCTTCTCGACGATTTAGTAATTAAAAATAAGAGTTATGGTGCAAAAATTGTCAGTACAGAGCCCATAGTAGTCCAAGAAACTAGGGAAATTTGGGAGGAAGACCGTATAGTGAAAAGAGCCGCCTTCTCCACAATAGCTTTGCCGAGCCCTCTATGCTGGGAGACGGAACCAGAACCATAATGTAATCATTTAATTTTTAAAAGTAATGATATATCATAGATTCTGGATTAGTAGCATTTTTAGTTTGTAATAATATTTTACCATGGTAAAATCCATGTTCCCTTAGATATTAACATAAAGGCGACAGCTATCGCTATAATTAAGCTTTCTCCAACGGATAATCCGCCAGAAATTATAGCGCGATATCGCGTCCACCATTCTTTTCCATATATTTTCTGAAGGAAAAGCCAGCCAACTGCACTTCCAATGAAGAGGGGAATTGTTGAGGTGGGCAGCATTGTGGTTCCTACAACAATGCTAATAGCTGAAAAAGGTATCATTGTGTATTTTTGCAAGATTTCACCTATACTTAGGAAGATGAGCATGCCTGTAAATGATAACAACATAACTTGAGGTTTAAACGCGGAAATTTCTCCCGTAATCCACATAGATTGAGTTATAGCTGTTATAGGCCAATTTATTAAAGACATGGGGTAAACTGAAGATGGTATTGGAGCAATACTCCAGAAAAATGATGAAAAAATAAAACTTGAGACCATTATGAGTGCATATCCAAGAAAGATTGATTTAAAGAAGTCGGATATTTTTGTTTCCGTTAAATAGCAAGCTTTTACCGAGGCAGTCCACCAAGGAGAAGCTATTCCCCCTGCGATTGGAGATATAAACCATGGCTCTACACCTTTGTAGCCGCTAAGGAGTATCATGCCTTGCCATACATAGGGAATTGAGATGGGATTACCGGTTTCAGCCGTCCCCCTTGAAGATATCATACCGCTGATGAATCCCCAGCCTAAAGAATAAAGAACCGCTATCCATAAAGGAAAGCTTGGAACAAACATGTAAAATATGAGAATGGATAGGAGGGAGGAGCCGAAGTATATTGTTAAGATCCGTGGAAGAGACCAATAGCCGATTTCTCTAACTGAAGCAGAAGACCTTAACAATTTTTTAAAGGAGTTGACGATGCTCTTTCCTTCTCGAATTATGAGGAGAACAGATATGGCAAGTGTAAAAGCTATTTGCGGGCCTAACCACACTCTCACTAGAGACCTTTGGTAGACTAGTCCTAAGCTCATGCCTTTTTCCCACTCTTTCGTCCACTCGGAAAAAATTTGCTGGAAAAATATGCGGGTGAACCAGTTTCCGAAAACCCATACCATTATTGAACCAATAAGTATGCATGTGACAATATGTAAAGGCAGAAGGAAACCATTTGCAAATAACATTATGTCTGTACCTATGCCTAGAAGAGCCCCAGGAAGTACATTTTCAATTCCATAGAACCCGGTCGTCAAATCGATCCAAGGTATAGGTATTACTTGGAAAGCTCCACCACTAATTGTTGGCAAAAGATATACAAGTATTCCGTAAATAATCCCGCCTAACATGCAGAATGTAAATATTTTAATCTGATCAGGTGGTCTTTCTGATAATATAATACAGGTTTGCGCATCAATTTGCGCATATGGAAAAGGCAATTTTTCTACTTCAACATAAAGGTATGATGACATTAATGTCAAAGCAAGTTCTTGCATCATATAAAGTAGTAAAAGTATCGTACCTAACAAGATTGGGAAAAACCATTCGGGATGAAAAAATGACCGAGAAAAATAAGCTTCAGAGTTATATGGTGGAGCCCACCAATAGGGAATAACGAGATTTAAAGGACGATGGGTAGCTGGGTCAATAAAAACTTGAGTATAAATGGAGTTAACAAAGTAGGCTCGATAAACGAAGTCTAAAAAATTCCCCATAGCCATAGTATTATAGAAACTTCCGCCAGAGGGTATTAGGCTTGCAATCCATGCGATGATAAATGTTATATAAGTTTCTTGTTTTGTCAAATTACTCCCAAAAAGCGCAAATAATTCAGTAAAGAAAATTGTAGTGACAAGCATTGATATGGCTACTCCGGCTGATAAGCTGAGATACATGGATGCGGGGAGAAGAATAAGAACTGAAAAAATTATGCTAAGAAAAGACCTCCATGTTAAACCTGACTGAAACCTATATTCGCTCGGTTCTCTCATAGCATTTTCCTCCACAGTTGTATATGCTGAGAAATGAAGATATAATTAAATTTTATGCTTTGTGGCTTAATTAATCTCTCTGTTTAACTCTCTTTTCTCCTATGGATTGGAGTGCTGTTGATGAGGTGCTTATTAGGCGTGGTGAGCTCCTTCTCAGCCTAGATTTTCTTGATGATTATGATTTTGAGCTTAGCCTATTGAATGATGGTAAGGTTGGGAGACCATTCAAGATTACGTATGGGTATGTTGTT
>Ga0272449_1002296_pt1 | contig 17952 bp, 17 predicted proteins | sample YNPCB0241_FD_198679 | JGI IMG/M metagenome (GOLD analysis project Ga0272449, IMG submission 198679) | Hot spring sediment microbial communities from Yellowstone National Park, WY, United States - YNP-CB-024-1 | ecosystem: Environmental > Aquatic > Thermal springs > Hot (42-90C) > Sediment... | reverse complement strand
ACAGGGCCGCTAGCTCAGCAGGCAGAGCACCGCCCTTTTAAGGCGGGTGTCGTTGGTTCGAATCCAACGCGGCTCATAGAGGATGTCCCCATCGTCTAGCCAGGCCTAGGACATCGCCCTTTCAAGGCGGTAACAGGGGTTCAAATCCCCTTGGGGACGTTTAAAAAGCCGTGGTTTAACCACGGCTTTTTATTTTATAGGCACAAATCCTGCCTTTTTAGATTTACAAACTGGACATCTATAACCTTCAGGTATTTCATCAAAAGAAGTTTCTGGTTTTATTTTATTTTTTTCACAACCTTTAGAAGGTTCATAAATATAACCGCAATGAGTACATCTATATGGTTGTTTATTAATTTTATTTTTTTCCATCGCGTAACCTCCTCTGAAAAACTTTAAGGCTGTTTTTCCATTGTTCCTTTTTGTCCGCATTTAGGACATTTCTGAGGTTTACATTTGCCTTCCTTAATTGTTCCACAGTTTTTACATTTAAAAATAGCCATTCTTCCACCTCCTATAAATTATTTTAAAATTATTTTAAATAAAAATTGTTTTAATGTCAAATCAAATTAAAGATAAACCTTAGAAATATACTGAAAAAACAAAGTATTTTCACTGTAGGAGTCTGAAAGCTCTCAAATATCTTATGAACGAAAATTTTTTGGATATAGATAATTTTGGAATTTATCTTATATCATCTTGGAAAAATTTTTGAATATTTTGATATATTAAAAATTAAACTATTAAACTAAAGGGAGGGAAAAGTTGAATATCAAAAAAAACGAATTTAAATTTAACACTATAGAAGAAGTCTTAGAAGATGTAGCTCAGGGCAAAATGATTATCCTTGTTGACGACGAGGATAGAGAAAATGAAGGGGACATTTTCATAGCAGCAGAAAAAGTAACGCCCGAGGCAATAAACTTCATGGCAAAATATGCTCGTGGATTAATTTGTTTAGCCTTGACACCTGAAAGAGTTGAAGAACTTAAGCTTCCAATGATGGTAGATATCAATGAAACACCACATCAGACAGCTTTTACTGTATCAATTGAAGCAAGAAAAGGAGTAACAACAGGGATTTCAGCCCATGACAGAGCCATAACAATTCTTACAGCCATTGATCCAAAAACAAAACCTGAAGACCTCGTAAAACCAGGGCATGTATTTCCCTTGAGAGCCCAAAAGGGTGGAGTTTTAAAAAGAGCTGGACATACAGAGGGTGCTGTTGATCTTGCTCGACTTGCTGGATTATACCCCGCAGGTGTAATCTGTGAAATAATGAATGACGATGGAACAATGGCAAGAGTGCCTCAACTGATGGAATTCGCAAAAAAGCACGGGCTTAAAATTACAACAATCAAAGACCTTATCAGATATCGTATGAGGAATGAAACACTTGTAAAAAAAGTTGCCAGTGTTCAGCTTCCAACAGATTATGGTGAGTTTAAGGCAATAGCCTATACAACCTTAATTGATGATAAAATTCATCTTGCTTTGGTAAAAGGAGATATTAAACCAAATGATGAAGTTCTTGTAAGAGTTCACTCAGAGTGTTTAACAGGTGATGTCTTTCTTTCAAAAAGATGCGACTGTGGTTCCCAACTTCATAGAGCCCTTGAAATGATAGAAGAGGCTGGTAAAGGAGTTCTTCTTTATATGAGACAGGAAGGTAGAGGTATAGGACTTCTTAATAAATTAAAAGCCTATGAATTACAGGAAAAAGGCTATGATACAGTGGAAGCCAATATAAAATTAGGCTTTAAACCAGACTTAAGAGATTATGGTGTAGGAGCCCAGATTCTGGTTGATCTTGGCATAAGAAAAATGAGACTTATGACAAATAATCCTCGTAAGATTGTAGGATTAGAAGGTTATGGACTCAAAGTTGTTGAAAGAGTTCCAATTGAAGTAAAACCAAATGAAAATAATAAATGTTACTTAAAGACAAAGAAGGAAAAACTTGGGCATCTGTTAACAAAAATTTAATGCGCCTGAGAGGATTTGAACCTCCGACTCTCGGCTCCGGAGGCCGATGCTCTGTCCACTGAGCTACAGGCGCTTAAATAAATTATAACAAAAAGGAGTTGTCAAATGAGAGAAAATGAAATCCCTTTAGGATTAACTTTTGATGATGTTTTATTAGTACCCTCAAAATCCGATGTAGTTCCTGCTCAAGTAGATGTAACAACCTACTTCACACCTAATATAAAATTAAACATTCCAATTGTTAGTGCAGCGATGGATACAGTTACAGATGCAAATCTTGCTATAGCGATTGCAAGAGAAGGTGGAATTGGTGTAATTCATAGAAATATGACTCCTGAAAAGCAAGCACTTGAAGTAGATAAGGTCAAAAAATCAGAAAGTGGAATGATTGTTGACCCAATAACAATTGGACCAGATGCTCCTATTTCAGAGGCTTTAGCTTTAATGGAAAGATACAGAATTTCTGGAGTTCCCGTTACAGTAAATGGAAAGCTCGTTGGAATAATAACAAACAGAGATTTAAAATTTGAAAGAGATTTTACAAGAAAAGTCGAAGAGGTGATGACCAAGGAAAGACTTATTACTGCACCTGTTGGTATAACTCTGGATGAGGCACAGGAAATTCTTCATAAATATAAGATAGAAAAATTGCCTATTGTTGATAAAGATTTTAATCTAAAGGGATTGATAACTATAAAAGATATTGAAAAAAGAAAAAAATATCCAAATGCCTGTAAAGACCATCTTGGTAGACTCAGAGTAGCTGCAGCAGTAGGAGTTGGTGAACCTGCAATCTACAGAGCAGAATTACTCGTGAAAGCTGGTGTTGATGCTATAGTAATTGATACTGCCCATGGACATAGTAAAGCTGTGATTGAAACACTAAAGGAACTTAAAAGAAGATTTGCTATAGATGTGGTAGCAGGAAACATAGCAACAAGTGAGGCAGCAGAAGAACTTATTCAGGCAGGTGCTGATGCAGTAAAAGTAGGAATAGGACCTGGCTCTATTTGCACAACCCGTATTGTTGCAGGTGCTGGTGTGCCCCAACTTACCGCAATTATGAATTGTTACCAGGTAACCTCAAAATATAATATTCCTTTAATAGCTGATGGCGGAATTAAATATTCTGGTGATATTACAAAAGCTTTGGCAGCTGGAGCCCACTGTGTAATGATTGGAAGCCTCTTTGCTGGAACAGATGAAGCTCCCGGTGAAATAATACTTTATCAAGGAAGAAGTTACAAAACATACAGAGGAATGGGATCAATTGGTGCAATGCAAGGTGGTTCATCTGATAGATACAGACAGGAGGTGGTCTCTTCTGAAAAACTTGTTCCTGAAGGAGTTGAAGGAAGAGTACCTTATAGAGGCCCTCTTTCAAAAAGTGTCCATCAGTTAGTTGGTGGACTTAAATCAGGAATGGGATATTGTGGTTGTAAAAACCTTGAAGAATTAAGAACTAAAGCAAGATTTATAAAAATTACAAATGCTGGGTTAAGGGAAAGCCATGTCCACGATGTAACAATAACAAGAGAATCTCCCAATTACTGGGTTGAGGATTAAAATGCATAAACAGGAAATTTTAGTTATTGATTTTGGTTCCCAATACACTCAGCTTATTGCAAGAAGAATAAGAGAATTTAAAGTATACTCTGAAATCATTCCATGCAATGCTCATCTTTCAGAAATTATAAAAAGAAAACCAGCAGGAATAATTTTTTCAGGCGGTCCTGCAAGCGTATATGAAGAGAATGCTCCAACAATAGATAAAGAAATATTTAATCTCCGAATTCCCATACTTGGCATCTGCTATGGAATGCAGCTTATTACCCATCTTCTCGGAGGAAAGGTAGCAAAAGCTGAAAAAAGAGAATATGGTAAATCTATATTATATATTGATGACTTTTCTGACCTTTTTTCTGATATCCAAAATGAAACAGTTGTGTGGATGAGTCATGCAGACAAAATCTCTCAGATGCCTGAAGAATTTATAAGGCTTGCTCATACAGAAAACTCACCATATGCTGCTATGGCGAATAGAGATAAAAAAATTTATGCCTTACAGTTTCATCCTGAAGTAGTCCATACATTAGAAGGAAGGCAAATCTTAAAAAACTTTGTTTTTAAAATATGTGGTTGCTCACCAACATGGGATATGCATTCCTTTGTTGAAAGAGAAATTGATGAAATAAGAAAAAGAGTTGGCAAATATAAAGTTGTTTGTGCTTTAAGTGGAGGAGTTGATTCTACTGTAACAGCTGTATTGGTTCATAGAGCCATAGGAGATGCCCTTACATGTATATTCGTTGACAATGGACTTTTACGAGCAGGAGAACGTGAAAAAGTTGAAGAGATGTTAAGGAATAATTTCCATATAAATTTAAAAGTTGTAGATGCTTCTGAACGCTTTTTAAAAAGACTTAAAGGTGTTCGTGATCCTGAAAAAAAGAGAAAAATAATTGGTGGAGAATTTATAAAAATCTTTGAAGAAGAAGCAAAAAAAATTGAAGGAGTTAAATTTTTAGCTCAGGGAACCCTTTATCCAGATGTAATAGAAAGCATATCCTTTAAAGGACCCTCTGCAACCATAAAAAGTCATCACAATGTTGGTGGATTACTTAAAAGAATGAAGCTAAAGCTGATAGAACCTTTAAGAGAACTTTTTAAGGATGAGGTAAGAGAGCTTGGTAAAGAACTTGGAATCCCCGATGAAATCCTATACAGACATCCATTCCCCGGACCCGGGCTTGCAATAAGATGTATTGGAGAGGTTACAAAGGAAAAGCTTGATATTTTAAGACAGGCTGACAGAATTGTTCTTGAAGAAATTAAAAAATCTGGTTGGTATAATAAAGTATGGCAGTCCTTTGCAGTTCTTCTTCCTGTTAGGACAGTTGGAGTTATGGGAGATGAAAGAACCTATGAATATGTGATAGCAATAAGGGCAGTACACAGTGTTGATGGAATGACAGCAGACTGGGTTAGACTTCCCTATGAAATTTTGGAAAGGCTTTCAAACAGAATAATTAACGAGGTAAAGGGAGTAAACCGTGTTGTTTATGACATAACATCAAAGCCTCCTGGAACAATTGAATGGGAATAAATAATTTTGATTTAAAAAGATATATTTCAGAAAAGAAAGTAAAAATTGAAGAATTTATAAATTCCTATTTTAATCCATCTATAACTCCTCCCATACTTCATGAATCAGTTCTTTACTCTTTAACTGCAGGTGGTAAGAGACTTAGACCTATTTTATGCATATCTTCCTATGAAGCCTGTGGAGGAAAAGAAGATATAACTGCCTATGCAACTGCAATAGAATTTATTCATACTTATTCATTAATTCATGATGACCTTCCAGCAATGGACAATGATGATCTAAGACGTGGTAAACCTACAAATCACAAAGTATTTGGCGAAGCTATTGCAATCCTTGCAGGAGACGGACTTTTAACTGAGGCATTCAGAATTCTGTCTAATCCCAAATATGCAGATGTTAAACCAATCAATCTTTTGAAAGTAATTTCAGAAATAAGTTACTCAGCAGGGGTTTACGGGATGGTAGGAGGACAAGCCTATGATTTAATCTCAGAAGGTAGAGAACCTGATAAAGAAGTTGTTGAATTTATTCATTTAAATAAAACTGCAAAATTAATTTCTGCATCTGTTAAATCAGGAGCAATCCTTGCTGATGCAAATGATGAACAGATAAAAAGGATTGAAACCTATGGATTAAGTATAGGGCTTGCTTTTCAAATAGTTGATGATATTCTTGACATTGAAGGCACCACAGAACAATTAGGAAAACCTAAAGGATCCGATGAAAAAAAAGGCAAAATGACTTATCCAAGAGTATACGGAATTGAAAGATCAAGAGAAAAGGCAAAGGAGTTAATTGATAATGCTTTAAGGGCAATTGAAATTTTTGACCAAAGGGCAAAACCGTTGAGAGAGATAGCAAGATATATTGTAAAAAGAAGTTCTTAAAGATTATAATTTTACTGCACAAATGAGGAAAAAATTAATATTGTTCTCCATAGTTTTATTCTTTGCTGTTGCCAATGTTCTTTATTCCACTGAAAGCGGAATAATTCCTAAGACTCTATTAATACTTCCAGAAACATCAAAAGTAAAAATAAAATGGATTTTATTGCCTGAAAAAAGACCTCCACCAGAGGTAACACAAAAAATCCGTTTCATAATAGACAACAAAAATGAACCAATACTCCTTTACGGAACAAATCTGATTTTAAATCCTATAAAAAATTACCTTGTAAAAACCAAAGAATCCTTAAAGGATATAATATACCTTGACAACGGAGTTCTTATTTTTTCTGATAGTAAAAATCTCGGCTATCTTGAATTAGAAAAAAACATTAATGATGCACTCCCTGTGGCAAAGTTAAAAGCTGTTGCTAAACTTCCCTATTCTGATTCCAAAGTATTTAAAGGTAGTGATTCATTATATTCATTATCATATAATCCTAAAATGAAAAAATACGAAATATATCTTTTTAAACCCCTTAACAAAAACTTTGAAAAGATTCTTTCTCTTAAAGAAAAAATAGATTCTTTGAGCGGTAAAGGAGAGCATTTGTTTATAAGTTCAGGAAAACAGATTAAAGAATACAAAAATGGTAAATTTCACATTGTTTATGAGCATCCAAGACAGGATATAAAAGAGATTTTCTATTCAGAAAAAGCAGGTATTTTTTATAAAACAGAAAATGGAGTTGGTATTGTAAAGGATGGAAACTCTCTTGAATTTCTTCAAAGTGAAAACTTCGAAGTTTTTTTTAAAGGCTCAAGTATCTATGTCTTATTCTTAAAAGCCTTGACTATTTTGGAATTAGAAAATATTGATGATTTAAAAAATTACAATTTTAAAATTGAGAGAGTGATTGACATAAATAGAACTTTTTGAGGTTAATTTTGAAGCTTTGGAGTCAAAATGAAAGTATCTTTTAGAATATTAAACTTACTCCTTCTGATTTTATTTATTTCTGGATGTGCATCGCAGTCAATTGTCAAAACTGAAAAAGATTTCATCCTGAAGAATTATAAGTATGTGAGTATTAATGTGATATCTTCTTTGCCTGCCTGTGATGAAGAATGCGAGAGAGAAATAAAAAATATTGAAAATCAATTAAAAGAAAAATTCAAACAGTCAGATTTATTTGAAATTGTCTCTGCAGAGAATCAAAAGCTGGAATTAACAATCAATATCAAAATTACTGAATTAATAAGGGTGACTGCCGCAGACAGATTCCTCATTGGTGCTCTTGCCGGAAGAGCTAAAGTTGTCGGAACAATTGAATTATTTGACCATATAAGAACCGAAATCTTAGGCAAATTTATCGTTGAAGGTCTCTCATCAGGAGGAACGGTTTTTGCTGGAACAACTAAACAGGCAGTGGAAAAATTCATTGAACAGGTAATTAATTTCATATATGAAAAAGTTACCTTATAAGAAGCAGGAGGTATGAAAATGGTTAAAAATGTGATTTTATTTGTGATTGCATTGATGTTTCTTTTACCATGGCATGTTTACGGAGGAAGTATCCCTATGTCTACGGGAATGTCTTGTGAAGGAAGTCAAATGCCAGATGGAACATATATCCCTAAAGGTCAGGTAAAAGAAGTTACCTATGGTGGGGTAAGATACAGATGTGTTGGTTGCGGTGGATGTACTCCCATAAGCAGTGGTTCATCTACATATACACCTTCATATGCTCCTTCATCAAGACTTACACCATCTCAACAGATGACAATAGGAATTATGGGTGCTTTTTTAAGTGGCTTTTTTGGAACGCTTTTTAGTGGAATGTTTGATATGGACGATGACTCCGCACAAAAACAGGCTCAGTATGAGGCAGAACAAAAAAGAATCGCAGAGGAAAGAAGAAAAGAGGAGGAAAGAAAGAAACAACTCCTTGACCAGTACAATCAGCTCATTACACAGGCAAAACAGCAAGTTCAGAGCCAGCAATCAAATCCAGCTCAGAGTCCTTTTTCTTTTCAAACTCTTGGAGGACAACTCACAGCATTTCAGTGGCAGAAGCCTTCCATGTCTCAGCCTAATTCAAGCAATACAATTGAACAGATGCGGTCTTCTTCAGAACTAAATGCTTCAGATTTAAACAAAATTTTTGGGAATGTCATACAGGATAAAGTCATTGAGGCAATAGAAGAAAAAATTGATGACATCGGTGAAAAACTTTTTGAGAAACTTGACGAAAAATATAAAAAAACATGGGGTTCAAAAATTAATGAATCTGCTCTCACCATTATGAAAATTGCTGTAACAGCAAAAACAGAGGGTGCAGCAAGTGCAGGTGCACAGGCTATTGACGAATATTTAGTATCTTTCATAACAAAGCCCATTCCTAAGCCGCAGGCTACAGTTTCAGAAATAGGTAGAAAAATATATACGCAGATTGCCTTTACAGCCTTAGATAAATTTTTAACCAAAACAGAAGAATCAGCTCAAGCTTTAGGATTTAATTTCAGCAAAGATGAATTCATGAACAATTTTGAAAGTGATATGAATTTTGGGCAAAAAATGATATATAAATGGTTGAAAGGAGAGTAAAATGAAATTTCTCAAAGTTTTAATTATTTTTCTTCTTGTTATCTATCTTTCTGGATGTGAACCAATAAGAATAACCCATAAAATTGAACTGTTGGATTTTGAGTCTCCAAAGGAGACTGTAACATCGAAGAAGATTCCCTATGAAATCATATTTATTGTAGATGATACAAAAAAATATACAGCAACCCATGCTGATTATGCTGCTGGAGTAATTCATGATTTTATTTTTCCTGCAGGAAGTTTTATTAAACAGGCTTTGCCAATAATTTCAACAGCCTTTGAGAAATATAAAATTGAACCATCTCTTTCAACCATTCCAGATAAAAACACTTTGGTTATACATACTGCATTAAATTCTATGAACCCGAACTATAAATGCGGTTACCATTGTGTTTTCTATGTAGAAACATCCCTAAGATTTGAACTATATGACAATGACCTCGTAGGGCTTTCTCTTCCTATTTATTCGTATGGTAAAGGGAGACTTTCAAAATCAGGACTTTTTGTCACTATGAATGAAAAGGAATTTGGCCAAGTAGCCTATCAGTCAGTTGTTGAAGCTATAAAAAACTCCGTTGATGTTATCTACGAAGCAATAAACAATCCTAAGAAAGTGATCAGAGATGCAAAGGCAGAAATAAATAGAAATCCATCAAATACATATGCCTATGAGGTCATTGCTAATCGCTCCCTAAATTTGGGTGATTATGCAGAAGCTTTAGCCTCAGCTCAAATGATTACTCAGCTTGACCCTAAAAATACCAATGGATATCTTTTACTTTATAGAATCTATAAAGCCCAAAGAAAATTAAAAGAAGCCCGTGAGCAAATTGAACAGGCATTCGCGCTAACACCTAAGAATGCTAATCTCTTTATCCATCTTTACAATTTCTATATTGAACAGGAAAAACATGATAAAGCTATGAATGCTGTAACAAGATACATACAAGCAAGACCTGATGATAATACTGCTGCAATTTATCTTGGGATGCTTTATTTGACAAAGGGAAAATATGATGATGCCATTTCAATCTCAAAAAAAATGATTGATTCTTTAAAATTTTACGGAATTGGAGTATCAATTTCCAAAGAAAAAGACTTCACAATAGTTAAATCAGTTGAAAAAGATGCTCCTGCAGAAAAGGCTGGCATTAAAGCAGGAGACATAATAACAGAAATTGACGGATTATCTACAGAAGAGCTTAAGATTGATGACATTGTCAAAAAATTAAGAGGCGGTGAAGGAACAAAGCTCACTCTTAAGATTAAAAGAAAAGACAATGAAGAACCGATAAATCTGACTCTAACAAGACAAAAATTTTATAGCCAACCATTTACAGTTGCAAGTTATATGGGAATTATAGGTATGGCTCAGATACAGAAAGGAAACATCAATGAGGCAAAAGAAATAATAAACGAGGCTTTGAACATTTCAAAATCTACGGGTTTAGGCATTATTCCTCTTAAAGCTTATGCTACTTTATTGTTTGTCTTCAAAGAGTACGACAAATTGATTAATGATTTTTCAAAAATTGACAATAATTATATCAAATTGCTTATTGCAACAGCCTATGCTAAAAAGGCTGATTATGACAGAGCTTTTAAAATTTTCAGAGAAGTAAATAATAAAAAAGAATTGCCAATTAATACAAAAAATTTCAAAGATTTTTATGAAGCAACAGACTCTTACATACAGGAGATGGAAAAACAGGCTATAAACTATGAAAGAACAGGAAACATTGGCAAAGCATTAAAAATCTATGGAGATATCATAGATGTTGTCTCCGATGATAAAGCATCTTTGATAAGAAACAGGGTTTCAAGGCTTCTTATGGTTAATCCAACCGTTGTTGAAATTTCAGGCACTGCAAGACAGCACTTTTTAAACTCAGAGGTTTTGTATAATGCTGGTAAATATGAAGAGGCTTTGCAGGAACTCGAAAAAGCCAGGGCTCATAGCCCTTTCAATCCGCAGATTTATTTTAACTCTGCATTAGTTTGTGAAAAAATGGGAGACTACAGCGGAGCAATAAGGAACATGGAGATATTTTTACAATTACTACCTCAGCATCCTCAGGCACAGGCAATCAAGGATCAGATTTATAAATGGAAGTTCATTCTTGAGAGGGAAATTTAAATGGCAAGGATAAGACAATTAAATAAAAAAATAAAGTATATCTTTATAATTGTTATATTATTGTTTGTAAATCCTGCCTATGCCCAAAGGGTTGTAGATGAAAATTTAATAAAGAATTTTACTTACTATGTAGAATTTGCCGATAAAACAGTTGCTCTAAAAAATGGTCAGTACGAATCTGTAGATCCCTTAAAAGATTATCTCAAAGTTTGGATAGTCAAATATGCATTTGCTGATATAAATAAAGATGGCAAGACGGACGCTGTTGTTATTCTTGCCCATACAGGTGGAGGAAGTGGAACTTTCTTTGAGTTAACAGCTCTGGTTACTGAAAAAGAACAAGTTAAACAGACCAGTTCCATTTTACTAGGTGACAGGGTGGAAATCAAGGATATAAAAATAGTTGATGAAGTCGCTTTACCACATGCCTCTTTTAAGTCTTCAAAGAAAATATATTTAATAATGAAAACCCATAAACCTACAGATCCTTCCTGTCGCCCAAGTTTAATTTCAGAAGAATGCTTCTCTTTGAATTTAGCATATGAATTAAAGTCCTGCGAAGATGAATCTGCTCCTGTAGTAAGAAAACCAGCAATTTATCTATATCCAAAAAATAAGGAAAATATTACTGTCAAACTGAACATAAAAGGTACAGTTACAAAAACAATCCCTGAATATAATGAATCCTGGAAAGTAAATGTTACCAAAAAAGGGATTATAGACAATAAATATTCTTATCTTTTTTATGAAGCTTCCCTTGAAAATCCAATTTCTGTATCAAAAGAAGGATGGATTGTAAGGTATGAACACCTTGAATCATGGTTTGATAAATACCTGCCTAAATTGGGTTTAAACAGAAAAGAGATAAAAGATTTTAAGGATTATTGGTTAAAAGAATTAAAATATGCCAAATTTTATGAGATAAGACTATTAGATAAAGATTTCCTTGATAACAATATTCAATTGCTGATTTCTCCAAAACCAGATACAGTAATTAGAGTAATACTTTACTTTAAACCTGTTGATAAATATAAAAAAATGAAAAATCCTAAACTTATTCAAATTCAAAGAAAAGGTTTTACTGTAGTTGAATGGGGTGGTATAACCACTGATAAAATTCATTAAAAAGGAGGTATCTAATAATGGTTAAATTATTAACAAAGGTGCTAATTTTATTAGCAATTTCAAGTTCTGTTGCATTTGCTGGAAGTGGTTACTATTATGATTATGGAAACCCTGGTGGACATGATCATGTAATAATTCCTACTCCAACTCCAAGTATTGATAGAAGCTCCTCTGATTCATCAAATCAGTCAAACTGCTATTATGAGCAGTATGTATGTGGAAAAGAGAGAAAATGCTGGGATGGAAGTTATGATGGCGACAGAAGCAGACAAGGAATGGGATATTGTTTTGATGTTGAAAAATACTGCACAAGAAAAGTATGTAGATAAAAGGAGCTGAATTATGAAAAGAATTGTTTTTTTTATAATTTTTTTTGCAATTTTATTCTCAATTGACAGTGCTTTCTCACAGCAGCTAGACTCAACAAGAGTCTATATTACCCTTGAAGAAACAAAGGAGCTCACTCCTGACATTTACTCTCTAAGTAGTATTATAAATGTTAATGCAAAGGAGGAGGCAGAGGTAATTAAAATACTTGGTGGTGCTGACAAAGTTGTGAAAAATCTTCGCTTGAACTACAAAGGAGGTAGATACAATGTCTATAGAAACTGCTGGTGGGAGAAGGGAAGAGAGGTATGTTCAGGATATAAGGGAAATGTTTATTATTACTTTGAACTTGAAAAACCTGAACAGCAGAATAAAATTTTGGAAAGTCTGGCAGAATTCAAGGAAAAGCACGGAGAAAAAGTAAGCCTTACCATTTCTAATCCAATGTGGACAGTCTCAAAAAGAAATTTGAGGATTGCCGAGGAGGAATTAAAACTTGAGATAGTTGACACTGCTAAGGCTTTTACCCCAAAAATGTCTGAAAAATTAGGAAAAATATGTAATATCTCAGAAATAAACTATGACCTAAGAAGACCTCCTATATGGTATCCCTTCAGAGAGGAGGATATCATGCTAAAATCAGCAACAAAGGAGTCAAGAATTAGCCTTGAAGCACCTACCCCAGTGAAAGAGGATAAAACCCTTTCAGTAAAAACATCGATAACTTTGATTTGCAGGTAAAAATTATTCCCGAAGGGATTCTATATTGATTATCCCTTCGGGATATAATAAACCATGAAAGTACGCATTGATTATTTACTGTATAAAAAAGCTATCACAGAAAGCAGAGAAAAAGCCCGAGCGCTTATTCTTGAAGGCAAAGTTATTGTAAACGGTCAAAAAATTGATAAACCTGGAACAATGGTTAATCAAAATGCTGAAATAACAATCTGTGGCGAGACTCTTCCCTATGTAAGCAGAGGTGGGCTTAAACTTGAAAAAGCATTAAAGGAATTTTCAATAGATGTTAAAGACAAAGTAGCAATGGATGTTGGTGCAAGCACAGGAGGATTTACAGACTGTCTTATTCAACGTGGAGCTAAAAAAGTTTATGCAGTAGATGTTGGGTATGGACAACTTGCCTGGAAATTAAGAACAGACCCAAGAGTTATTCCCATTGAAAAAACAAATATTAGATATATGCAAAAAGAAAAAATTCCTGAAAAAATAGATATTGTTACCGTAGATGTCTCTTTTATATCTCTTAGGCTTGTTATTCCGAAAATTCTTGAATTTCTTAAGCCCAACGGTGAAATTGTAGCATTAATTAAGCCACAGTTTGAAGCAGGGAAAGGAGAGGTTCCTCGAGGAGGTGTTATAAAAGATTTTGAAAAAAGAGAAAAAATTATAAGAGAAATGAGAGACTTCTTTGAAAGTCTCGGATTAAAAGTCATTGGTATAACCCAATCTCCTATCCCTGGACAGAAAGGAAATATCGAATATTTAATCTATGCGCTCAATACTAAACAATAGCACCAAATATCATTCCAGAAATTGTTGCCATAATAATAACAAGAAACACATAAACAGCTGTTTTTCTGAATCCTATAGTTTTCATTATTACAATCATACTTGGAAGACTAAGAGCTGGTCCTGCAAGAAGCAGTGCAAGGGCTGGTCCTTTACCCATTCCAGCACCTAATAATCCTTGAATAATTGGCACTTCTGTTAAGGTTGCAAAGTACATAAAAGCACCTACAATGCTTGCTATTAAATTAGCCTGTAAAGAATTACCTCCTACTACAGAGTAAACCCACTCAGAAGGAACTATACCTTCATATCCAACTCGTCCAAATAAAAATCCTGCTACAAGAACACCTATGAAAAGTAATGGAATTATTAAATAGGCATAATACCAGGTCTGATAAACCCATTGAACAAGTTCGTCTTTATTAAACCATTTAAGGCTTGAAAGTATCACCAGGGTAAAAAATCCTATGGCTAATATCCATTTAAGATTGTAAACAATCCACCAGAAGGCAACAGCTTCCTCCTGAGGTCTGCCCCAATTAGCAAAAATTAGAAACCCTATCATGAAAAATAAATGCATTGCCACTTGATAAAGCGGTTTAGCCTGTAGCCATGAAACTTCAAAATCCTCATCTGACTGTCTTTTCTTTTCCTCTTTTAAAAAAATTAAATGCATGAGTAAACCTATGATAACACTGAAAAGCACCGCTCCTACTGCTCTTGCTATACCAATATCCCATCCAAGAACTCTAGCAGTCAAGATTATTGCTAACACATTAATTGCAGGACCAGAATACAAAAAAGCAATTGCGGGACCAAGTCCTGCTCCTCTTTGATAAATACTCATAAAAAGAGGAAGAATTGTACAGGAACATACTGCCAGTATTGAACCAGATATGGCAGCTACACCATAGGAGAGCACCTTGTTTGCCTTTGCTCCAAAGTATTTCATAACAGAGGCTTTATTTACAAAAACAGCTATTGCTCCAGCAATGAAAAAAGCAGGGATCAGGCAAAGAAGAACATGTTCCTGTGCATACCATTTAGCTAAAGCAAGGGATTCAAAGATTGCATTTGTAAACCTCTGATTTTCAATGGGAAGAAAGTAAAAGACAATAAAAGTAAAAAAAATCAAAGCAAGTTTGTATCTTTCCTTCAATTTAGCCTCCCTTTTAATTATGTTTTACAATAACGAGGGGATTGATTGGCTTTAAAATTTTTTAAAGCTTCAAGTTCCTTTGTAATTTGTTCATCTGAAATTTTTTCAAGAACAGAAAGAATTAAAAATCTTTTAAATATATCTAAATCATCAAGACTGTAAAGAATCCATTTTCCCTTTCTTCTTATTTTTACTAATCCTGCCTCCTTTAATATTCCCAGGTGAAATGAAACTTTCGGTTGCACCATATCTAATGCGGAAACTATCTCACATACACAAAGTTCGCCCTTTTCAAGAAGTTTGATAATTTTTAAACGCGTCTCATCAGATAAAGCATGAAAAATTTTAGCAATTTCTTTCATAAAGAAATATAAAAAAATTTTTATATATATGTCAATATATACATATTGAATCTTTTTATTCTTGACATACTATTAAGAATTAATTTAATCTCAAAAATGCTGGATGTAAGGGAAGAGGGGTGAGAATCCCCCGCTGCCCCGCAGCCGTGTAGGGAACGAAAGCCCAATAATGCCACTGTCTGCAAATTGCAGATGGGAAGGCGGGTAAGTAGGCAATTTAGCCCTAAGCCGGAAGACCTATCCAGCCTGAGAGCCCTTGGCTTTCAGAAAACCTCGAGGGAGGAAATTTTATGCCTGTTAAAACAACTGTCTTTGGTTATCCTAAAATTGGACCTCAAAGAGAACTTAAAAAGGCCCTTGAATTCTACTGGAATGGCAAAATCTCTCAAGTAGAACTTATGGAAGCATCTGAAAATTTAATCCTCAACAATGCTAAAACAATTGCAAAGCACGGAATTGACATTATCCCATCAAATGAATTTTCTTTCTATGATTTTATTCTTGACCTTTCAGTAATGTTCAATGTAATTCCAGAAAGATTTAGAGAAATTGAAAATCCTCTGGAAAGATATTTTGCAATTGCACGAGGAACAGTAGATGCACCTGCTTCAGAAATGACAAAGTGGTTTAACACAAACTATCACTACATTGTTCCTGAAATTGAAAGTAATACTGAGTTTGAATTTATAGAAAATAAGCCCTTGAAGGAGTATGAACTTTTAAAATCCTCTCTTAATTTTAAAACAAAGCCTGTTATAACAGGACCTTTTACCTATCTTTACTGTGCTAAAGTAAAAGACTACGCTTATTTTCTTGATAAAATAACTTCTGTTTACAGCAGCCTCCTTAAAGAACTTGAAGAATCTGGCATAGAGGAAGTTCAATTTGATGAGCCTGCAATGGTTCTTGATTTAGATAAAAATATCGTAAATTCAATCATTGATTGTTACAGAAAAATCACTGCTAATTTAAGCAGAATGAAAATCTATGTCCAAACTTACTACGAATCTTTATCTGTCTATGAAAAATTAGTTTATGAACTACCAGTATCTGGAATAGGCTTTGATTTTTTAGAAGGAATAGAAAATCTTGAAAACATTTCAAAATTTGGCTTTCCAAAGGATAAAGCATTAATAGCAGGTGTTGTTTCAGGAAGAGATCCCTGGAGGACAGATTTTAAAGAAATTCTGAAACTCATTGGAACCCTTACAAAATTTACTGAAAAAATAATTCTTTCAAACTCCTGTCCTCTCATACATCTTCCAGTAACAATTAAAAACGAAACTTTTCCTAAAGAACTCTCAAAAATCTTAAGCTTTGCTAATGAGAGGCTTGAAGAACTTACAATACTTAAAACAGTAATAAATGATGGGAAAAAACCTCCTGTGCAGGATTTATCTATAAAATTTGTTCATCCAGATGTTTCAGAAAAAGTTTCTCAGATTAATCAAAAGGCTCTTCATAGAAAACCAGAATTTGCAGAGCGATATAAAAAACAGATGGAAATTCTTAAACTTCCTTTATTCCCCACAACAACAATAGGAAGTCTCCCTCAAACTACTGAATTAAGAAAAGCAAGGGCAGATTACAAAGCAGGCAGAATCTCCCTTGAGGAATATGAAAACTTTATCAATAACGAGATTAAAAAAGCAATAGAAATTCAGGAAAAAATTGGACTTGATGTCCTTGTTCATGGAGAGTTTGAAAGAACTGATATGGTTGAATTTTTTGCTGAAAAGCTACAAGGATTTGCTATAACAAAAAATGGATGGGTTCAGTCCTATGGCTCAAGATGCGTAAGACCACCGATAATTTATGGCGATGTATTGAGAGACAAACCCTTAACTCTGAAAGAAACACTTTATGCCCAAACTCTCACAAAAAAACCGGTAAAGGGCATCTTAACAGGACCTGTTACAATCCTTCAGTGGTCCTATCCAAGAAAGGATATTTCAAAAAAGGAAATTGCTTATCAGATTGCTCTTGCACTTAATGAGGAGGTAATGGAACTTGAAAAGGCTGGGATTAAAATCATTCAGATTGATGAACCAGCTTTCAGAGAGGGAATGCCTCTTAAAAAAGCAAAGGTTAATCAATACTTTGATTGGGCAATCAAAAGTTTCAGAATTGTTACCCATGAAGTAAAACCAGAGACACAGATTCATACCCATATGTGCTATTCTGATTTTAATGATATAATTGAAAAAATCTACGAAATGGATGCTGATGTGATATCAATTGAAGCATCAAGAAGCAAGGGGGAAATCCTAAAAGCCTTTGAAAAATTTAGATATGACAGAGGCATCGGAATCGGAGCTTATGATATTCATTCACCAAGAGTGCCACAAGTAGAAGAAATGATTGAAATTGTTGAACGTTCAATAAAGCTTATAGATATATCCCTCTTCTGGATTAATCCTGACTGTGGACTTAAAACAAGAGGATGGCAGGAGACCATTGCATCACTTAGCAACATGATTGAAGTTGCAAAGATAATGCGTAGGGAGGCATAGGATGTTTAAAAATATAATAAAGCGTGATGGTAGATTAGTACCCTTCGATCCTGAAAAAATCACAAAAGCTATTTCAAAAGCAGGTAAAGCAACAGCAGAGTTCGATTATGATACTGCCCGCAGACTTACAATAAAAGTGCTGCTTCTTGCAGAAGAACTCATTCGTGAACGTGACCCACATGTTGAGGAAATTCAGGACATTGTTGAAGAGA
>Ga0272449_1002295_pt1 | contig 17955 bp, 23 predicted proteins | sample YNPCB0241_FD_198679 | JGI IMG/M metagenome (GOLD analysis project Ga0272449, IMG submission 198679) | Hot spring sediment microbial communities from Yellowstone National Park, WY, United States - YNP-CB-024-1 | ecosystem: Environmental > Aquatic > Thermal springs > Hot (42-90C) > Sediment... | reverse complement strand
AAAGAACACTTTCAAGTTGGTTATATTCAAAATTTGCTAAAAAACCTAAATTTCCAAAATTAAATCCAATTACAGGTTTATCTTTTGCTAAAAAAACTGCCCATAAAAAAGTACCATCACCACCTAAAGAAATATAAATATCAGCCTTTTTTTTAGTAATTTGATTTAATAAAACAATATCTTTGATTTCAAAAAATTTCTTTATTTTTTCTACTATATTTTTTAATTTTAAATTTTTTAAAACTACTATTGCTGTTTTATAAAAACTATTCATTTTTACTTATTCCATTTACAACCAATTTTATTTTCTCTTGACCATTTTTCAGCTGAAACTAGTTCTTCTCGGTATTTCAAATTTTTAGGAGAAAATCTTGCTACTGCTAAACCATTTTTTATCATCTCTAAAGAAACATTTTTATCATCTACAAATACATATCTTAAATATCTACAATATTGATCTAAATTTTCGTTATCAATTTCTAATTTAACTTCTTTTCCTAAAATTAAAACTTCTAAACCTTTTTTAGCTTCTTCATAACAAGGATAATCTTTTTCGTCAGCATCAATACCTAAAATTCTTACAGAATAGCCACCTTCAATCAAAAAAGTATCACCATCAATAACTTTTGTCACTAATTTTTTAGCTCCATCTGGAAGTTCAGGTATATTCTTACACTTTTTATTATTTATATCACTTTTAAAATAACTTTTGTCTTCTGTTTTTAATAATTTATTAAAATAAATATGTTTTAAAGTCAAAAAATTTAATGTATTAAATTCAAATTTGTTTATTTTTCCATTAAAAATAAATCCTCCAATAACTATTATTAAAATAATAAATAAAATCAAAATATTTTTTTTCTTTAAAAACTTTCCCATTTTCTTAAAGTTATTTTATTTTTCATTGAAATTTTAAAAAATTTCAAAAATTAATATAAAACTATATTTTAAAAATTTTATATAATGTTAGATATTAAAATATTTTTATGTTTTTAAAACAAAGAATTTTAAATTTTTAAATGATTTTTCTTAATATAATCATTGACCTAAAATTCTTTATAAAATCTATAAATTTTTTACAAGAATAATAAAAAATAAAATTATTATATTTATTATATAACTTTCAAAGATTTAAAAATAATTTTTTAAAAATTATCTTTTTACATAATTTATTTTATTAAAATTTCTGATAATTTTTCCCCGATATAAACACAAGATCTAACTGCGCTTCCACAACAAGCAGCAATTATTTTATCTCCTTTATTAAAAATCTTTAAAGTTTTGTTTTCTGCATCAAAACCCCACAAAATTTTTTCTACTTTTGCTTCTTTTAAAAATGGCAGGATTTCTAAAAGACCCATATTAATAAGTTTTTCAAAATAATTAGTTTCTTTAAATTCTTCATCTTCTTTAATTATATCTTCCTGTCCTAAAACAAATTTGTATTCATTATTTATATTTTTGACAAAGATATAAACTACCACACCCTTAAAAGGAACAATTAAATGAGGGAAATTTCTTTGCTCTTCTTTTAAATTAAGATCTAAAACAAAAAGTTGTCTTTTTTTGAATTTAAAATCAGCTTCCGGTAAAAATTTATTTAAAGAATAACCCAATGCTAATAAAACTTTCCTTGCTTGAAATTCTCCTCGATTTGTTTTTAATATAACTCTATCTTTTTCTTCGATAATTTCTTTTAAAAAAGTTTCATCAAAAATATCTATATCGTTTTCTTTTGCTTTATTTAAAAAGTAGTTAATTAATTTACTACCACTTATATTAACTGATGGCACCATCACTCCTTTGTTTAAAAAACAATAATAATCTTCAATTAATGAAAGATCAATATTTTCTTCTTTTAATTTTTTTATAAAATTTATAGTTTTTGTTGTAGCTTCTTTAATTTCGTTATTTTCAAAATACGATCTAATAGAACCTCCAGCGTAAAGGTATGTAGCAATATGATGAGGATCTTCATTTAAAGGTTCAGGCCTCAAAAGAGCAATTTTTTGATTTTTTTTGTTATTACTTAAAAAATAAACAGTTGAAGCACCGATAGGTCCACCTCCAACTATAATAATGTCATAATTGTAATAATTCATTTTGCTTTAACGTTTTTAAGATCGATCCTGTTTTTTTATAATCATTTATTAATTTTAATACAGGTAGGTTATTTGTTAAAACAATATCTTTTAAAAAATAAATATAATCTTTTTCAGATCTATCCAAAACATTTTCAACAGAGTTAATTATTTTAAGCGCCTCTTTTCTTATACTACCAGATTTAAAACCATAAAGAGCAGAATGTTTATGCAATTTCTCATCTGGCGTTATTCTTCTCTTCTTTAAACTATCATCTAAAACAATTCCTTTTATTAATATAAATAAAGCTTTATACATCTTTAAAGAATTACAAGTATCTATAGCTTTAAATTCAATCCTTCCTTTTTCTGCTTCAATTCTTGAAACTTGAGTCAAAGATGGAAAACTTTTAATCATATTTTTAGGATTATTTAAGAAAACCATACAAGCTGGTCTTTTGCCTGTTCTAATGTAAGTTCGATAAGAATATCCTCTCCACAATTTGCCATCTTTAAAAGGAGACGAAAAGCTAAAAGGAATAATAAAAGGACTATAATATGTTAGCTTTTTGCCAATATCAATTAATTTTGTATCATTAATATTTTCTATCGAAAAGTTTAAGTCTGGTCCAAAGGTTAGATTAGCAATATTAGCAGTTATTTCTTCTGGTGAGTTTTTTCTTTTCTTTATCTCATAGGTATTTAATTTAGGTTTAAATTTACTTTTAAAAGGATTGAAACTTATCCAAACAGGAAAAAATTTTTCTTTAAGAAGATATCTTCTAAGTAGTAAATAATTTTCTTTTAACTCTTTCAAGCATTCATCAATAGTCAAATATGGATTAGTTCTTATCTCTATTCCTTTAATTTCGCACTTTAAAAATGATCCATCTAAATTAAATCTTTCATATCCTTCTATATACCATCTTTTTTCTTTAATTTTTAAATCACCAATCCTTAAATTTTTATAATCTTTTTCAAATTTTGGTAATTTTTTGATAATTTTATCAAGTTCTTCAAATTTAGTATTTTCAAAATCAACAAATTCTAATTTTTTAACTAATTTTAATAAAGGCACCTCTACCTCTATTCCGAATTTAAATTTCATTTTTAGATTTTATTTTAATATATTTTTAATATATCTTAAAATTTTAATTTGAGGTAGCTACGAAAAATTGAAAAATATAACTGGAGATTAAGGAAAAATCATTATAGAAATGATCACTGCCTGGGATGGTTATAAATTTGTAATTATAGATTTCACTTACTTTCTCTGCAAGACTCTCTTTCAATTTCTCCGCCCATTCTTTATTTTGTGGACTATTACCTGGAAGAATAAATAATTTCATTATTTTAATTTAATTTTACTATTCTATATTTCAATGTTCAAAGTTGGATTTTGTTTTCTTATTTTCCTACTTCAATTTGAGAGGGGGTTTCTAAAATTATTCCTGGACCGCGCTGCTCCATTTGCAACCAACCTTATTTTCTTTTGCCCATTTTTTAGCTAAAGTTATTTCTTTTCTATATTTTATATCTTTTGGAGAAAAACGAGCCACTGCTAAACCATTTTTAACCATCTCCAAAGAAACATTTTTATCATTCCTGTCCGCCGAAGTTTCGCCGGAGGCAGGAACAAATACATATCTTAAATATCGACAATACTGATCCAAATCTTCTTTTCCCATCTCTAATCTTACTTCTTTGCCTAAAACTAAATCTTCTAAACCTTTTTTCGCTTCATCATAGCAAGGATAACCTCTTTCATCAGCATCAATGCCCAAAATTCTTACGGAATAGCCACCTTCAATCAAAAAAGTATCGCCATCAATAACTTTTGTCACAAATTTTTTTGCTCCATCAAAGAGTTCGGGAATGTTTTCGCATTTTTTAATATTTTTTCTATTTTCTAAAAAATTTTCGTTATTTTCTTTTGATAAACTATTTTCATTAATTTTATTTAAATTTGAATAACGAGATGAGTTTAAAAAATTTTTGTTTAATTCTGATTGATTAGATTTTTCGTCAAAATTCAAAAATATTACAATAAGCATTATAAAAAACATAAAAAATAAAATATAATTCTTCTTAAACAAATTTTTCATTTTGCTTTTACTTATAGATAAATTTTATTTGATTAATTTTTAAAATATAACAAGATTTAAAAATTTAAACTTCAATACCGAAAAATTTTTTTATTAAAAATCCAATTCCAAAATTAATTGCTGCTACTGATAAACTAATAATTACCATATGGGAAAAACGAGAGAAAAAGTTTTCACGTTTTGTTATAGAAACATAAAAATTAAATACTCCTACAATAATAACTGAAAAAATAAGAGTGAAAATTAAAGCCATTAATGGTTCCTTAAAAATAAAATATGGGAAAATTAAAATTAAAACAGTGAGAATATAAGATATTCCCGTAATAAGACCTGCTTCTAACGCATTTTTTTCTTTCTCTTCCCTTGCAGCTAAATAATTAGAGGATGCCATTGAAAGAGAAGCAGCAATACCAGTAATTAATCCAACCATAGCTATAAGATGAGTATTATTAAGAGCCAAAGTTAATCCTGCTAAAACTCCTGTTAACTCAACTAAAGCATCGTTTAAACCCAAAACAAAATCGCTTATATAAATAAGACGTTTTTCATTAATTAAAGAAATTAATTTTCTTTCATGCTCTCTTTCATCTTTTATTGTTTGTAAAATAGATGCTTCTTTTTTGGCAAAAGATTTGTATAAATCAACTGCTGTTTCTTCATCTCTTTCCATTAATTGAAGAGCAAAATTTAAACCTAAAATCTTTGCTAATAAAACATAAAAAAATATTTTAATTTTAGAATAAGAAATATCTTGCCCACTAATAGCTCTAAGAATTTCATAATGACGTTTTTCTTGTTCAGCAATTTCATAAAGTATTTTTGATTGTTCTTTCGGTGAAATTTTTGACAATTTTAAATAAACATTATATTCTGTTATTTCTCTTTTTTGTGCCAAAAGAATTTTTTGTAAAATTTCTTTTTCCATCATTATTTTCCAATAAATAACTTAATATACATTAATTTTATAATTTCTTATAAAAAATAAATAATTTTTATTCATATCTTAAAGCAACTATAGGATCTAGTTCTGCTGCTCTTTTGGCTGGCCAGTAACCAAAAATTATTCCAACTAAGCTTGAAAAAGTTAAAGAAAGAAAAATGGAATATAAAGAAACTTCAGAAGTAATATTAGCAAATTTAGAAACTCCAATAGATATTAAACTGCCTAAAATTATTCCAAAGATTCCGCCAATTAAAGTTAAAATAACTGATTCGATTAAAAATTGCATCAAAATTTCTTTTTTCTTTGCACCAATTGCTTTTCTTAAACCAATTTCCTTTGTTCTTTCAGTAACGGAAGTAAGCATCATATTCATAATCCCAATGCCACCTACAACTAAAGAAATAGCAGCAATTGAAGCTAAAAAGATGGTCATTGTATTAATTAAAGAATTAAAAGTATTTAAAAATTCTTGAGAAGCAATAACAGAAAAATCTGGATTATCAGAAGAAACTTTATGTTCTTTCAAGAGTGCTTGAGTTATTTCTTCTTTTAAAGAATCAATTAAATTGGAAGTTTCTGCTTGAACAGCAATTTGTGATAAATATTCAGATCCAGTTAATATTTTTTGCATTACTAAGAGTGGCACTAAAACAACTTCATCTGGATTCATAAAACCAGCGCTTCCTTTTGGTTCCAAAACTCCGATTACTTTAAAATTAACTTTATTAATTCTTATTGTTTTACCAATAGGATCTTCACCGCCAAATAAATCTTCTGCAACAGTAGGGCCTAAAACTGCAACCCTATTTAAATCATTTTCTTGAAAAAATCTTCCACTTTGGATTTTAGCATTTCTCACAGTTAAATAATCTGGGGTAACTCCTAAAACCAAAGAATTTGTATTTTTCCCTGCTGATGAGACGATTTGAAACCTTCTACTAATTTCAGGAGAAACAGCCTTAACACCTTCAATTTTTTTAATAACATCAACATCTCTCATTTTTAAACTTTGCGCTGTACCTCTACCAGCTGAAACAATACCTCTCCCTGGTTGAATAATTCCAGGAAAAACAGTTAACATATTAGAACCAAGGCTTTCAACACTTTGAGCAATTTGACTCTTTGCTCCTTCACCAATTGAAAGCATAGCAATCACAGCAGTAATACCAATAATAATTCCTAAAATGGTAAGCCCCGATCTTAATTTGTTTGCTGTTATTGACCTAAAAGCTTCTTTTAATAAATCATAAAAACTCATTTTGTAATATGACTATTAATTATTATTCTATCTTTGACTTTAAATTCATCAATTATCTCTCCATCTCTAATTAAAGATATTCTTTCAGCATGTTTGGCTACATATTCTTCATGGGTAACTAAAACAATTGTTTTGCCAAACTCAAAATTCAATCTTTGAAAAGTATCTAAAACTATTTCTCCTGTTTTCGTATCTAAATTTCCAGTTGGCTCATCGGCTAAAATTAAAAGGGGGTCATTAACAAGAGCTCTGGCAATAGCAACTCTTTGTTGCATTCCTCCAGAAATTTGATTAGGATAATGATACCAAAAGTTATCTGGAAAAGCAGAGGCTTTTAAAGCATTAATTGCTTTTTCTCTTCTTTCTTCAGGTTTTATTCCTGCATAAACGAGGGGTAATTCAACTTGCTCAATAACTCTTACTCTTGGAAGTAAATTGTAAGCTTGAAAAACAAAACCAATTTTTCTTTTTCTTATTTCTGCAAGTTCATCGTCATTTAAAGTTGAAACGTCTTTTCCTTCTAAAAAATATTTTCCTGAAGTTGGTTTATCTAAACATCCAATTATATGCATTAATGTTGATTTCCCGGAACCAGAAGGTCCCATAATAGCAACAAATTCTCCTTTTTTAATTTCTAAATTAATATTTTTTAAAGCAACAGTTTCAGTATCCAAATTTTTATAAATTTTAGTTATATTTTCAAGTTTGATCATTGTCTTCTTTGTTGACCAAATGGTAATCGAGGCAAGAATGGATTGGTTTGTTGTCTATTTTGAGCTGTTTGATTTAAGGTTCTTATAATGATAATTTCTCCTTCATTTAGCCCCTCTAAAACTTCAGTAAACTCATCATTTGAAATTCCTGTTTTAATATATCTTTTTTCTATTAAGTTTTGAGGAATTGCTACTGGCTTAAATGAATTTTTTCTTTCAATTTCATAATTTTTAACCACTTGGACATATTGTCCCATTCTATCACTTTTAATAGCTGAATTTGGTACTAATAAAACATTTTCTTTTCTATCAACAACAATTTCTGCATTAACAGACATACCTGGTTTTATTTCTTTATTTTCTTTTTCTAAAGAAATTTTCACATCATAACTAACTACTCCTTGTTCTTCTTTGCCCACCGTACTTATTTCGATAACTTTTCCTTTAATTTTTAGATCAGGTAAAGCATCAAAGGTTAAAATTGCGTCTTGCCCAACTTTTACTTTAGCAGCATCTATTTCATTTAAAGAAATTTTTGAAACTTTTTGATTAGTTATAATTTTACCTATAACTTGATTTGTAGAAACTAAATCTCCTAGTTTAATATTTAAGGCCGACAAAATGCCGCTCAGTGGTGCAGTTATATAATAATCATTTAGATCATCTTTCAAATCATTAAGTTTCTTTTTTGCTTGTTCTAAATCAATTTCTTTTTGTCTAATTGAAAGTTCTAAATTCTTTTTATCAAAATTATAATTGTCAACAATATCGTGATAAGAATTAATCTTCGAAATGACATCAAGTAAATTTTGTTTGTATTGTCCTAATAAATTTAAATAATTGGTTAACCCTTGAAAATGGTTATTAATAACATCTTCTTTTTCATGGGTAGCATTTTTTAGAGTTAAATCTTCTTTCAAATATCTTATCATTTCCCTTCCTTCATTAACTAAGTCGTAGCTTGATAAAACTAAATCATAAGAGTCTTTTATAATTTTTTCTTTTGTCTCGTTTTGGTTTGAAATATTTTTAAAATTGTCTGAAAGTTTAATATATTTTGTTCTTAAAATGTTGTAATTAAATTCTAATTTTTGACTTTTACCGGCAAAAGAAGGATTATAGCTTTCATAATATTTCAAATTGTTATCATAATTTTCAAAGTCTTTATAAAAGTAAATTTTTCTTAAGTCTTCGATAAAGCCTGGATAAAAATTATAAAAATCATTTAAAATTAAAATTCCCTGATTTAATGCTTTATTATAATCATCTCCTCTTAGTGTATTTTGGTATTGAAAATTTAATTTTTCTAAATTTAATTTTGCTGATTCAATTGCTAATTCTAAATTTTTAATCAAAATTTCTTGATCTTTAATTGTTTTTTCAAGACTTCTGCTATCTATTTTTGCTAAAATCTGACCTTGATAAACATTATCTCCTTCCTTAACATTCAAAAAGACAACCTCTCCGCCAACTTTTGATTTAACATTAATTTCTTCTATTGGTACAATTTCGCCGGTTCCTGAAACTTTAATTTCTAAATTTCTTTTCTGAACTTCTCCTAAAACATATCTTACATTTTCTTTTTTAAAAATTCTTGGATAAATAAGATAACCAATAATTAAAAAAATAATCAAAGCAAAATAAAATTTTTTGTTCTTTAAAATTTTTAAAAATCTATCTTTCATTTTTCTTTTTTAATAATTTCTTTAAGAGATTTAAGGTGTTTTTCAAAATATCCCATAAATTTCTTAAGATTAGAAAATTTCATTAAAGCAATCATTTCTCCCATTCCAAAAACTAACAATTTTTCTCCTTTTTTGAGTTTTAAATCTTCCCTTGCTTCTTTAGGAATAACAACCTGACCTTTTTCTCCAATTATTGTTGAACCATAAAATTTTTTATCTTTAAATTTTTTTATCATAAACATATTATATCATACTTTTCTGAAAAGTAGGAAAAATAATAGCCTGGCTACAAATGGTAGCCGGGCTATTACAGTTAAATTTAATGACGACGATATTATTGAGTTGATGTTGCTGTAGATGTTGGTGTTGAAGTAGGTGTTGTTGTAGGAGTTGATGTTGCGGTTGATCTACATTTTTCTTTAGCTTCTTTAGTTGCCTGATTAAACCATTTATTTATATCTCTCAAAGCAGTATTGTATGTCTTTCTTGCTTCTCTTTTAGCTTGAGTTGAGGTAGCATTCTTTAAAGCATTTTTATATTCAGCCAAAGCATTTTTCTTTCTTGACTGCATTTCTTTAGTTAAGTTCTTCATTTCTACATTTAAACATTTAGCATAACCAGTAGTTTCATCCTCTGTCTCTCCTTTAACTTTAACCTTAGGTTGTTTTACTAGTTGTGTTGTGGTTGTTGTGGTTGGTGTTGATGTTGTTTCTGGTTTAGCTTTGGGTGGTGAAGATTTAGTTTTAATTGTTAAAGCAAGACTTGATGAAACAGAAAAGAAAATGAATGCTACTAAAGTTAGAAGTATTAATTTTTTCATTGTTGTAATTTTATTTAATTAAGACGACCGAGATTAGAGCAAAATTATTATTTTAGAGGAGGACCTCTTTCTTGTATACTATTAGAAATATAACGGTTATTTAAGACAAATTTTTCTTGAGAAATTGCATAGACTAATTTTGGTCGAGAGTTAATTAAAAAGATCGTTATTAAGATGAAAAATGTAATGGTGATTATTAGAAAACACAAAGGAAAGTTGTCAAGAATAATTGCTGGAATATCAATTAAATGTATATCTTCCAATAAAGATTCATATAATTCAAAATAAATAACAGAACTTTGCCATAGATAAATTTGCGCCAATAAAAAGGCACCATTTAAAGCCAAAATTATCAAAGATATAAGTAAAAACTGTAAGATCCTCATTATTTCTATATTATACTACAAATTATTATTTTACAAAATTCATGGGGTTTCCTTCTAAAAATTTTTTTATATTTTCAATTGTGGTCATTAAAATTCTTTCGATGGCTTCTTTTGAGTTAAAGGCATTATGAGGTGTAATTAGAACATTGGGCATTTTCATTAAAATATGATTTTGCCACAAAGTAAAAGCAGTTTCTTTAATATCATTTTGAGTTCCTTGCCCTGCACCGTGCTCTGCTCTGGTGCAGGGTTCGTCGATCATCGTTGCATATTTAACTAAAAGCTCCAACTCTTCTTTAATTTCTGTTTCTTCTTCTAAAACATCTAAGGCTGCACCTTTTAAAATTCCTTCTTTAAGTCCGTAAAGCAATGCTTCTGTCTCAACTATTCCTCCTCTGGCAGTATTAATTAAATAAGCTCCAGGTTTTATAAGTTTTATGTTTTCTTTATTGATTAAATGATAAGTTGATGGATTTAAATTGACATGAATAGTGATAACATCTGAGTTTTTTAAAAGTTCTTCTAAAGATGTGTAAGTTACATTGTATTCTTTAGCAAAATTTTCATCAGGATAAACATCATAAGCTAAAATATTCATTCCAAAAGCTTTGGCAAGTTTTATAACTTCTTTACCAATCCTACCGGTGCCAATAACTCCTAATGTTTTTCCATAAAGCTCTTCGCCTCTTAAATTTTTTAAATCAAAACTTTCAACTTCTTTAATTTGATCAATAGCATAATAAATTTTTCTCATTAAATTAAGCATAAGACCAATTGTCCATTCAGCAACTGTTTTCGTTCCATATTCAGGCACATTACAAACTAAAATTCCTTTTGATTTACAATATTCACAATCAATATGATCATAACCAGTTGATCTTGTGGTAATAAGTTTCAAATTTGGCAAAGAATCAATAATTTCTTTATCAATTTCTGAAGAAATAAAAATAGACAAAATATCTAAATCTTGAAAATTTTTAACATTTTCTTTTGTCAGTCTTTCAGTTGTAAAATAAATCTCTAAACCTGAAAGCTCTCTTTCTAAAATTTCTTTTTCCCAACCCTCTGCCTCAAAAAAACCAAGATTCATTAATTAAATTATAACAAAAAATTTCAACATTGACATTTTTCTATTATTCTTTTTGATTGAAAATGAAGAGAAATTAAAAGTAAAAATGTGGATATAAGTAAAATTAAAAATTTATATTTTAAAAAGAAAATGCCTATTGAAAAACTGATGCCTAAAAGAGAAAATAAAACTGCTAAGCAAGAGAAGCATAAAGCAGTGGCTAAAATTGCTGAAAAAATTCCTGACAAAGTACCGAGAATTCCTATTAAATAATACACGAATTTGCCACGAATATTATGCGAATTATCCACGAATGGCAATGAATTTTTAATAAACTTATTCGTGTCTGATTCGTTTTTAATTCGTGTGCTATTCGTGTGAGTTATCAAATAAACAAAAAAGACGAAATTTAAAGAAATCAAAATTGAAAGAAGACCAACAATGAGCCAATCTTTTATTCGCCAAATTTTTAAATATAAAGAAAAATTATCTGGTTCAGGGGTCAGTAAAACTTGAAGTTCAATAAAAAAGAAAATAAAAGCAATAGCAAAAAAGAGAAAAAGAGAAATATAAGAAAGGTTAACCTTTCTGTCTTGATGGAAAATAATACGAATAGATTGTATAATTAACATAATCTATGGTTACTTTTTAAATCCTTTTCTAGGAATAACATCTAGTCTTGCTGATAAAAAAGCTTCAACAGGATGAACGCCCAAAACAATATCGCAAAATAAAGATATTGCTAATTGACTTCCCTCTCTACCTGAGGGAGTAACAATCCCCAACTTGTTTAATTTTTCATTAATTTTTTCTTGTAATTTTTGTGGCCTCCCGTTAAAATTAATATCTTCCTGTTCAAGTATCCATTTTAAAGCATAAAGAGTATATTCTAAATCATATCCGACAAGCCCCTTTGTTTCTTCTTTGTATTTACCTAAAAGATCTCCGATTCTTATACCTTGCCACATCTTTATGATTGCATCAAAAACTTTTGATGCTTTATTTTTATCTTGACAAAGCTTACCGAAAAAATCAATCACGAAATGTGCATGCTTAGGAGTATAAAATTTCCTCGAACTAACATCTGTGACAGTTCTAACAAGGAAATCTTTTTCAGATTTTGAGTCTTCAGTTTTTACCAAAACCCAACCATTCGATAACGTTACTAAGTCTAATATTCTTTTTCTATTTTTACCTATTCCTAAATATTCTCCTTTTTGTATCATTAATGTAATAATGTAAATATGGTTATTTCCAAATTATGCTATTTTTATAAGAATTTAATTTTTCTCTCTTATCAGGTTTTCTAAAAATAAATAAATGTTCATGGGCTATTAATAAAAAATCATGTTTTGCACCTCTCCATTTCTCTCTGGTGCTTTTCATTTTCCATTGCACCTTAATGATATCTTCTTTCAATATAAAACCTGTTTTTAAAAATACTTCTAAACATCTTGCTGATATTGGAACAAAATGTTTTTTCTTTCTTGTGTCTCCTATTAAAATTGCACAATATTTTCCTGGTTTTAGAACCCTAAAACATTCTTTAGCAACTTTTTCTATTTCCCTAATAAACTCATCAATATTTTTTACATTTGACAGATCGCCCTTTATCTTATCATGTGTAAATCTAATTATATTAGCATAAGGGGGATGAGTAGCAATTAAGTCTATTGTTTCATCTTCGATTAGATTAAGATTTCTAGCATCTCCTATATATGTTTTTATCTCGGGTTCGTATTTGTATTTAAAATCTAATCTATTTCTTGTCACCATTATGGCATCTGGGTTTATATCAACACCTATTCCATTTCTGTTTAAAAGCTTGCATTCAACTAATGTAGTCCCTGAACCCACCATTTGATCTAAAACTACATCGCCTTCATTTGTATATCTCAAAATCAAATTCCTTGGAATATAAGGCGACCAATTTCCCCTGTAATCACCTTTATGTGTTGCCCAATCGCCTCTTTCTGGAAATGACCAAACAGTGGTGGTTTCTAGTTTAAAGCTCTCCGGCTCAAATTTTGTTATTCTGTGTTCTTTCACCAAAGGTACTTTTACGTTATCTATTACTACAAAATCATGATTTTTCAGAAAATATCTATATTCAGCCTCCGTTACCTCTCGCATACCATCTATATCAAATTTCAAAAATATGTCCTTTCCCGCTGTTTTTATTAATTTATTATTTCTCATACTTTCTATTTTAAATTATACTACAATAATTATTTTTAAATACAGCAGCTAATTTTCGAAATGTCTTTGTAAAAACTTAAAGCGCAAATTTTTAAAGCTTCGGAAATTGTTAGGAAAAAAGGAGCTGAACTTATTAAATCGTATTTAATATATAACTTTTTATTAATTTCGACAATTTTTGATCTTTTAATTTATAAAAGGAGTAGCGCCAATCCTTCCAAGAGTTTACAATTCCTTTTGCTTTTAATTTTCTTAAAGCATGGGAAACCCGAGAAATAGGCATTTTTAAAATTTCAGCAATTTCACTGACACTAAGTTCAGGATAATAACACAAAAGATAACAAATTTTCATCTTCGTTAAATCTCCCAAAAGCCCAAACCTCTCCGCACACTTTCTAATCAATCTTTCATTCTTTAACTCTTTTCTAATTTTCCTTATTTGAACCATCATTCAAATTATAACCCAAAAATTCAAAAATCAAGTTGTGGATAACTTATATATCTTCCATAGTAAACTTACATTAAAAACACGATCGTGTTTTATATATAAGTTCAAAGTTTAAAGGTTAAGAGGCAATATATCTTGAATTATTCTTTATTGAAATGATATTTTAGTGCCAGTCGCCAATGATATAAAAATAAAGGCAAACCAACAATTAATAAAGCAAGAGCATTAGAGGCAGTTCTTTGTCTTTCGGCAATTTTATTAATTTCATCTGCTTTTCTTTGTTCTTCTTCTCTTTTATCAATTTCTTCTGGAGTTAATTTTTCACTTTGATTAATTTCAGGATAAATTTTTGGAGCGTAAAAAACATCAGCTTGCTTAAAAATATAAACTTTTAATCCTAAATCTATTAACTTTACTGTTCCAGTAATTATCAAAATCAAACCAATAGCAGAAAAAAGATAGATATAAATTAATTTGATGATCTCGGTGATTTTCATTGTTTATTTAAAATATACAACTATTCCATCCGCATATTAACTAAATCATAATAAATTATACCATAACTATCTCCGGTAGCTTTATTTATTTTTCGATATTTTTATAAACAACCCTATAAATCACTCCTGCTTTATCATCAGAAATATAAATTATTCCTCCGGGTTTGATTAAAATATCAACCGGTCTTCCAATTGCTTCATTTCCTTGAAGCCAACCAGTAATAAAATCTTCCTCACCCAAATATTTTCCTTGAGGATCTAAAATATATCTTACAATTTTGTACCCCGTCGGTACTGTTCTATTCCAAGAACCATGATAAGCAACTAAAAGATTATGCCAATATTTTTCAGGCCAACCTTCTTCTGGGAAAAATGCTAAACCTAAAGGAGAAGAATGGGCAGGAATATCAATATAAGAAGGGGTTTCAAATGGTTCCATACAAGGGTTTCTTATATAAACATTTTTATCAAAATTATCATCGTGAATATTTTTACCATAACAAATAGGCCAGCCATAATTTTTCCCTTCTTCAATAATATTTATCTCATCTGGAGGCAAATTATCGCCAAGCCAGTCTCTCCCCATCTCTGTTGCCCAAACTTTTCCTGTTACAGGATGTAAAGTTAAAAATACAGAGTTTCTCAATCCTTTCGCATAAATTTTGCTTTCTTTTGTTTTGAAATCATAAACTAAAATCGTTCCGTTTCTTTCATCATTTTCATAACAAACATCACAAGTTGAACCAACAGAAATTAAAATTTTATGATCTTGAGGATAAGGTAAAAAGAGTAAGGTTCTTGTAAAATGTCTTCCACCTTTTGGCAAATCTAAAATTTTTTCAGGATTAACTGGCTTATAAATTTTCTCTTTCTCATCAAAAATCAAATCATACTGAACCAATTTTTCAGTTTCTGCTACATAAAGTTTACAATTTTGGGGACGTCGTACGTCCCAACATTTAATTTCCATTCCGTGAGGGTTTTGAAGTCCTTCTAGTAAAGTAATAACTTTATCAGCTCTTCCGTCTTGATTTAAATCTGGCAAAGAAACGATTTTTCCTTCTTTAGTTAAACTAACAATTAAATTTCCAGCTGGATCTTCTTTTATCACTCTTGCTCCGTTAACACCTTTGGCAAAAATTTGAATCGCAAAATTTTCCGGCAATTTCAAATATTTAAGTTCCTCATCAGAGATAATTTTTATTTTCGATGGCAAATAGCCAGGTTTTACTCCTTTGTAAAGAAAGTAAAGTTTATAAAATAGAAAAGAAACTGAAATCAAGAGTAACGTAGCTATTAGAAATAAAAGTTTTTTCATTATAATTATTCTTAACAAAAAACTTTCATTTTTCCATAAACAACGCTCCAGAACCCTTAATTATTGTTTTTATTCTATCTCTTAATGCCTCTGGGTAATACTCTTTCGCAAGCTTTATCGCCAATTCAAAACGTTCCATATCTAAAGAAATCTTTCTAATATTTCGAAAACCAACTTCTTCGGCTAATTTTATAATCATCTCCGGCGTTATAATTTCACCATCCTCCGGACCACTTATTTTTAACAAATTATCAATTACATCAATACAATATCCAAAATTACTAATAATAACAAAAGTGCCTCTTTGTAAAACTCTATAAACTTCTTCTAAAATCTTTTTACACTCCTCTATTGTTATAAAAATCTCTCTTCTCTCAGTTCCTCTAAAAGAAGCATTAAAAAGATTTAAAATTATAGCACCACCGTCTATTGATTCATTTTGAAAGGGAAGCTGAAAAGCATTTCCTAAAACTGGGCATCTTCCAACAGTTTTTTGACTTTTTAATGCTTCCCTGGAAACATCAATGGCAATTATTTTGGCACCAAAATTTTCAAGAATTTCTTGAAGTTCAGAAGCTAAAGGTAGATGTTCTTTTAATAATGGTTCTTTTGGTGTGGGGAAACCCGCTCCAATATCAAGAATTTTTTTATTTTGTAAATCTCGTCCATCTAAAAGTTTCCTATATTCTTCGGGATTAACCAAATCAAAAAATAAACTTTGTGGTTGCTCTAAATTTTCTCCGAATCTTTTCCAAAATTTTTTTCCTTCCCTCTCAAATTTTTCCATTGTTTTTACTCTTCCTTTGCTACCAACATAACCACCGGGAAATTTTTCTGTCTTTTAATTTTAACCTTTATATCCAACCAAAAACATCTTGGGCAATCAATAAAAAGTTCAATTTGTGATCTTGAAATTTTATTGTTTTTGTTCATTAAGTAATTTTAAATCGTTTAAAACTTCTTCGGTATGAATTTCAGGTTTAACATTTTCATATATTTTTACAATTTTAAATTCAGGATTAATTAAAAAAGATGTCCTTTTTGTTCCCATAAATTTTTTACCCATAAAAGTTTTTCTTCCCCAAACACCATATTTTTTAACAACTTCTTTTTTCTCATCAGAAAGTAAAGTAAAAGGAAGATTATATTTTTGAGCAAAATTTTTATGACTTTCGATTGAATCAACGCTAATACCAAAAACAGTAATTTTTAATTTTTTAAAATTAGGAAAAGCATCTCTAATAGCACAAGCTTCTTTTGTACATCCTGGAGTATCATCCTTAGGATAAAAATAAAGCAAAATCCATTTGCCTTTATAATCAGAAAGTCTATGTAATTTTCCGTCTTGATCAGGTAAAGTAAAATCTATAGCTAATTGTCCTTCTTTAATTTTTGTCATTGTTTGTTATAATAAGAATCTTTGTTATTGACTTTTTAAAACTCCAATTTCAAAACTCTCTAAAATTTTTTCCGGTTTTTCTTTGCCACCATGTTGTTTTACAAATAAATCAGTTCCATCTTTGCCACAAATTTTTAAAATTTTATCAGCTCCACCAGGATGTTTATCAATCCAATTTGTTAAATCATAAACTTCACCTCTTATAACTGTCCAGCAGCTTTCTTTTGAATTATGCTTTGATATTTCTTCCATTGTATAGGTTTTTTTAGTTTCTTCATTTTCTTCATTTTTTTCTTTACTAGAAGTCTGTGTTAATTTTTCTTGGTTTTCGTTTTGTATAGACTGATCTTGTGGTGAACTTATTTCTTGTTTTTTGGTTTTTATTTGATTTGGAGACAAAACTTCTTTTTGTTTATTTACATAAATAAAAATGCCTGCGACTATTAAAATTAAAAAAATAATTCCTCCTATTAAAATAATTTTTTTATTTATTGAATTCACTTTTAATTTTAAATTTTAATTAATTTATGATTTTTATATAAGAATAAAAAAATATATAAAAATTTTAAACTTATAATTTATTATATCAAAGTTTTATTTGAACATCAAAAAATCAATTAAAAAAATTTAATAATCTATAGTTAATTATCTATTTTTCCTGCTATTTTTATATTTATTTTTATTCTAAGATAAACTAGAAACATATTTTTCTATTCTTTCAACTGCTAATTTTGAGCTTATAACAACCATTGGAATTCCTGCTCCAGGTAAGGTTGAAGAGCCAACATAAAAAACATTTTTAAAATCTTCGTCAAAATTTTTTGGTCTAAAATATCCCATTTGATTAAAATTATGAGATAGTCCCAATCCACTTCCTTTATATAAATTAAAATTATTTTGCCAATCTTCTGGCGTATAAACAATTTTTAAAACAATATCTTTTTTAATATCTCTTCCTATTTTTTTTGAAAAATCATTTAAAATATTTGAAACAATTAAATCTTTATCGCTCCAATCTGATTTATAAATAAGAT
>Ga0272449_1002294_pt1 | contig 17960 bp, 15 predicted proteins | sample YNPCB0241_FD_198679 | JGI IMG/M metagenome (GOLD analysis project Ga0272449, IMG submission 198679) | Hot spring sediment microbial communities from Yellowstone National Park, WY, United States - YNP-CB-024-1 | ecosystem: Environmental > Aquatic > Thermal springs > Hot (42-90C) > Sediment... | reverse complement strand
AACCATACCAGTAATAGCTACAGGCTCCTCCTCCACCAGAACCTAAGTCATTTGGAAGGAGAAGTGATCCATAGGCTGATCCTCCTTTACCAGGATAGCAAGTATAGGAATATCTACATGAGCCATCTCCTCCATTTCCTCCATATCCTCCTCCTGCTCCTCCAACATACAATGAATATCCTGAATAGCTTAAACCTCCTCCTCCAGGCCCTTGACCATTTTGATATCCATCTCCTCCAAGATATCCTTTAGCAAAGGCATCTATTTTGGCACCAGATTGAATTTCAAGATTTGAAGCACGCAAAAGAGAAATGTTGGCAGAAATTTGGCCACCGCTTTCAAGAACTACATTTCCTCCCATCTCAATTGAAATAGAGTGGATTGGATCTGCGGTTTGAAGTTTGCCATTTTGCTTGATTATAAGATTTCCTGAACCAGAAATTTTTTCTCCATCTGATAAAGTTTTTGTTGAACTAACATAGCAAGTTGTTGAAAGAGTGCCAGAGTCACAGGAAAAAGCAGCCAAAGCAATTTTTGAAACAAAAAAAAGAAAAAGGCAAGCAAATAAAGAGAATTTCTTTAACATAAAATGGTCTTACTTTACGACCATCACTCCTCTTGGTTTTTCTTTTCCTTGAACTTCTAAATCAAAAAACCGATACTCTCCGGGATTTTCTGGAGCGAAAAATACAATTCCTCTTGTTGTTTTTGGCTCAACAATAATTTTCACTTTCTCAAGCTCTTCTTTTTCAAAAATTAAAGAATGGAAGTTGTTATCAGTTGAAGATAAAACTAAGGTTACTTTTTCGCCTTTTTTAACTTCAAATCTGTCTGGTTTAAACCCATCTTGGGAAACTTCAAGTAAAATTGCCCCAAAAGGAATATCTTTTTTTTCAAGAGGCGGAGTATAAAAAGGGTTTTGTGGGTCAATGCCCTTTAAAGGGTTTTCTTTTTTGGGAGGAGTTTTCTTTTCAATTCTTTGCCAATTTACCCAAATTAAGGTAAAAATTAAAACTAAAATTAAGATAACCCCAACAAAATTCTCAGCTTTTTTCACAATCTTTGCTTTTTTTTGCGACCTTTTTAAAATTTTAAAAAAGCGAGCGTTTTTTTTCAAGTCCCTTAAATCCAAAATCTTAAAATCCATTGAATTCCAAAATGTCCAGATAAAGCCAGGGCCAAAGAAGCGATTAATTTTCCCAAAAAACAGGCAAAAAAGAATTTTTTTAAATCAAAATTTACTAGCCCGGCCACAAGACCAATTAAATCAAAAGGCAGGGGAGTTGCAGCAAAAATAAAAGTTGCAAAAAACCCACCATATTTTAAAAAAAATCTTTTTACCCTTTCAATTTCTTTTTCTCTTTTTTTTGAAAATTTTTGGGTCACCTTTTGGGCTCCAACGCCCGCAAAATAGCCGGTAAGTTCTCCGATACTTCCCCCAAGAGCAGCAAAAATGGCAACCAAAAAAGGATTTAAAACTCCGGCACTACCAAAAATTAAAGCACTCACTGGCAATGGGAAAAAAATCGTTGCTGAACCAAAAAGAGAGACCAAAAATACTCCAAGATACCCAAAGGTTAAAAGATAAATTAAAAAATTCTCCATAGATGCTAAAACTCTAAAGGAAAGTTTTCTTTTGTCCAGGAAATAAGTTTAAGAGTCTCTTTTGTAAGACCGTCCGCCCCAAGAATAATAAAAAGAAGATATCTTTCTTTCCCTTCCTTGTCTTTTGCCTTGAATATAAAAACTCCGGTATATTTTGCTTCATCAAGATAGCCTCCTTTTCCACCGACAAAACTTTCTAATTTAGAAAAGATATTTTTGTTAGTCAGCTTTTGGGGATCAATTTTTTCTGGAAAAAGGTTTTCTGGAGTTTCTCCGCGAGTAATCTTTAAAATTTCTGGCCGTGAATTTAAAATATATTTTGCTAAATAAAAAAGGTCCTGAATTGAAGCTACATTTCTTGGGTCAAAACCACTTGGATCAAAAAACTTCGCATTTTTCATAAAAATTCTTTGTGCTATTTGATTCATCAAGCTCACCGTCTTTTCCCTGCCAAGATAGGATCCAATAGCCTCAGCAGCATCATTGGAAGATTCAATTAAAAGGGGGTAAAGAAGATCTTTAATTTTGATTTTTTCTCCTTCTTTAAGGACTGGAGTGGAGCCATAAGCTTGGAGTATCTCCTTTGTAATTAACACTTCTTCATCTAAAGGTAGATTTTCAATTGCCAAAATAGCAGTCAAAAGTTTGGTAATTGAGGCAATTGGTAAAGGCGTTTGAACATTTTTTTGAGCTAAAACTTCAGAGGAAGTTAAATCGACAATTAAAAAACTTGAAGCATTAACCTGAGGAGGGAGTAAATTGGAAACATTTTTTGGCGGAGGAAGTAGAAGCAGGGCGCTTGAAGCTATCTTTTCTTGGCTAGGGCTATGATTTTTAACAGAAATTTTTTTCCCAAAAAAAAATGAAGAAAAAATAAGCCCGCAAAGAAGGAGTGAAATAAAAATTGTCTTTTTTTTACCGCTCATAATTTTTAAAAAATTTTTCTTGCTATTTTATAAAAAATATACCACAGTTTTTGAAAAACAATTTCTTTCCCCTCAGGATATTGAATTTCCTTTCCTATTTTTTCTTTTAAAATTTTTAAACTTACAAATCCTCTTTTAAACCTCGAAAGTCCTGGCAATTTTTGATCATCAATTCCCCACAAATCATAAAATGAAATTCCAAGGTTTTTTGCTCTTTCAATTTGCATCCATTGAAGCAAATGTGGAGCCATTAAATTTCTAAATTTATAATCTGAACCTCCCTGAAGGCAGATCATTTCCTTTCCAAAAACCAAAACTAAGTTTGTAGCAATAAATTTTTTTTGATAAATCGCAAAAAAAACTAAGGGCTGAAAATAATTTATAGTTCCCTCTTTTTTGCTTGGCTTTCCAAAATCAAAAAGAAGAGTTTTGTAATATTCTTTTGGATGCAAAAAAAACTTTTTTCTTTGACTTGATTTCTTAAGGAGCCTCCAAAATATTTTAAAATATTTCTCTTTTTGGTTACTATCCAAATCCTGAAAGTTTACTTCTTTCACCTCAATCCCCTTTTTCTGAGCTAATTTAATGTTATAGCGTGTTTTATGATGGAGGTTTTCAAAAATTACTTCAAGAGGAACTGAAAGTTTTAAAATTAAAGTTTGCTGAGGTTGAATTCTTTTGGTTTGGGGCACAAAAATATCAAGAAGAGGAAGGGTAGTTTTCGGTTCAATTTTCAAAAAGAAAGCTCTCTCTTTTTTTGTCATTTTTTTAAGTTCAGAGGCTAAAATTTCCAAAGCCTTTCTTTTGCCCTTCAAAAAAATATCTTGCGAAAAAACAGGTCCAAAAGGGATATAAAAAAAAGTTTTGCCAAGAAAAAGTTTTTCTAAGATTATCTGGGCCAGCATTACTTTAATCCCTTTTCTTAAAAGAGCGATCCTCCAGACTTTTTTTCCAAGTTTTTTTTGAAATTCTCCCCATTCAAAAGACTGAAGAAAACTTCCCTCGTTTTGCAAAATAAAATCGTTCCACTCTTTTTCATCTTCTAAAAATGTAATTTTCATAGGGTTTAAAAGTTTGTATAATATAAATTGGAAAAAATCAATGTTTAAAACTCATTTTCCGTTTTCGCCTATTCCGCCACAAAGAGAAGCGGTGGAAAATTTAGTTAAGGGGATAAAAAGCGGTCTTCCTTATCAGGTTTTACTTGGAGTTACCGGTTCCGGTAAAACCGCAGTGATGGCCTGGACAATTGAGAAAGTTAAGCTTCCTACCTTGGTTATTTCCCACAACAAAGTTTTGGCTGCTCAGCTTTACCAAGAATTTAAGGAAGCTTTTCCCGAAAACGCAGTGCACTATTTTGTGTCTTATTATGATTACTACCAACCCGAAGCTTATCTGCCAGAAACAGATACTTACATCGAAAAGGATGCCAAAATAAATGAAATTATTGATAGGTTAAGACATGAGGCAGTCCAAAGCCTTTTCACTCGAAAAGATGTAATAATTGTTGCTTCGGTTTCCTGTATTTATAACATCGGTTCTCCTGAGTTTTATCAAAAAATTTCTTTAACTTTAAAAAAGGGGCAAAGAATTGGGCGTGAAGAGTTTTTGATGCATTTGGTCAGACTTCAATACCAAAGGGAAGAAATCGATTTTAGACCCGGTAGTTTTAGGATTAGAGGCAACTTCATTGAAATTTTCTCCCCTACTGGCAAAAGTATTTTGAAAATCTCAATCGAGAAAAATGTTCTTAAGAGGATTTTTATCGCTACTTCAAAGGAGGATGAAATCAAAAGTGGTAGCTTAAAAGAAATTGAAGAAGCCTACCTTAAATTTAAACCTCATTTTGAAGAAATTGATTCTTGTAAAATTTTCCCCGCAAAATTTTGGATTAGTCCAGAAGAAAAATTGGAGCTTGCAATTTCAAATATTAAGCTTGAACTTCAGGAAAGGTTTAAGGAGCTCAAAAAAGCAAAAAAATTTCTTGAAGCGGAAAGACTCAAAAAAAGAACTTTATATGACCTTGAAATGATTAAAGAGACTGGGTGGTGCCATGGAATAGAAAATTATTCAAGGCACCTTGAATTTAGAGAACCCGGAGAGCCCCCATTTACTTTGCTTGATTACTTCCCAAAAGATTTTTTAGTTTTCATTGATGAATCTCATATGGCCATTCCCCAGCTTAAAGCAATGTATCGAGGTGATAGGCAAAGAAAGGAAACTTTAATTGAATATGGTTTCCGCCTTCCTTCCGCCCTAGACAATAGGCCCTTGAAATTTGAAGAATTTATAAAAAAAGTGAATAAAGTCGTTTTTGTTTCGGCTACTCCGGGGCCTTATGAGATGCAAAAAGTTAAAAAAGGAAAGGCAAAACTTATTGAACTTCTTATCAGGCCCACAGGGCTTTTGGATCCCAAAATTGATGTAAGACCGGCTACTCCAAAGGCCAAAAATGAAAAAAGCCAAGTAGAAGATTTAATTTGTGAAATTCAAAAAGCGGTAAAAAATAACGAGAGAGTTTTGGTAATCACTTTAACCAAAAGATTGGCCGAAGAGCTTTCTTCTTTCCTTGAAGAAAGAGGTATAAAAGTAACCTATCTTCATTCAGAGATTAAAACCCTTGAAAGACCAGATATCTTAAAAAAACTAAGACTTGGAGAATATGATGTAATTGTTGGAATAAATCTTTTAAGAGAGGGGCTTGATCTCCCTGAGGTAGCTCTGGTAGCTATTTTAGATGCTGATAAGGAAGGTTTTTTAAGAAACGAAACTACTTTAATTCAAACAATGGGAAGAGCGGCAAGACATCCAAACGGAAGAGTAATTTTGTATGCAGATAAAATAACTTCTTCAATGAGAAAAGCAATTAAAGAAGTTGAAAGGAGAAGAAAAATTCAAATGGATTACAACAAAAAACATGGAATTATTCCCAAGGGAATTCAAAAGCCAATAAGGGAATGGGAATTTGGGAAAAAAAGGGAGATTGAAGGTTTTGAAGAGCTTGCCAAAGAAAAGGATTTAAATTATCTCAAAAGAGAAATGAAAAAAGCTGTTGCCAATTTAGATTTTGAAAAGGCAGCTTTTTTGAGAGACCAAATTAGAAAACTTGAAGCTAAAAATTAAGAATTTCTACTTCAGTAAGTAACTGGCGGTGTCCCTTTTTTCTCTTATAGTTATTTTTTGACTTAAATTTAAAATTAATTACTTTCTTTCCTTTAATCTGTCTTAAAACCTTTGCTTTAATTTGAAAATTTTTTAAATTTGGCTTTCCAATTTGAACCTTGCCTTCTTTAACTAAAAGCAAAACTTTATCAAAAGTCACCTCTTCTCCCTCTTTTGCTTTAATTTTTTCTACCTGAATTTTTTCCCCCGGTTTAACCAAATATTGTTTCCCCCCTGTTTCGATGACTGCTATTTGATTATTTTTTTGAGTTTTCGCCATAAATTTTATTTTTTACTTTTTGACATGATTTCACCTTTCTCTATTTGATGAATTGAAGTTTTCATTTCACCCAAAATTGATCTATATTCTAAAGTGGCGTTTTGGATCATTTTTGTCCCCTGAATAATTTTATTTTCTAAAATTTCCTCAAGAATTGCAAGATTTTTTTGAAAAATAGAAAGATAACTTTTTAACACTTCTTTGTCAATTGAAACTCCATACTCAAGGTGAAGCCGATAGATATAAAGCACAAGTGGCAAGACCATTGAATATGGAAGTAAAATAATATTCTCTCTTTGAGCTCTAAGATGAGCTTCTTGGCAAACCTGATAAACACTATCTGGAAGCGCGATTAATGCTTGAGACCAAGTAAAGGTGGGGTCAATATATTCTTTAACTTCTTTAATTTTTTTCATTACTTCTTTTTCGATGGCATCAATAATCTCTTTTCTCTCTTCGGGATCTTTTTCTTCTTCAAGCTTCAAAACCAAATTTGAGGCAGGCCATTTTGAATCGATGGGAACTCTTTTTCCATTTGGTAAAATTAATGCAAATTCTACAACTTTGCCTTTTAAATGAAAGTTTCTTTCGATCATCTTTGGTGGAAGTTTTTTAAAAGTTTCCCACAAAATTTCCTCCCCAGAAGCTCCTTTGGTTGCACTTCCAGCTAAAATTCGATCAATTCTTTTTATGCTTTCCAAAAATTCTTTCTCCTTTTCCTCTCTTAACTTATCGCTTAATTGAAGTTCTTGAAGAATTTCTTTTGTTTTGTTTATCCCTTCTTTGAAATGCTTTTGAAGTTCTTCGCCAACAAGAATTTTCTCCTTAATCTCTTGAATTTCTTTTTGCTGGAAAACATTCGTTTCAATTTGAGATTTAAGCTTTTCGTTAATTTTTATGAGGAAAAATAGCAAAGTTAAAATTAAACCTCCAAAAATTAAAAGGATTAAAAAAAATAAAATTTCACTCATAATTTTTAGGCAGTTGGTATACCCGTGGCTTCAAGCCTTTCTTTTAAACTTGGGCAATCTAAATTTAGGCCCCCACAAAGATTGATGATTTCCTGCCATGCTTCAGCATATGATAAAACAGCATCAACATAAGATGAGCTTTGATTATAAACAAAAAGAGCGGTCCTCTCGTTTCCAGAAGTGGCCCCATTTCTTTTAAGATAGCAAGCGGTGGCTAAAACTGCGTGGCTTAAATCCCAAGGATTATAAATGCCGGGGCAGAGCTTTTCATAGCTAAGCCAAGTACTTGGTAAAAACTGAGAAGGTCCAATAGCACAGCTTCTTGACATTGGCACATTATTTGGATCATATCCAAAACGAGAGCAAATTTGCACTAGTGCATCATATTCTCTCGTACTTCCTCCCCATCTATCAATGCAATACTCTTTTGTCTTTCCGGCTTTTCCTAAATTTTGCCCAAAACGTGTTTCTGCTTGTAAAACCCCCAAAAGCAAAGCTTCTCTAACCCCTGTAGCTGACGAGGCGCTTGAAACTGCTTTGAAAATAGAAGCCCAAGTAACATTTCCAGTTAAAGTCCATTTCAAAAGATAGGATCTAATTTTATCCATGGCAATTTTCAATTCCTGAAGCTCGGCTTCAATTCTTGCCATTTCCCGCTCAAGCGGTGTTTTTGCCTGAGCTAGTTTTTGCAGGATCGAAGCTTGCTCTTGACGTGAGAGCATGAGGCTTTGACGTCTTATTTCTCTTAAGCTTTTGAGCTCAAGTTTTGTTTTTTTTGCTTCCTCAAGATTATTTTTTTCTTCCTCAAGTTTTAATTTTGCTTCTTTTATATCCAAAATGGTGTCTCTTAAAGCTTCTCTCATTTTTTCAAGCTCCTCAAATTTTTGAAAAACTTGAGAAAGAGTATTCCCAAAAATAAGAACCTCAAGCGAGCTCTCTTGGTCATATTCATAGATTGCTTTTAAAATTGCTTCTAGGGCGTGAATATAATCTTTAAGTTTATCTTCAAGTTCTGAAATTGATTTTTCTCTCTTTTTTATTTCTTTTTCAAGTGACTCTATATTTAAATTTAGCTCGGCAATTTCAAAATTGATCTCAGCCAGAGCACTATCAAGACGAGAAAGCGTTGCTTTTGTTTTAGATTCTTCAGTTTGAATATTTTCAAGCTGTGATTGAGTTGCTTCTTTTTCTTCAAGATAAGTCTTTTTACATTCATCAAGCCTTTGAGAGAGAGCAGTTATTCCTGATTGGTTACATTTTTGGCTTACTTTTTCAAAATCGACTTCACCAATTTTATCACAAGGATATTTGTTTAAAGTAGTGCAATCGATATCTTCGGCAAAAGCGAAATTTATAAGGAAAAAGATTATCCCAACTAGATATCCAAGTTTTTTTTGCATATTTTGACATTTTATCAACTAGGGTTTTTTTTGTAAAGCAAGGGTTGACTTTAAGAAAAACCCAAACTATACTTTCTAAAATAGCTTTAAAAGGCGTTTTAGCTTATTTTTTTATGGAAAGAAGACATCTTACTCGAGAAGAAATAGAACACGAAATAAGGGTTGCTCAAGTGGAAAATCGCGAAGTTTTTTTAAAAAGAGCGGTAATCCCTCCTTTATCTTTATCAGATTTTCAATTTGTAAATGGTATCACTTTGGAAGATAGTGTAATTACTGGAGACTTTTATCTTGGAGGGGCTCAAATTGAAGGAAATTTAAATTTAAGCAATGTAAGAATCGATGGCTCTTTATATCTTGGGAAAACTATAATAAAAGGAGATCTTTTAATGCCAAATGCGATCGTCGCTCGCCCTTTTAACCTCATTGGAGCAAAAATTAGCGGTAAAGTAGACTTTGAAGGGCTTGAAGTTTATGGATTTTTGAGTGGAGTAAAAACAGAAATTTCTGGAGATGCTAATTTAAATAGAATAAAAATACTTGATAAAGAAGAAGAAGGTTTTACCATAAAAGGTGATCTTTTCTTAAGCGAGGCAATCATTAGAGGCTCTTGCTTTGTGGAGGAAGCAACCGTAGAAGGTGGAGTTGATTTTAGGCACGCCAATATTGGAGGATCTTTAGATTTAAAAAACTCAAAAATTAAAGAATTTCTTTTCCTTAAAGATCTATTTATAAAGGGGGTAGTAAACCTAGAAGGAGTCAAAGCTCAGGGGATTTTGCGTTAAAATTTTTTACAATTTTTGGGAGATTTTATGCCCCGAAACTTTTTCCATTTACATCTCCACTCCCATTACTCTTTGCTCGATGGACTGCCCAAAATTGATGAACTTTTAAGTGAGGCGAAAAATCAAGGAATGAATGCATTGGCTCTCACTGACCACGGAACTTTATATGGAGTCGTAGAGGGTTATCTTAAAGCCAAAGAAGCGAATTTGAAGCTGATTATAGGAGAGGAATTTTATTTGGCATATGAAAGAATGGACCAAAGAAGGCCAAACGTTGATAATCAGCGCTATCACCTAGTGCTTTTAGCCAAAGATCCCGAAGGCTATCAAAATTTAGTCAAATTAACAACAAAAGCCTGGCTTGAAGGCTTTTATTATAAACCAAGAATCGACGAAAAGCTTCTTTTTGAAAATTCAAAGGGACTTATTTGTCTTACTGCCTGTCTCCAGGGTAAAATTCCCCAGCTCATTTTGGCCAACAAAATTGAAGAGGCGAAAAAAATCGCCAAAAAATATCAAGAAGTTTTTGGTCCCGAAAATTTTTATCTTGAAATCCAACACCATCCAAATTTAAAAGAACAAAACATTGTAAATAAGGCGTTGATTCAAATGGCAAAAAAGTTTGGTTTTAACCTTGTGGCTACAAATGACGTTCATTATTTAAAAAAAGAAGATGCCCAAGCCCAAGATATCTTAATGCAGATAAATACTAACTCAAGACCTGATGACCCTGAAAGATTGACAATGATTGCTGATGATTTTTCTTTTAAAACCCCAAAAGAAATGATTGAGGCCTTTAAGGAGGTGCCAGAAGCAATTGAAAACACAGAAAAAATTGTAAATCTTTGTAACTTTAATTTTACTTTGGGACAAATTTTACTCCCTTATTTCCATGTTGAAGGAAAGGACCCAAACGATTATTTAAGAGAGCTTTGTTATCAAAATTTAAACAAGAAAAAAATTGCCGGGACAAAAGAGGAAATAATCCAAAGACTTGAATATGAGCTTTCAGTTATTAAAAGAATGAATTTTGCTACCTATTTCCTCATTGTTCAAGATATTGTTAACTGGGCAAAAAATAACAAAATCGTTGTTGGTCCTGGTAGAGGTTCAGTTGCCGGTTCTCTTGTGGCTTATCTTTTAAACATCACCGAGGTTGATCCCCTCAAATATGGGCTTTTATTTGAAAGATTTTTAAATCCAGAGCGCCAAGCTGGCCTTCCTGATATTGATCTTGACTTTGCTGACAGACGAAGAGATGAGGTTATTGAATATGTTGCTCAAAAATATGGAAGAGAGAATGTAGCAAGAATTATTACTTTTGGTACCATGGCGGCAAGGCAAGTAGTCCGAGATGTAGGAAGAGCCCTTGGTTATCCATATAAATTTTGCGATCAAATAGCAAAACTTATACCTCCTCAACTTACTTTAAAAGAAGTTCTTGAAAATGTGCCCGAAATTCAAAAAAGCTATTTTTCAGACCCAAAAGTAAAAAAATTAATTGATATTAGCTTAAAACTTGAAGGCGTTGCAAGGCATGCCTCAACTCATGCCTGTGGGGTAGTAATTTCTCCAAAAAAACTTACCGAATTTACTCCCCTACAATTTGCTTCTCAAAATGACAAAACAATTATCACCCAATTTGACATGTATAGCATCGAAAAACTTGGACTTTTAAAGATGGACTTTCTTGGGTTAACAAACCTTACGATAATCGAGGACACGATAAGAGTGATTAGAAAACTTCATCAAATTGAAATCGATATCTCAAAAATACCACTTGATGATAAAGCAACTTTCCAGCTTCTTCAAAAAGGTGACACTACTGGCGTTTTCCAACTTGAAAGTGAAGGAATGAGAAAATGCCTTCAGGAATTTAAACCAAAAAGTATAGAAGACATTATTGTTATTCTCGCTCTTTATCGCCCTGGGCCAATGAAGCTTATTCCTTCCTTTCTGGCGCGAAAAAACAAAAGAGAGAAGGTAACTTATTTGCATCCTGCTTTAGAAGAAATCCTTAAGTCAACTTATGGCTTTCCTATTTTCCAGGAGCAAATAATGCTTATTGCTCAAAGACTTGCTGGATTTACCCTGGGAGAAGCAGATTATTTAAGAAAGGCAATTGGCAAGAAAGATGAAAAGCTCCTTTTAAGTTTGAAAGATAAGATGATCAAGGGCATGACTCAAAGAGGAATTTCTAAAGAAGTTGCTTTGAAAATTTGGGAATGGATTTTACCTTTTGGAAATTATGGTTTTAACAAAAGCCACGCTGCTGCTTATGCATTGATTGCTTACCAAACTGCCTATCTTAAAACTCACTTTCCTGTTGAATTTATGGCGGTTTTAATGAACAGTGAGCAAAAAAATATCGACAAATTAAAAGTACTTTTGGAAGAGGCTCGAAAGATGGGAATCAAAGTTTTGCCACCTGATATTAATGAATCAAAGAGCCGTTTTACCATTGTAGGAAAAAAAGTAATTAGGTTTGGGCTTGGGGCAATAAAAAATGTTGGAGCCAACGTAGTGGAATTTATTGAAAGGGAGCGAGAAAAAAATGGCCCCTTTTTAAGTGTTGAAAATTTTCTTGAAAGAATGCCAAGTGCCATTTTGAATAAAAAATCACTTGAAAGCATGATCAAAGCCGGAGCATTTGATAAGCTTGGAGAAAGAGAAACCTTGCTTTGGAATCTTGAGAAACTTCTAGAATATGCCAGGGATGCAAATTTCAAAAAAATTTTGGGACATAATTCCCTTTTTGGGGCAAAAAGATCATTTACTTTAAAGCTTGATCCACCCCCTCGCAAGCCCAGTCCTCTTGAAAGAACTTTTTGGGAAAGGGAGCTCCTTGGAGTTTTTATCTCAAATCATCCGCTTGTAGCTATTCGGAAAAGGGTAAAAAACGCACTTTTAGTTAAAGATCTGAGTTTGAGCTTTATTTCCCAAAAAGTAGCCATCGCTGGAATTGTTACAAACATCAAAAGAGTAATCACAAAAACCAAAAAGACGATGCTTTTTGTAAAATTAGAAGATGAAAGCGGTGAAATTGAAGGAGTAGTTTTTCCAGAACTTGTTGAAAAAAATTTTCCCCTTTTCCAAGAAAATAAAATTCTTAAAATAAAAGGTAAACTCACTCAAAGAGACAATGGTCTCTCAATCATCTGCGAAGAAGCTGAAGAACTTATATAAAATCGAAAAAATTAGACATTCTTTAGCTCATATTTTGGCTTTGGCAGTCCAGGAACTCTATCCTGGAACAAAGTTTGGTATTGGACCTGCAATCGAAAATGGTTTTTATTATGATTTTGATTTGCCAAAAGAAATTTCAAATGTGGATTTGCCAAAGATTGAAGAAAAAATGAAAGAGCTGATTGGGCAAAATATTACCTTTAAAAAGAGAGTCATCAAAAAAGAAGAAGCAGAAAAAATTTTTAAAGATCAACCTTATAAATTAGAGCTCATCAAAGAAATTGAAGGAGAAAGCGTTTCAATTTATGAGAGCGGGAAATTTGTTGATCTTTGTGCCGGTCCTCATGTCAAATCAACAAAAGAAATAAATCCTGAAGCTTTCAAACTAAGAAAAATTGCTGGAGCTTATTGGAAAGGCAATGAGAAAAATCCAATGCTAACTCGAATTTATGGAATTGCCTTTGAGAAAAAGGAAGAACTTGAGAATTTTTTGAAAAAAGAGACTGAAGCAGAAAAAAGAGATCATCGAGTTTTGGGTCAAAAACTGGAACTATTTTTGTTTGATGAAGAAATTGGAGCTGGACTTCCAATTTGGACGCCAAAAGGAACAATTTTAAGAAAAATAATTCAAGATTATCTTTATGAAGAATTAAAAAATGCAGGGTACTTGTGGGTAACAACTCCTCATATTGGAAATTTAAATTTGTGGAAAACTTCTGGCCACTGGGAGCTTTATAGAGAGAATATGTACTCCCCTATCAAGATTGATGAAGAAGAGTATTTGATAAAGCCAATGAATTGCCCTTTTCATGTAAAAATTTACAAATCAAAAATCAGATCTTATAAAGATTTGCCAATAAAATATGCTGAATTTGGAACTGTTTATCGCTACGAAAGATCAGGAGTCTTGCACGGATTAACAAGAGTGAGAGGTTTCACTCAAGATGACGCTCATATATTCTGTACTCCAGATCAGCTAACAACTGAAGTTGAAAAGCTTCTAAAGCACGGAATAAAAATTTTAAAAACCTTTGGCTTTAAAGACTTTAATGTTTATTTGGCAACAAGGCCTGAAAAATTTGCTGGAACCGAAAAAATGTGGAAGAAAGCAATGAATGTTTTAAAGTATGTTTTGAAAAAGCAAAAACTAAATTATCAGATTGATCCTGGTGGCGGAGTTTTTTATGGGCCAAAAATTGATATTAAAATTAAAGATTGCTTGCAAAGAGAGTGGCAATGCACTACCATTCAAGTTGATTTTAATTTGCCAGAAAGATTTGATTTGAATTTTATTGACAAAAAAGGAAGAAAACAAAGAGTGATAATGATTCACCGAGCGCTCTTGGGATCGATTGAGAGATTTGTCGGAGTTTTAATTGAGCATTATGGAGGAGCTTTTCCATTGTGGCTAGCCCCTGAACAAATTTGGATAATTCCAGTAGCAAGCAGGCATAAAAAATACGCAAAAGAAATAAAAGAAAGCTTACAGGTTTCAGGTTTTAGGTGTCAATTAAAGGATGAGAAAGAGACAGTTTCAAAAAAAATTAGAGAGGGAGAAATTCAAAAAATCCCATATATGTTGGTTGTCGGCGACAAAGAAGAAAAATCAAAATCAGTCAGGGTAAGAGAAAGGCAAAAAGGAGACATTGGCGAAATGAAAATTGAAAAATTTGTTGAAAAAGTGAAAATAGAAATTGAAAAGAGGAAATAATTATCTTTTAAAGACCGAAATTCACAAATCCAGTATATAAAATATGAAAGTTAAACTATTCTGGCTTCTGATAAAATCATTCTCGCTTCTGATACTTGGTATCATTCTGGGAGTTCTGATATTAAAATCGTTGAGACCTCTCTACGAATTGTTTTCCAATATAGCATGTAGAATTAGAGGTGGAAGGTGGTCTACGTGTTTGGAGGGTTGGGGCCCCTGCGGTTGCTTTGAGATATTTAAAGATGGTGGAAAGCCTTGTACTTCGGGTAGCGAGTGTTTAGCCGGTGCCTGCATTATAACTGGAGACGATAAACCCAACGCTGAAGGTTTATATGTGGGACATTGTCCATACCGCACTCTTTATGGGAAAAAGGGGGACAAATACCCTGGCTTTTGTGGTGAAGCTATAATAGAAAATGGGAAAATCATCAAGGATTTAAGGTCCTGTATCTACTAATAGTGAAAATTGAAAAAGAGGAAATAAAATTAAAATTTAGAAATAAAGGTCGTAAATTACTGTTTGCACGGGTCTGACCCGTGGTAAAATTTAAAAAGGTCAAAAAGTTTCAAAATGAGTTTATGAAAGGGAATTATCGCTTTATAATAGCGGGTGTTATTTTTTTAATTATAATCGTGGGGTTGTTATATTTTTCTAAGAAAAACTCCAGCTCTTGGCAGCAGAAATCTCCTTCTCGAAGTCAAAAAGAAAACTGTGAACAAATACAAGATTCATCTTTAAAAGATGAATGTTATTTAAATCTCGCAAAAGAGATACAGGACTTTGTCTTTTGTGACAAAATAGTAAGTCAAGATAAGAAAGACGATTGTTATTATTTAATAGCTGAGTTAAGACAAGATTTCGTTATCTGTAGCAAAATCCAAGATTTGACAAAGAAAACTGATTGCTATGTTGTTAACTGCGATGAAACAAGACCAAATGCAGATCTCTGCTATTACTATATGGCCCAATATCAAGAGGATATTACTACCTGTGATAAGATAAAGAATTCAAAAACAAAAGATAATTGCTATTTAGCGATCGCCGAATTAGAATGCTCCCAAAAATGTAATAAACAAACGCCATCAAAAAGTGCTTGTTTAGATGCTTGTTTTTTTCCAACTTTCTCGGTCAATGAATAATCCAATTTTTTGCGACAAAATAAACAAATCAAACCGAAGAGATATTTGTTATTTTAGTTTTAAAGGAATTGTTGAGATTTGTGATAAAATAGAAGATCAAAGAAAGAGAGATAATTGCTATTTTTTTCAAACTTCTCGAGATATCAATCTTTGCGATAAGGTTCAGGATGAGGAAAGAAAAAGAAATTGCTATTTTGATGCATCTAGGTTATATATTAAAGACCTCGCTACCTGCAACACAATAATAAATTCAGAAGGAAGGGCTTATTGTTACATGGGCATAGCTTATAACCAAGAAAGTATTGGTATCTGCGATAAACTAGAAAATCCAGAAATGAGAGACGAGTGTTATGTAGAAGTAGTGTCTCGTTTAAATCCTCAACTAATAGGATGGCAGAGGAATTCACATTTCGATCCAGCTATTTGTGACAAAATAAAAACTCCCCAAAAGAAAGACGAATGTTATTTTACCTATTATTGCGATATAGAAGCGCCCGAAAAAATAAAAGATCCAAAAGAAAAAGATGACTGCTATTTTGCAATGGCGCTAAGGAGTGGTGGTAATCTTAAGTTCTGTGATAAGATAAAAGATCAGAAAACAAGGTGGCAGTGCTATACTGTGATAGCTTTCTCAAGAATCAATCTTACTATTTGCAATAAAATAAAAGATGAAAAACAAAAAGATTGGTGCTATTACCAAGTTGCAGACAGTATTTCTTTTCAGAATAAGAATATTTGCAAAATCATTAAAACTCAAGAAATAAAAGATCGCTGTTACTCTCAAGTAGTGTTTTATTCTGGTAATCTGGCTCTTTGCGAGAAAATACAAACTCCAAAAATAAAGGATAATTGCTATTTTTATTTAACTCGGGTGGCTAAAGATTTTGCTTTTTGTGATAAAATAAATAATCAAGAAAAAAAAGATGATTGTTACTATGTCCTTGAAGGAGGTTGGCTATGGTTAGATGAACTCGATGAAGAAGAGTAACTTACTAACTTTTTTCTCTAGAAAGGTCAAAAAGTTTCAAAAATAAAGGTATGAAAATCTTAAAAACATTAGCATTTAGCTTGGTTTTAATTTTTATTTTGGGAAATGCTACCTTAGCGCAGGAGATGCCAGAAGTGAGCCAGGACGAAGAAGTTTTGCCCCAAGAACTTGAAGTGGCAGAGCCAAAAATTTTACCAGATAGTCCTTTTTATTTCCTCAAAGATTGGGCAAGAGGAATAAGATTATTTTTCGCTTTCAGCCCTGCAAAAAAAGCTGAATTAAGATTAAAAATAGCCAATGAAAAATTGTTTGAAGCAAAAAAGCTTGCTGGACTTAAAAAGGATCCAAAGGTTTTAGAAAAAACCTTGACAGATTTTCAAAATGAAATTGGAAAGATTTCAGAAGAAAGCGGAGAAAATTTGAAAAAATTTTCGGAAAAACTTTTGCATCAACAGATCTTACATCAAAGAATCTTAGAAGCGCTGGAAAAACAAGTTCCGCCAGAAGTTTACGAAAAAATAAAAAATCATCGAGAAAGGCATCTTGAAAAATTTGCAAAAGTGATTCAAAAAATAGAAGCGAAAGAAAAAATTGCTGAAAGATTAGAAAAGGAGCTTGGCAAAATAAAAGGATCGAAATTTAAAGAATTTAAGGATATAGAAACCTTAGCTGAGCTTGGAGAGAAAATGCCAGAAGAAATTAAAAAACAAATTGAGGCAAAGAAGGCGGAAAAAATTGAAAAACTAAGAGAAAATTTAGAGAAATTGCCAGAGAGTGAAAAAGAAAAATTCAAAACTTATTTAGATCAAATTTCTGGAAATAAATTAAAGCATGCTGAGATTATTTCAAGTTTAGAAAGCGAAGAGATTTCAGATAAACTGAGAGAGATTTTAGAAAGTTCAAAAGAAAGGAAAATTGAAGAAATTGGAAAAGAAACAGTGACCGCAGATAAAGCCTCTTCTCAAATTAAAAATGCGGAGGATCAGATTAAAAAAGCAGAAGAAGCAGTTAAAAATTTATCAGAAGATGAATACGGAGGAAGGGCAAGCAAAAGATTGCTAAATCTGGCAAAAAAACATTTAGAGGAAGCAAAAAAAGCTTTTGACCAAAAGAAATATGGAAGAGCTTTTGGGCTTGGAGTAGTAGCCTATCAAGAGGCGCTAAATGCTGAAGAAATTGCTAAAAAAGTTGAAGAGATTAAAAAGTCTCCTGAAAAAATGCAAAGGATAATTGAAAAACTTTATCCTGGCTCGGAACTGCCTCAGGATATCTCAAAATGCAAAATTCCTTTAATGAAAAAATGTAGAGAAAATGAAGTTTTGCATTTTGAAAAGGATGAAAATGGTTGTCCAATTTTCAAATGTGTTTTGGTGGAAAAACCTGAAAAACGAGAAATTCCTGGGAAGTTTTTTTGTCCAATGGTTTGGGATCCGGTTTGTGGAAAGGATGGAAAAACTTATTCAAACGAATGCATGGCAAGATTAGCTGGAGTTGAAGTAGATTATAAAGGAGTTTGTAAAAAAGAGCCTGAGGAAAAAGAGAGAGAATGTAAAAAAGATGAAGAGTGTCCGCAACCAACATGTACAGAGGAAAAATCAAAATGTATCCAAGGAAAATGTGTTATTCCAAAATGCCCACCCTTACCAGCACCGCCCGAAAGAAAGTGTGAGAAAGATGAAGAGTGCGTCCATTTAATTTGTCCTCAAGTTGTAGGAATGGATACTCCAATTTGTAGAGAAGGAAAGTGTATTTGCGGATCAAAACAAGAAACAAGATAAAAAAATAAAGAATTTATTGAACTCTTTTTTT
>Ga0272449_1002293_pt1 | contig 17962 bp, 19 predicted proteins | sample YNPCB0241_FD_198679 | JGI IMG/M metagenome (GOLD analysis project Ga0272449, IMG submission 198679) | Hot spring sediment microbial communities from Yellowstone National Park, WY, United States - YNP-CB-024-1 | ecosystem: Environmental > Aquatic > Thermal springs > Hot (42-90C) > Sediment... | reverse complement strand
ACATTAATAACAAGATGCGGCGTTCAAGCGACTTTAGCCCCTCGGGAAGAGCCCTATGCCTCATCTATCGATTCAGCGATCTTACGAAGATTTTCAAATATGCGGCTTACTCAAGCGCTAACATGTTGTCTTCACTGCAATCTCTGGAGGATATGGCCATCTAATACGCAAAAACGTGGATAAAAGGCTATGCTTTGGCTTGGCGTCTTCGGATTAGCTGGCGTAATTCTTGGTTCATGGATTTTCATTCAGCTTGCCGCACAAACTTCAATTTTAGGGTTAATCCTTGGTTTGGTCTTTTTATGGCCAGCCCTTCGAATGATATGGGAAAGCTTATCGGGAAGAAGGGAAGATAGACGTGGAAATATTATTCCAGGCTCAAAGTTCGGCTTAGGAATCTTCGGCTTTATTGTCGGCATCTCCACAGGCTTGGTGGGTTTAGTCAGAGGCTACGCGCTGGTGCCGGGATTAATTTATCTTTTTAACACCCCTGTTTACATTACAATGGATACTTCATTAGCAACAATGATACCATTAACCATCGTTGGGGCCAGCATCAAAATAGCGTAGGGGTTCGTTTTTGTAGGCGCTGGGTTGCTGCTCGGTAGAGGTGCAATAATCGGCGCACAGCTCGGCGCCACCATTATTAAGTTGTTCAAAACAAACACGCTAAAATTGATCTTCGGAGTATACTTCCTCTATGTTTCTATGAAGTTCATAACAGGCTATTTTGGGATAATGATTTGGTGAACATAAAGGAGAGAACTGTGCTGCGCAGCGAAATCTTGAATAAATTTCTGCAGCATCATGCTCTAGATGAAAAATTATAAATGGCTATAACTGTGGAAATCTCCTAAAGCATGTAAAATAAGCCCAATCGCAGATTATTCTACAGTTTAACACTTAAAATTAATTCTACAAGGCAAATTAAACCAACTCTGCTTTTACGCCGAAACTTAATTTTAGTAAAACTTATATTTTTCCGTCTAATCTAATAATACCAGATTTCCCATTAATAATGGGAAAAACATATAGGGGGAACATGTTATGGCATACCTAGCTCAAACTGCATCCGGTCAACCCGTCCTAATACTGAAGGAAGGAACCGCTAGAAGCCGTGGAAGAGAGGCTCAAAGAAACAACATCATGGCTGCCAGAGTTATTGCTGAAGCCGTTAGGACAACGCTTGGACCACGCGGCATGGATAAGATGCTTGTTGACAGCTTAGGCGACATAACAATAACAAACGATGGCGCAGCGATTCTAAAGGAAATAGAGGTTGAGCATCCGGCCGCTAAGATGATGGTTGAAGTTGCCAAGGCTCAGGACGATATGGTTGGTGACGGAACAACAACAGTCGTCGTCCTTGCAGGCGAGCTTCTTAAGAAGGCTGAAGAGCTCCTTGATCAAAATATTCATCCAACAGTTATCGTTAGCGGCTACCGTAAGGCCGCTCAGAAATGCATCGAGATATTAGATAGCATGGGTATGACTGTAGACTTAGACGATAAGGAAACCTTAAAGAAGGTTGCGCTGACATCTATGGGTAGTAAGGCGGTTGGAGCTGCAAGAGATCATTTAGCCGACATAACCGTTGAGGCGGTTAAGCAGATAGCTGAAAAACGCGGCGAGAATTGGGCTGCTGACATCGATAACATTCAAATAATAAAGAAGGAAGGCAAGAGCCTTTATGATACTGAGCTCGTCAGGGGCATAATCTTAGACAAGGAAGTAGTTCACGCCGGCATGCCTAAACGTGTCGAGAACGCTAGGATCGCATTACTGAACTGTCCGCTTGAGATCGAGAAGACAGAATTCAGCGCTGAAATCAGAATAAGGGATCCACTGCAGATGAAGGCTTTCCTTGACAAAGAGACCGCAATGCTCCGCGAGATGGTTGAGAAGATTAAGAAGGCAGGCGCAAACGTTGTTATTTGCCAGAAGGGCATAGATGATATGGCCCAGCACTTCCTAGCGAAGGAGGGCATACTGGCCGTTAGAAGAGCCAAAGAATCAGATATGGAGAAGCTTGCAAGAGCCACCGGCGCTAGGATCGTAACAAATCTTGAGGATCTTAAGCCTGAAGATATCGGACACGCTGATCTGGTTGAGGAACGCAGAATAGGCGAGGACAAAATGGTCTTCGTTGAAGGCTGCAAGGATCCGAGGGCAGTGTCGCTATTAATACGCGCTGGACTGGAACGCATGGTTGATGAGGCTGAAAGGGCGATACATGACGCCCTATCAGTTGTGTCAGACGTTATTGAGAAGAACAAGATTGTCCCCGGCGGCGGAGCAGTTGAAGCGGAGCTCGCTAAGGAGCTGCGTAAGTATGCGGCTCAAATAGGCGGTAGGGAGCAGCTGGCAATTGAAGCGTTCGCTGAAGCCCTAGAAATAGTTCCAAAAACATTGGCTGAAAACGCCGGTTTAGAACCCATCGACATAATGGTTGAGCTCAGATCTGTCCACGAGAAGCCTGATGGATATGCCTACGGCGTAGACGTATTCTCCGGTAAAATATGCAACATGTATGAGAAGGGCGTAATGGAGCCTCTAATAGTTAAGGAGCAAGCGATTAAATCCGCCGCTGAAGCCGCAGCGATGATCCTTAGAATAGACGACGTCATCGCCGCCTCAAAGCCTAAAGAGGAAGAGAAGGGCAAGGGCGCCGGGAAGAAGGAAGAGGAAGAAGAAACCAAAACCGAATTCGACTAGGCTAAGCAAATATTTTTTTCTCCCACTAATTAACACTTATTTTTTAGGGTGTTAATTATGGCTGAAATAACCGAAATACCTACAGGAATTCATCGTTTTGAGAGGATAGGCGCTCACACCCATGTTAGAGGCTTAGGCTTAGATGAAAACTTAAAAGCTGTAAAAATTAAAGACGGCTTAGTTGGCCAGGAAAAGGCTAGGGAAGCCGCTGGACTTGTTGTTCAAATGATTAGGGAGGGTAAACTCAGCGGTAAAACCGTCATCTTAGCCGGTCCCCCAGGCACCGGGAAAACAGCCATAGCAATAGCAATATCTAAAGAGCTAGGTCCAAACGTCCCATTTATTCAGATGAGTGGAAGCGAAATATACAGTAGCGAAAGAAAGAAGACTGAAATCTTAATTGAAGCTATGCGTAAGTGCATAGGTGTTGAAATACATGAGATGCGGAAGGTATACGAGGGCGAGGTTACGCATCTAGAGATTAGAACAGCGCAGCATCCCTACAACCCATACCAGAGGGTTCCGGAAAGCGTCAGATTAACCCTTAAAACAACTAAGCAGGAGAAAACGATAGAAGCCGGGGCTTCAATAGCGCAGCAAATAATATATCAAGGTATAACCGAGGGCTGCGTCATACAGATAGACGCTGAAACCGGCAGAGTTGTGAATTTAGGTTTAAGCATGGAGAGCGAGAAGGGCAAACTATACGAGTTAGACACTAGGGAAAAGGTTCCGAGACCCCCGGGCGACGTTCTAAAGGAGAAGGAGTTCGTATACATGTTGACCCTAGATGACCTGGACAAAATGCAGGCTAAAAGCCGCTTAGGAGGGGGCTTCGTTTCGCTCTTATTTGGATTTAGTGAAACTAAAGAGATAGATAGCGAAGTTAGAGCATCGGTTGATGAAATGGTTAAGAAGATGGTTGATGAGGGTAAAGCATTCATCCATCCAGGCGTTCTCTTCATCGACGACAGCCACCTTCTAGACTTGGAAGCTTTTAGCTTCCTCAGCAGGGCGCTGGAGGGCGAGCTGGTTCCGATAATTATACTTGCAACCAACCGTGGCATAGCAACTATACGTGGAACGGATATTAAGAGCCCGATGGGTTTCCCGCTGGATCTGCTGGATAGAGCCGTCATAATAGCAACACATGAATATGATGCCGACAGCATAAGGGAAATTTTAAAGATAAGAGCTAACGAAGAGAAAATAGATGTTTCCAGCGACGCTCTTGAAAGGCTGACGGAAATAGGGATAAACTCTTCGCTTAGATACGCGGTTCAACTCTTAAGCCTAGCTGCTCAAAATGCTAAATATGTGAAACGTAAAAACGTGACCGTTGAGGATGTTGAGAGGGTTAAGTCGCTATTCATGGATGTAAGCCAAGCGATAGAGCATCTCAGAAAATACGAGATGGAGATGCTGAATTATTAACGTCGTCCCAAGCAGCCGCTCAACTTAAAATCCTTAATTTATTTAATAGGCTTCATCATCTTCTTGAGACATTCATTGCAGAATCCATCATTTATCAATTTGTCATGCTCAAGTAAGCCCTCACACATTAAGTCGATCGGCTTCGGATGATGCCTTAAACCCTTGCTATGTCCTAAACCATGCGCCACAACCCTCGCAGCAGTTACATCATGCTCAGTTCCTATTCTGAATAATGAAACCACGCCGATCTCTCTCGAAACATAGTCATACACAAGGTTGGCGATCTGCTTAAACCCTTCACCCTCAAACCTATGATATACTGTTATTATTGGGTCACATGTGACCGCCAATAGAAGATCTTTAATTTGAAGCATCCGCCTGACCCTTCCTATTTTCTCCATCAATCTGCTGAGTATGAAAGCTCCGTAAATGTTACCCTTAGATTTTATCTTTAAGTCATATTTTATGTCTAGGTTGCCCAAATAGTTTGCTCCTTCCCATAAGCCTCCTGGAAAATATTCTAGGGCTCTCCAAATGACCTCTAGTAAATCCTCTTTACTTTCAAGCTCCTCATTAACCGTTACCACATTAAGTAACGGCATTTTTTCCTCAAAAAATATGAGGGATGCTCTATAAAAATATCTTTCGGTTAAAATATGAGGGTGGCCAATTTGAAGCAGGGAATTGAAATAGTCATTTTGGGCTTGATCCAGGGTTTAACCGAATGGTTGCCGATATCAAGCACTGGACACATGAAGCTAGCCGAGTTTTTTCTCGGGTTTAAGCTCCCATTACTTTTTAATGTCATCTTACATATTGGCACGCTGCTGGTTACATTAATCTTCTTTAGAGAAGACGTAAAGAAGATGCTTGTAGCGCTCATAAAACTAGACTTCAAATCAGATGAGGGCGTAATGGCTCAGATGATCCTTATAGGTTCTCTTCCAACAATGCTAATAGGTTTATTAGTTAACAATTTCCTGGAAGAAATCTTCAGCGGCATCATGCCAATCGCTTTTTCCTTCATATTTTCAGGCCTAATTGTGTATTTATCAAAGATTGGGAAGGAAGAAAAGGAGCGCATTAATTGGAAGTCCGCCATACTTATCGGTGTAGCACAGGGATTCTCAACCATACCTGGGCTCTCTAGGAGCGGGCTGACAATATCCACGGCTCTAATTCTAGGCATAAAACGTGATGAAGCCTTCAAATTCTCATTTTTACTGTCCATCCCAGCTATTTTCGGAGCCCTAACGCTGACGATTTATGCTCAATCGGGCGCCCTTCTCCTGGCGGAAGCTGAATTGCTTTATATGCTTATCGGGATACTCGTCTCAATGGTTGTGGGCTACATGTCGATGAAGATTCTTAGAAGGGTTATATATAGGTTCCATATGTTTGCCTTCTACTCCCTGCTTCTGGGCTTCTCCATTATCGCCGTTGAATTTTTATTTAAGTAATTTGCACAAAAATGTACTGAAAAGTTTTAAATAGGACAAACATATACATTTATTAACTTGTGAGGGCACACTTTGACATCCAGAAGATCTAACAGAAACAATATGCTGATTAAAACCCGCATATGCCTAGCCGATATTTCCAGCCTTAAAGCTCATGAGCGCATAGATGAAAATAGGCTTAAAGCCCTTAAGGATGAAATATGGCTTGATGGGATCATTAAAAAACCAATCGTTGTTGATGAGAAAACCAACACAATAATTGATGGGCATCATAGGGTTGAAGCCTTAAAGATGATCGGATGCACAAAAATACCCGTATGCTATGTTGACTACACATGCGACATCATAGGTCTTAAATCAATGATTAAAAATATGGATATAACAAAAGAAAAGGTTTTAGAGGCTGCCCTCAAAAATAACCCATTTAAACCGAAATCCACATGGCACTACATAAGATTTCCAAACCTAATTAGGCATATATCATGCATACAAAAAAGAGTTGATATATCGCTGGAATCACTAAAGTAATCCCTGCCGCCTAAACTCCCACTCTTTTATGCCGTCTAAACCTGAAAAATGCCGCTGAAAAGATTTCCCAGTCTTCTCCATAAAAATAAAGAGTTCCATGGTTGGAAATAGGAAGGAAAGCGAGGAAGAGGCGCCTCCAAGCGGGGCTTTAAATTGGCTCTACCAAACTCAAAAGGCCACCAAATCCCCTAGGCGCCTCTTCCTCAACAAAAAATTATTGATGTTAAATAAAAATTTTACCCTACCAGCTCCGCGCGCCTAATATCAGATAAGGCGAGAATAGGTTAACCAGCTATCTATCTTGAGGCTATGTGATGTCTCTCTTGCTAAAGCAGAAACATGCGGGATTTGAGATTTTTATGTTTGCCTTGTCTCTGGATATTTCTCCCTTATTTTCGCATCTGCTATTTTGGCTATTAACCCACTTGATATTAATACGTATTTAACCTGCATTATCTCAGCCATATCGGCCAATTTCTGATCTTGGGTTATAAGGATCAGATCGTTATTCTTCACGTAGACCAGAATATCCTTGTCTTTTGCTCCCTGTAAACCAGCATCCTGAACTGTCAAGGCTTCCCAGCCGAAAAGCTCGAAATATTCTTTTAAACCGGAATACATTTCATCCAGCAAAAGCTTAGCCATGCTCTCTCCACTTTAACTTTAATGTAAAAACTATATATTTTCTTTTCTAGAAGATAGTTTTATGGAGCAGGTTAAGATACTTGTAATTTACGATAGTGTCACTGGCAACGTTGAGTTAATGGCTCATTCTGTCGCTGAGGGTGCAAGGGAAGCCGACGCCTCGGTAGCATTGAAAAGAGTTGAGGAAGTGAATCCCAATGAATTGGGCTCATACGATGGATTTGCATTCGGCTCGCCGACGCATTATGGACTTATGAGTCTAAAGATGAGCGAATTCTTTAATCATAGCCTCGGAAAATATTGGGGTAAACTGAAGTATAAGGTGGCTGTTGCTTTTACATCATCAGGGGGCTTAAGCGGCGGAAACGAAATGGCTCTCCTATCATTAATAGGGGCAATATTAAACTTTGGAATGATGACGTTCGGCGTGCCAGATTATGTAGCTCCGGGAGTTACGCTCCATTATGGAGCAGTCGCTATAGGAAAACCGGATGACGCAAATCTTAAAGCATGCAGGTTGCTGGGGAAAAAGTTAGTTGAGCATGTAAAAATTATCAAGGCTGGAATAAAATCTTTGGATGAAAATGACATAAACTTATAAAAATGTAAGATTGAGCAATCTGACACAATCAAACATCATTAAAAATTATTGAAAAATCAATTTTTCCCGGAAATTTTTGCATTTTTAGGTCTTCTTAATGTCTAAAAATTTTGATAGATAAATTTAAATTTTTAGGTAAAACTATAATTAGTGGTATTATCCGTGGGCGGGCGGCTTTAAGGCATTGTTAGGGTGGCTGAAATCTTGAAGTATGTTCGGAAGAGAGATGGTAGATTAGAACCGTTCGATCAGGAGCGTATAACCAACGCTATATGGAAGGCAGCTAACGCCGTTGGCGAGAGAGACATGGATCTTGCTAAACGCTTAAGCGATCAAGTTGTTAGGGAGCTAAGTAAGCGCTTCGGTGAAGATGGGGTACCCACGGTTGAGGAAATCCAGGATATTGTTGAGAAGGTTCTCATTGAAAATGGACGCGCAAGAATGGCGAAAGCTTACATATTATATCGTAAGCAGCATCAGGATTTAAGGGAGCTTGCTGAAATCCTCAGCTCCTCAGAGCTCGTGGAGCAATATCTCAACCTAGATGACTGGTATGTTCGTGAAAACTCAAACATGAGCTTCTCACTTCAGGGATTAAACAATTACTTAACAACTAAAGTTATCGAGCGTTACTGGGTTAACCGAATATACCCCCCAAATATTGGCGGGGCTCACTACTCAGGCGACATACATATCCATGACCTAGGCGTTCTTGGACCATACTGTGTGGGATGGGATTTAAGGGAGCTTCTACTCTCAGGTTTCGGAGGGGTTTATGGGAAGGTTGAAAGCAAGCCTCCTAGACACTTTAGAACGGCTTTAGGTCAGGTGGTAAACTTCTTCTACACCCTGCAGGGTGAAGCCGCTGGGGCTCAAGCCTTCAGCAATGTTGACACCTTATTAGCGCCATTTATACGCTACGACGACCTAGATTATAGGGAAGTAAAGCAGGCAATTCAGGAATTCATATTTAACATTAATGTCCCAACAAGAGTCGGTTTTCAGACGCCGTTTACAAATGTGACGCTTGACCTCAAAGTGCCAAGTTTTATGGAGGATGAGCCGGTAGTTTACGGCGGTAAGATTGTTGATGATGCATATGGCGATATGCAGGAGGAGCTGGAAATGTTCAACATGGCCTTCGCTGAGGTTATGCTTGAAGGCGACGCGAGGGGAAGAATATTCACGTTTCCAATACCCACATATAATATAACGAAGGATTTCGATTGGAACTCGCCTGTCTCGCAAAAAATATTTGAGGTAACCGCCAAGTACGGTGTTCCATACTTCTCTAACTTCGTAAATAGCGATATGAAGCCGGAGGATGTGCGCTCAATGTGCTGCCGCTTAAGAATCGATAATAGGGAGCTGCGTAAACGTGGGGGAGGATTCTTCGGCGCTAACCCGCTCACGGGCTCAATAGGGGTTGTCACGATAAACCTTCCGAGAATAGGTTACTTAGCGAAAGACGAAGATAGATTCTTTGAAAGGCTAAGTGAACTTATGGATCTTGCCAGAGACAGCCTAGAGATAAAGCGTAAGATCCTGGAAAGATTCACTGAGAAGGGGCTATATCCATATTCAAAGTATTATCTGCGCTTCGTGAAGGAATCTTATGGCAAATACTGGAAGAACCACTTTTCGACAATCGGCATAATTGGCATGAATGAGGCTCTGCTAAACATGTTTGGATATGGAATCGCAACTGAGGAGGGGTTGAAGTTCGCTATAAAAACATTAAAGTTTATGCGTGAAAAGCTCATGGACTATCAGGAGGAAACTGACAATCTATATAACCTAGAGGCTACGCCGGCTGAAGGAGCCTCATATAGGCTCGCTAGAATAGATAAGAGGAAGTACCCTGACATAATAGTTGCCAACGAGAAGTATCTTTCTCAAGGTGCGGAACCATTTTACACGAACTCAACCCATCTTCCAGTGGATTACACAGGAGACCTCTTCGAAGCTCTGGAGCATCAAGATAACCTCCAACCCTTATATACTGGCGGAACAGTCTTCCATGTCTATCTTGGAGAGAAACTGTATTCATGGAGTATGGCGGCAACTTTAGTTAAAAAGATAGCGTACGGTTATCACATACCATACTTTACGTTAACACCGACATTCAGCATATGCCCAACGCATGGGTATATCAGCGGTGAACATAAAGCCTGCCCAAGCTGTGGGGCTAAATGCGAGGTTTACTCAAGGGTTGTCGGCTACTTCAGACCGGTGGATCAATGGAATGACGGTAAGCAATCTGAGTTTAAAATAAGACGAACATTTGATAAGACCGTGCTGCTTGAAGCTCCAGCGTTCTCAGCATCATGAAGAATCATAAAATATTAAGCGATAAGGCTAAACCATGAAGTTCAGCGGGCTGCAGAAAACAAGCCTAATAGATTTTCCAGGCAAAATTTCCAGCATCCTCTTTACGCCGGGATGTAATCTACGCTGTCCATTCTGCCAAAACTGGAGAATAGCCCTGGATCAGCAGCAAGGTCCGTTTCTCTCTGAGGAGGACACCCTTGCCATACTTGAATCGAGAAAGAAGTTCATCGACGCTGTTGTTATAACCGGTGGGGAACCGTTAATCCATGAGGATATCCCATTCTTTCTTAGAAAACTTAAGGAGAGGGGTTTCTCAGTTAAGCTTGATACGAACGGTTTCTTCCCGCAGAGATTGAAGAAATGCCTAGACTACGTTGATTATGTAGCTGTTGACGTTAAAACATCGCTTGAAAAGTACCCTATGCTTGGGGCGAAGGAAACCGAAATAGGGAATCTGCTTGAAACCATCAGGATGCTTATGGGCTCCACCGTTGATTATGAGTTTAGAAACACTGTTGTACCGATAATAGTTGAAGAGGAAGACATAGTGAAAATAGGCGAGCTTATTGAGGGAGCTAAACGTTTCGCTTTCCAGCAGTTCATTCCAGAGAACGCTCCAGATGAAAGGTTTAGGAAAATTAAGCCCTATGAGCCGAAAACTATAGAGCGTTTCTCAGAGATAATGAAGAAATATGCGAGGGAGGTTCTCCTTAGAATCTGAGATTATCATCTTAGCCCTGTTCATCCATTAGGTATCTGTGTATTCCATAAGCGGCTTTTTTCCCGCCCGCCATAGCGGATATAACGGTTGCATTGCCGGTCACTATGTCGCCGGCTGCAAAAACCCCCTTCATCGTTGTTTCATATGTCTCCGGGTTCACGATTATCGTTTCATGCTGCGTGATTTTTATTTGATCTTCACCTCGAGCTGCAAGCGGGTTTGCTCTTTGCCCTATGGCTACGATAACCGTATCTGCATCCACTAGGAACTCAGTATTCTTTAACGGTATGGGCCTCCTTCTGCCGGACTCATCGGGCTCACTAAGTCCCATCCTTACACATTCAACCCTTCTAACAAAGCCCTTCTCATCCCCGAGGAAACGTGTTGGCGTTGCTAGAAAAATGAATTTGACGCCCTCCTCCTTAGCATTTATGACCTCATCCCTTCTGGCGGGCATGAGATCCTCGGTTCTGCGATATATGACTGTTACGTCTCCCCCGAGTCTCAGGGCTGATCTGGCAGCGTCCATAGCGACGTTTCCGCCGCCTATAACAGCAACTTTACCGCCAACCTTAACCGGTGTGTCATATTCAGGAAACATGTAGGCCTTCATTAAATTGACTCTTATCAGAAACTCGTTTGCGGAGTATATGCCAACTAGGTTTTCGCCCGGTATGCCGAGGAAGTCTGGAAGCCCGGCGCCTGAACCTATGAAAACAGCGTTGAAGCCCATCTCGAAGAGTTCGCTGATCTTTATAACCCTGCCAACTATCACGTTTGTTTCAAACTTAACGCCTAAACTTTTAACGTACTCGATTTCATCCCTAACGATGTCTTTTGGAAGCCTAAACTCCGGTATGCCATACATGAGAACCCCGCCCAGCTCATGAAGAGCCTCGAAGATGACAACCTCATGTCCAAGTCTGGCTAGCTCCGCAGCGGCTGTTAAACCAGCCGGTCCGGAACCCACAACCGCAACCCTCTTACCGGTTGGAGGCGCAATCTCCGGTTTCGCCCTTAAACCCCTCCTCCTCTCCTCGTCCGCAGCGAACCTTTCCAGGGCACCTATATTTATCGGTTCACCTTTCAAGCCTAGAACGCATCTGCCCATGCACTGATCTTCCTGCGGGCAGACTCTGCCACATATAGCCGGCAAACTGTTCTTTTCCCTGATTACCCTTATAGCCTCCTCATAGTTTCTCTCCCGAATATGTCTTATGAATCTCGGTATATCTATGCCCACCGGGCAACCCTCAACGCACCTTGGAACTTTACACTGTAAGCATCTTTCAGCCTCAGCCACCGCCTGCTCTTCACTATAGCCTAAGGCAACCTCCTTAAAGCATCTTACACGCTCCTCAACGCTCAATTTTGGCATGGGCTGCTGCTTAAGTTTTTGACTCACTTTTCTCTCCCCTCTAGGGAGCGTAGGGATAAAAAAGATTAGCCTAGAGATTCTATTTAAGATTTGCTTTTATTCCGTGATTTTTCTTCCAGCTATTTTCTCCATGGCCGCTATGGCTGCTTGGGTTCCCTCCTCGCCTAATCCCTCCGCCTCAGCTATTCTTAGCATCTGTTGAACTAGGGCTGTTCCAGGCAGAGGAAGTTTTAGTTCAGCCGCAAGTTCAAGGGCTAAACGTAAATCCTTCTGTTGATGCCTTATCTTGAAGCCTGGTTTAAAATCCCTCTCTATCATTTTAGGTCCAAGATTTAGGAGCATCCATGAGCTTGCTGCTCCGGCTGAAACAGCCTCTAGAAGCCTCTTTAGATCTAACCCTGCCATAGCTCCCAGCATTAATCCCTCGCAGACAGCCTGAATATTTAATGCGCAAATAACTTGATTGCAGAGTTTAGCCGTTTGACCCATACCTGTTTGACCCATATATGTGATTTTCTTACCTAAACATTCAAATATCGGCAGGCACTCCTCGAAAGCATCCCTGGGTCCGCCGACCATTATTGATAGCGTTGCCTCCTTAGCGCCCTTCTCGCCTCCGCTTACTGGCGCATCAAGCATCTTAATCCCCCTCTTAGCAAGCTCAGATGATATTCTACGGGTCACTAGGGGAGATATCGTGCTCATATCGATAACTATTAGCCCCGGTCTGCCCCCATGGATCACACCGTTAGGCCCTAATAGAACATCCTCAACGTCAGGTGAATCCGTAACCATCGTTATGACAACATCTGATCTCTCAGCAACCTCTTTAGGTGAGCTGGCGCCATAAGCCCCCATAGCGACGAGATCATCCATTTTAGACTTAGTTCTGTTCCAAACAGTTAACGGATAGCCCGCCTTCAGAAGATTTAAAGCCATAGGCTTACCCATAATGCCTAAACCGATGAAGCCAACCCTCCTCAAGCCCAAACCTTCACCCTCCAAAAAATAATAATGCAGCAAAACCCTTAAAAGTAACGCCTAAAAACTATAAAAATGAAATAAAATATTCAGCCGATAAAAATCAAATGGGCGGGTAGATCAGTCTGGAATGATCGCGGCGTTGGCATCGCCGAGGTCGAGGGTTCAAATCCCTCCCCGTCCACTTTTCCTGAACCCTCTACAGTAGGTGGAAGCCTAGTTAATTTTGGGCTTTATTTACTCAAAAAAGGAAATAGAGAGTCTTCAGTGGAGAGGAAACTGAAGTTTCTGAAGGCTTTAAAAGACTGTTCAAGTGTTGAGGAAATGTATCAGAGAATTCTGGAAAGCAATTGGTGTGATAAAAGTAAGGATTTAGCCCTTGAAACAGTTTACCAGTTCAGTGAGTTTCTAGGTAAGCCTGTAGAGAAACCAGTGTTTAGGGCTTACAGAAATCAAGAGGCTTATGTGCCTAATCCGGAAATGGTGAGGAGACTTGTTGATAGGATAAGAAGCCTTGAGGTGAAGGCACAAGTTCTTATAGCCATAGAATGTGGTGCAAGTGCCTCAGAAGTCCACAATATTACATGGAAAGATATTAACCTACAAGAGAGGAAAATCACCATTAGGGGAGTTAAAGGTCACCAAACATGGTGTTACCCTATTAGCCAAGAATTAACCCATGTCCTAAGTCTTCTACCTAAAAAATCTGGGAGAATTTGGAGAGTGAAAGATTCTGTTAATTTGGGGAGAAACATTTGCTGAACGGTTAAAACCTTCAACCGATACCCAGAGGGGGCAATGTAAAATTCGTTATACCTTATGATGAAGGGGTATTTTATGGACACCAAAAAATCAACCTCTCATCTGACGCTACCAATAAAGTAAATGTGGTTTTCAGACATCCAACTCTACGTAGACCTATACAACTTCCCCCAAAGGGGACAGGAAGCAGCGGAACACCTATACCAACACATAATACAAAAATGGGGAAAAGAGCTGGTAGGCGAACAAATTATATGACAGAAACCTAACAGAAGCATCCAAATCAGCCCTAGTAGAACTCTGCTCCGCCTTGTCAATATACAGAAACGACTTTGTCTTGGCTGGATGCATCATGCTGAGTGCCATTTAATTTTTAAAGTAGGTCCTCCGGGGTTCGTCTCTTAACCCAATCTACAGAATCGAAGTCGTCGTCATATGAAACTATTGTATCTATGGAAAGTTCTTTGAGAGCTTGTAAAGCTAACGCATCGTCGAAGTTTAAGTGATAATCTCTCATGAATGATGTGGCCTTTATCCTACTGCTTAAGTTCGTGAAGTGAATCTTCAATCCTTTATAACGGAGTAATGAAGCAAGAAATAAAGCCAAATCCTTCCAACCTTTATCGTAGTTCTCCATTACAACAATTATCGAGTCCACATGAAAGTCTGTGATTGCGGCCTTTAAATCTCCATCCTTAACCCTGTTCAATAAGCGTTTACAAGACTCCGCATGCTCTTCCGCTAATTCGACTTCAAGGAAGACATTAGAGTCAAGCATTACTTCTGTACCCTAAAGTCTTTTTGGCTCTGATTTGCCCAGCTTCATGTTGAAGCTCCACTCCAGTTCGTTTAACATGCGAAAGCATGCCATAAATAGCCTCAACAGGATCCTCAATAGACTCTGCTATTTCAAGAACTTCCGAAACATGAGAAAGCCAGAGTTCAATTGCTCTCTCCGAAGCTATACTTATCGAGCCTTTGCCATAACCAAACAGCCTCATTGCAACCTCCCTAAATTTTCGCTCCAGCCCATCAGAAATGTAAATCTTTAACCCGCCCATCTAATCCCCTAATAACTAAAGGAACAAAGATCTTTATATCTTTATAGCACGCCGGCATATAACGAAGATCATGAATATCAAGGGATTGAAGCTGTGGATAGACATGTAAGAGCAGCGCTAAAATACATGAGAGAACTCATATCCACCGGTAAAGAGCCGAAAATAATCAGGCAATAAACCCCATTTCTTTATGCTTTTGAGGAAAGGAGATTTTTGAAGATGCAAAAATATTTATATTTAGATAATCATAGCCCTAATTAAAAATATGCTGGGTGCCATTATTGAAGTTGGTTGTTATAGGAGCCGGCAGCTTAGCATTCACTCCTGGTCTGCTCGCTGAGATGGCTACTTCAGAAGTTTTTAAGGGTGCGGAAATAGGGCTCATCGACATAGATGAGGAAAAACTCAAAATTATGGAGAGAGTAGCCTCAAGGGTTATTGAGGAAACTAAGGCTGAATTGAAGATTGAAACCAGCTTGGATAGGAGAGATCTGCTTAAGAATGCAGATTTCGTGGTCATAACAATAGCCGTTGGCGGAGTTAGAGGCATTGAGCTGGATGTTAAAATCGCTGAGAGATACGGTATATATCACACTATTGCAGATACAGTTGGTCCAGCAGGCTTCTCAAGGGCTCTTAGACATATTCCGCCGATTGTTGAAATATGCAGGGATATAGAGAAATTATGCTCAAACGCCATAGTTTTTAATGAGGCTAATCCATTAACTGCCCTATGTAGGGCTGCTAGGAAAGCAACCAAGGCTAACGTTATAGGTTTATGTACGGGAGTTAGAGGACCGAAATATTTCATGCCAAGAGTGATTGGATGTAAACCTGAGGAGTTAACGTTTATATCCGCAGGTATTAATCACCTCACATGGATTTTAGAAGCCCATGTAAATGGAAAAGATGTTTATCCAGAGTTTAAGCGTAGAATTAAAGAGATGAGGGATGAAGCCCTCAGGTATGGAAAGCCCTTCCACGCTTACGTCTCAGTGGAGCTAATGGAGACCTTCGGGCTTTATCCTGTTCAGGGCGATCATCACATCGCCGAGTTCTTTCCACACTTTATATGTCCGGAAACAAATTTTGGGGCAAAATATGGGCTTAAACTGTTCCCAGGGGACACAATATACAGCGAGGAATGGAGGAATAATGTGTGGAGGATGGTTAAAGGGTGGGCTGACGGTGAGAGACCCATTAAGGAGCTTATAGAACAACGTAAAGGGGTTACTGAGCGCTCATTTGTATATGAACTTATGGAGATAATCATTAAGGGCGAAACTAGATTCTTTGAAGGTGTTAATATACCTAACGCTGGATGCGTTGAAGGCCTGCCGGAAGAGGCTATTGTTGAAGTGCCGGCGGTAGTAGGACCCTTCAGATTTAAGGGTTTACATGTTGGGAGACTTCCTAAAGGTATTGAAGCAACGCTTCTGCATAGAGTAATCCAGCAGGAGCTGGTGGTTGAGGCTGCTTTAACCGGCGATAAACAAATCGCTCTTCAAGCATTAGCCTTAGATCCTATGGTTCCAACAATAGATATAGCCAAAAATCTTCTAGAGGAATATATTGAAGCGCATAAGCAGTTTTTACCGCAATTCTAAAAATATTCCATCATTTACGTAACTCATAAAACATTTTTAACTTTAAATTATCTATTATGCTGTTAAAAAAGGAGCCTTTCAAAAGTGAAGGTTCTAGTAGTCTCAGGTTCTCCTCATAGAGATGGGCTTTGCGTAAAACTTTCAAGGGAGATTGTTAGAGGCATTAAGGAAGCTGGCGGCGAAAGTGAGCTTGTTATCTTAGCTGAAAAGAATATTGGTCCATGCCTTGCATGTAATGATCCTCCCTGCTGGCGGAGAATGGAGTGCAATATCAAAGATGACGCGCTTGAACTCAGAGGGAAACTTAACAGCAGCGATGCATTAGCTTTCCTCTCCCCGGTTTATTTCCTTTCAGTCAATGGGTTAGCTAAGAACTTCATGGATAGAATGAGATATTATGGGGAGAATGGGAAGCCGGCTTTAGCAGTAGCGGTGGCTGGGGGCACAGGTAAGGGATGCATACTCTCTTTACAGGAGATTTGCAGATGGCTCATTATGCTAGGTTTCCGCCCAATAATCCCCATACCGGTTACACGCTACAATTTAGACATAGCGTTCGTGGAAGCCAGAATGAGGGGTAAAAGGATCGCCCAGTTAAAGCCTCAACCATTCTCTAACTTAACTGAAAAAATATCCTACTATGAATCTCTACCCTACATGAGGTATGGACTGATCGATGAAATAGCATTTTTAGCTAGAGAAGCCATAAATAGTATAACGCGGAATGGTAAACCAGACCTGGCGACTGAAGCCCTACAAAAACTTGAAAAAGGAGAAGCTCTATTAAAGCTCAGCAAGTTTGAAGAAGGGCTAGAGCTAATTACTAAAGCTCACGAAGAAAGTATGAAAATTTTCAACAGCCTAATACGCTAAAGAGATCCTCCTAATCATCCTCCCAGCGGCTTAAACATGGGCCTCCAAATCTCCCTCCGTTTTAGGCTCCATCAGCCGCCCTTTTTTCAAATTCCAAGAAATAAGTATATTTTTCTCCGAACTTAGCGAAAAATTGCGTCTACGCGAAAGGGTTATAAATAATTATATTGTTGAATGATTATGTAATGAAAAAGTATGTAACGATTTCGGTTCCCGTTGAGGTCAAAAAGATTTTGGAAAAGGCTAAAGGTGAAGAGGAGTGGGGAAGCTTCCTGCTTAGACTCTATGTTGAATTGAAAAGTCTGAAGGGTAGTAGGGCATTTGAGGAGCTTACAAGCATCCTTAGGGAAGAAGATCTAGAAGCCATTATTGAATCAAGCAAGGAGTTTAGGGAGAGTTTCCAGCTAAGATGATCTTGCTCGATACGGACGCTGTAATAGAGATGCTGCGGAAGAAGCGATACGCGGCTGGAGCAATCTCAATCATTAATCGAAGTTTTAAGGGGGCTAGACGCTGAAAAGAGGAAGAAAGCGAAGGAGCTGCTTGAAGAAAGCTTCAGCCTCCTAAATCTGGACAATTCAGTGATAGAAAGATACTGCAGCATATATCAAAAACTCAGGGGCGAAGGCGTCATCATACCCGACGCTGACCTACTTATAGCTGCAACAGCAATATCCAATAGCATGCCCCTAAAAACAAGGGACGAACACTTCGAAAGACTAAAAAATTTAGGTTTAAAACTCGCGCAGCAAACATAATCAGCGTATCTAGCGCGCATAACGTATATTTATACTCAGCCGGCTTTTATAAAAGCTATTTTTAGCGCGTTAATTAGGTATGATGCGCGATTACTTAAGCAAATTTA
>Ga0272449_1002292_pt1 | contig 17963 bp, 18 predicted proteins | sample YNPCB0241_FD_198679 | JGI IMG/M metagenome (GOLD analysis project Ga0272449, IMG submission 198679) | Hot spring sediment microbial communities from Yellowstone National Park, WY, United States - YNP-CB-024-1 | ecosystem: Environmental > Aquatic > Thermal springs > Hot (42-90C) > Sediment... | reverse complement strand
TGAGCCTGGGGGACCGTCTAGCACGGAGACGACACTATGCCGGCCTTCCAGACTTCCGATGGGTATGGGAGGACGAGTGGGAAATCTTCGATCCGCGGACATCCTGTGGCCTTGCCAGCCGACAAGCTTTGATTCGGCCCCCGGAAGGAGGTTCGTCGCAGAAGACCCCTCAAAAAGGCTTCTCCCGACAGAAATCAGCTGGGCATAAGGAGCGGCGGTGTCCCGATTATTGACTGCTTGCGGAAAAGTAGATTTCCACTGCCATGTCCAAATATTCAGGACGAAGCTCAAGAGGGAGTTGATGGTATAGACAATAGTTTCGCACCTGGAACAATAAGTCCCGAGGATGGCAAAATCGGAGAGGTCGCCCCATCGGTCGATAATGTCGGTTAAGTAAGTATTCCACTGCTTCGTCCGCTTCGGGGAAACCCATGGAGCGAGCCACTTGGCGGAAAAGCTGCCTAAACTCGTCCTCCGTAGGATCCAGAACCTCAATTTTATAAGGAATTCGGCGGAGGAAAGCTTCGTCCACCAAACCGGCAGGATCTAGGTTCGTGGAGAAGATCACTAATTGATCGAAGGGCACCGTAATCTTCTTGCCATTGGGGAGATTAAGAAAATCGTGCCGCTTTTCCAAGGGAACAATCCACCGATTTAAGAGTTGCTCCATTGGAATCCTTTGTCGGCCGAAATCGTCGATCACCAAAACTCCGCAATTGGCTTTCAGCTGCACCGGGGCCTCGCAGATGCCGGTCGAGGAGTTGATAGTCACTTCGAGGTTTGCCATTGTCAGTTCCCCTCCTACAACAATTGTGGGCCGACGAATTCGCACCCACCGCCGGTCCACCGCTCGAGCATCCAGAAGACCCCGAGGTTCTTCCAGGGGAACTTCTTCGTGATTGACCGGGTCGAAAACGCGGATGATCTCCCCGTCTACTCCGATAGCTCGCGGAATCCAAATCGTTTTGCTAAAGGCCCGGCAAATCCGTTCGGCAATAGTGGTCTTTCCATTTCCTGGTGCTCCGTAAAGAAAGAGCCCTCGACCTGAACAAATCGCCGGGCCCAGGCGGTCGAGCAGCTTTTTGCTCACCACTAGGTCGGCAAAGGCCGCCTGTAATGCCTCGGGGGTCGGCACCTGGCGAGTTAGCGATTGGGCAGCCACACTTGCGATGTAATCACTCAAGGCAACAGGAGCAGCCCCAAAATACGTGCAATGGGCCGCCAGACGTCGGGCTCGCTCCCGACCGATCTCGGTTAGCTGAAAGACGTAATCATTCATCGGGGCCGAGCCCCGGTGGGCCAGCAGTTGATCGTTTTTCATCGCCCGCAGCAAACGCTCGATCAGCACAAACGGTAACTTAACCTGATCGGCGATCTGTCGCCCTGTGGCCTCACCCCGGGCAAGCAGGAACTTGAGGATCAAAGCTTCCACTTCGGTCTCGGACAGTTTGGCCTCTTCAAAAGAGCGGGGTTCGGGGGGATAGAAGGGCTCGATCTCTTCGGCCGCATTAGCATCCGAGCGGCGGAAGGGATGTTCGGTAATGGAGTCTGCCCGCTCCCGGTTGGGAGGGGAAACGCAAGAGATTTCCGGACCAAATCTTCCGGGGAAGCCAGCAGACGAGCCCCGCACTCCACGAGGTTCCATTGATGCTCCCACCTTCTCCCCGGAGGACGAATCATCCTCCACCGGTTGATCCGCCGGGACCATTTCCCGAGGGCGTTCCGGGCCGCCGAGTGCAAGAAGTCTGGCTAAAAGTTTTTCCTCCACGGAAGTCGAGCCAGATCGGGCCATGGAAATTCCTCTCATCCGTTCTGGTTTGACCCACCTCGATGGAATATCTGCTCAAGGACCTTCGGCCAGAGACGGTCACTGCAAACCGCCGTTTTTGGGATAAGACCATTGCCCGCGAATCTGCTTTCCGAGATAAGTTCTTCCCAGAGAGTCTAGCTTGAAAAAAGCCTCCTTTGGCGGAGATCATTTCAGAATCCAAGCCAAGACCGCCAGAAGGGCACCCAAAGCCCCCTGCACAGGTTCCGGCTTTGAGGCTAATCCTTAGATTGATCCATGTCTTGCCCTCCGGGCCGACCTTCCCTCTTGATCCCGAAGGCCTCAGAGATCTCTTGGCAGCTATCCGCCTGCTTCGGCCCGGTCCAAAAATTCATCCGGTCCTTGCCGCGGGAATTTCCCGGGAGGTTCCTTTTCTTCGGGTTTTTTGATCCCTTCGGAGGTTTTCTGAAATAGACCCGGGGCCCCCCAAATTAGGTATTGGCCGCACTGGGGCATGGGCCCTGGTACGGCCACTTGATCGGCTGGGGGATCACCCCGAGTGGGGATACAGCCATTCCCCTTGGTAAACCACTCGCAAGTGAAATGATATACCCAGCTGAAGTAGGACACAAAACATTGGGGGATCTAATCCTTTAGGTTGAGGATTCAGGCATTACAGTCACTTCTGCTCCTACATCTGCAAAGGAACCCTGGGAAAAGCTGCCGATGGGAGAAAAGCCGACCGCAGTTTACCCGCCTCCGACTAGCCGGGCACTTCTCTTTTCAACTTGATGGGATCCTCTCGATGGGACAGCACCCTACCAAGATGACGGCTCGGGGAAAATCCCCTAAAGGGGTTCGGTTATAATTCAAAAATGGGTTTTTCCATCCCGGGGGTTAATTCTCGAAGGACGGGTATATCCGAGATTCGACCTAAACCGGCCGGAAAGACCGCATCCTGCAGACATCCACAAGTGGACCCCAAAACGTTTCGAATTGTGTGTTGACTGGACCCTCTTTTTGAAGGGTTTGACACCTAGCCCGAAGAAATTCATTCAGGCTTGCGCGCTCGTAAAAACCTGCTGCATAACATGAACCTCACTGTCGACGGACGGCTTCGAATAGGTATTGTGCCCTATCTTAATACCCGGCCTCTCACGGAGTGCCTGCCGGAAGTGTTGCCCGAGGCTCAGCTCGTGGTGGACGTCCCCAGCCGCTTGGCCAAGGGGCTAGCCTACGGAACTTTGGATGTGGGAATCGTTCCAGTAGTGGAATGGTTCCGGCATCCGGAATGGCAAATTGTTTCGGATGCCTGCATTGCCTGCCGCGGCCCGGTACGGAGTGTCCGGCTCTTTGCGAGAAAGGCTCCCGAACAGATCCGCATGTTAGCGGTCGATGAAGCTTCGCGGACAAGTGTGGCTCTTTCCCGAATCCTCTTGGCGGAAAGATTCGGGAGTTACCCAACCCTAGTGCCACTCCCCCTGGAAAACTCACCGGAGAATTCCTCGGCCGACGGAGTACTTCTCATTGGAGATCGGGCTATGAGTGCCTCCGAGCAAGGCTGGCATTTTGTTTGGGATTTAGGGGCCGAGTGGAACCGGTGGACTGGTCTTCCCTTTGTGTTTGCCGTGTGGCTTGCCCGGCCGGAACTGCCAGTAGGACCGCTCCACGAACTTTTTGCTCGCGCGCGAGATACCGGCTTTGCTCGCGTAGCCGAAATCGCGGCCGATCATGCTCCACGAATTGGTTGGAGTCCCGCGGAATGCCAGGCTTACTTACAAGAAAACCTCTGGTTCCACCTGGACGAAGAAGCCCGCAGAGGTTTGGAACTTTTCCGAAAGTTCGTGGACAAGTATCACCTGCGGCATCCGAGCCTTCCGGATTGTCCGCAGGGATTGGGGTAGTGAACATGAGATCATTCAAGCAGTGGATCGGAGAGTTTGTAACTTAATCAGCCAAGAGGGAGACACAAGGCTGACGGTGCTTTCCTAAGGGCAATCCGGATCACCAAAGAAGGCCCGCACTATTAGACCAAACAACACAGGAAACTCTCGAGGAATTCGGCCCTGGGCTTTGATGCGTTGAATCACTGAGAGGGTTGAACTAGCAGATAAAACTGGGAGTGTTCGGGGCAAAACGGGGAAAATCGTTTGGAAAAGAGGGGCCCGAAAATTCTGTGGACATTAATCGATCGTCGCCAAAGGGGTTCCCCCCGGGGTGTGGGGTTTGGAAAAGGTTCTTTCGAATGATGCCAGAGACAACCGAAACTACTACGCAGCAGCAAAACGGAGCGGAATTGCAAACCGGATTGGAGGACCCGTTAGCAAAAATGCGAAAGAAACCAACAGACTAACCCGTTTCAGTTTGACTTCATGATGCACCAGAGCTTGCTCCAGACCACAAAGGCACACAAGCTCCTCGACCAGGCGGCCGCCGGCAAGCGGATTGGGATAGAAGATGCTTTGCTTCTCTTTGACCTCCCGTTACCCTTGCTAGGAGAGGCGGCTCACAGCCGGACCGAGACCCTCCATCCCACCCCGGTGCGGACGTACCACATCGATCGCAACATTAACTATACCAACATCTGTATCTCCCAGTGCCGATTCTGTGCCTTTTGGCGGGAGAAGCATTCTCCCGAGGCTTTTGTGCTCTCGTGGGAGGACCTTTGCCGGAAAATTGAAGAGACCATTGCTTTAGGAGGCGACCAAATTCTCCTGCAGGGAGGATTGCACCCGGAGCTACCCCTTAGCTGGTACGAGGAGTTGTTGCGAGCCATCAAGAAACGATTCCCAACCATTAATATCCATGGGTTTAGCCCTCCGGAGATTTATCACTTCAGCCGAGTGTCAGGTCTTACAATCGAAGAAGTACTAATCCGACTTCGTGATGCCGGTCTGGGAAGTCTCCCGGGTGGTGGGGCAGAGATTCTTGACGATACCCTTCGGCAACATCTCAGTCCCCGCAAAGTCTCCGCCACGGGTTGGTTAGAGGTGATGCGAACCTGGCACAAGTTGGGCGGGCGAAGTTCCGCTACGATGATGTTTGGGCATCTGGAAACCCGCCAGCACCGGCTCCAGCATATGCAGCTGCTGCGGGAATTGCAGGACGAAACCGGCGGCTTCATCGCCTTCATCCCATGGACCTTCCAACCGGGTAATACCGCCTTGGCGGAACATCCTCCAGCGGGATCTGCCGAATATCTCCGAACTTTAGCCGTGGCTCGCTTGTTCCTCGACAATTTCCGTAACATTCAGGCCAGTTGGGTCACCCAAGGACTTCGAGTGGCCCAGTTGGCACTATACTTTGGGGCAAATGATATGGGCAGCTTGATGATCGAGGAGAATGTGGTAGCTGCCGCCGGGGTTCGTTTCCGCACCACCGAACAAGAAATGCGGGAAACCATCCGCCAGGCAGGATTCATCCCAAAACGGAGAAATGTTTTCTACGAAATTATCGAGCCGGACAGTCCGCCCGGATCAAACCACACAAGCGAGGATCCGGCACAAATGGCTTCACCGGAAAAACTCTAGCCCATCCTGACACAGGGAATACACTTTCACGAAGTCCCCTTTCGCGATGGCCTTGGAGTGCCGCTACTTCCCCGGCGGTGGGACTCTTCAAGGGCCAGTCCATCAACTTTTCCTAGCGATCGTGGAGGAGCTATCTCCCGCAATCCTCAGAAAGAGCATTTGCCGAACAGGAAGCCACCACAAACAAGCTCCGAAGGCTTTCCGAAAGAGCGTTAACCGTCCCACAAGCCAAAACACTCCTCGTAAGAACTCTTACGAGACACAATTCACTTGGAATTAAGCGGGAGTAGCCAAATATCCTTAAACCGGATATGGAGGTTTCCCCCCGGATGAATTTGCAAGGCGATGTGGCCCACCCGTCCTACCCTTCGCTTCTGGTGATGTTCGTCATCCAGTCGGCCTGTGCCATCGTAATCAGCAACTGGCACCCCATTGATAAAGGTTCGGATCCGTAGGCCTTGACAAATGACCCGCACCTCATTCCATGCTCCGAGGTGCTTAGGATCATCGGCATGAAACCACTTCCATCCGGCGGGGGCATGCTCCGGCCGAGCATTTGCCGGCCGACCAACATCTGGCCAAAGCCACACTTGGGCCCCTCGCGTCTCATCGTAGATAAACCCACATCGCCAGGGCCCAGGTGGATTGATATCCACTTGTGGGCCATCCATCCAGTAAGCCTCGTCATCGTAACGGCTTCGAACTTGGATACCACTGTTTCCGGCCGAGGTGGAGAAAGTTTGTACCCGGAGCCGAAGTTCGAAGTCCCCAAACTCTCGCTCTGTTACAAGCCAAATATAGTCGTGCTTACTGCCTGCAGGAACGTCCGCCACAATAGCTCCATCCTCAACCTTCCAGTAGGAGCGTTTATCCTCGTCCTGCGGCTTGCACTTGACCATCCAGCCCTTCAACGATTGCCCATCAAAAAGTCTGATTGCCCGGCTTTCATCCCAAACCGGCTCTTCCGCAGAACTTGTAATCCCGACGGAACTCCAAAAGAACCACAATGCAGCAACCAGCGTGACCTTTTGGGCAAAGGAAGCTGAGGAACACTTTTCGGACATCTAACTTCTCCTCCCTCTGTGCCGATTTGTAACTTCCGGGCTACTTCCCTGTTAATTCTGGAGATACCAAGCAACTGCCTATCAATTTTGGGGATACCAAGCTTTTCGGGTGGAAGTCCCCCCGTCGATCCTGCGATCTCTAAGGGCCCCAAAATCCTAACGTACGGGCAAATCCCAAACCCCTAAGTCCGAACAACACCATGTGTCCCGGAAAGGAGAGGTCTTTCGAGATGATGGACCAGCGGTCGGTTCTCAACTTGCAGACACACTCTTTCGCCCGCAAATCGGGGTTTGAGGATTCGGCTCTAGTTCGGCCGGCATCTCTAATGAGAGCCGGCTCAAATGGCCGTCTCCTTCCTAAGCTCGTCCGACTCACACCAGGCCTTTTAGAATGAATGGTACCCAATATTTGGGTTTATATTACCGAATTCTCCGGGTACTCTCCTTTAAGAATTGCCTTCCTGTCAGCTCAGAGGCCGACTAACCGCTTGGAACACCGGAAGGGACTTCCCTGCACTTACTCTTTGTCGAATCGCCACAGGCCCTCTTCACGGGCAATGGCCAAAGCCCGCCGGTATTCCTGCAAGGTGATAGGACGTCCCAGCTGCGGATGAGCGAACGCCTTTCCCTCCGGCCGATATTGGGGCATGATGTTTACATATGTATCTCGAGATATCTCCCGGGCCAAAAACCTCATAAGCCCGCGGGTGCCTGCAAGGTCGTCCGGCATGACCAAGTGGCGCACCAAGAGGCCCCGGTAGGCCAGTCCCCGCTCATCGATCATCAAGTCCCCCACTTGGCGATGCATCTCGCGGATGGCCTCCCGAACTACCTGCGGATAATCGGGAGCCCCTGCCAAAGCTCGTGCTACTTCCGGATCATCAAATTTGATGTCCGGCATGTAAATGTCGATGATGCCCTCCAGGAGTCGCAATGTCTCCACCCGATCATATCCCCCGGTGTTATAAACCAAGGGGACCCTCAGCCCTTGAGGGACTGCGATCTCCAACGCTTCCACAATCTGGGGCACTACATGAGAAGGCGTGACGAAATTGATGTTATGACATCCTCGGCGTTGCAAAGTGAGCATCATCTCTGCAAGTTCGCGAGCAGAGACCGGCCGACCTTCTCCGAGATGGCTAATCTCGTAATTCTGGCAGAAGATACACCGCAAATTGCAATGACTAAAAAAGATCGTGCCCGAGCCGTTCCATCCGCGAAGGCACCGCTCCTCCCCGTGATGTGGAAAGTAGCTGCTGACAATTGCCTCCCGGCCTGTCCGGCAGAAACCCTTTCCTACAGGCCCCGTCCGATCCGCTTCGCATTGTCGGGGACACAAACTGCAGTTTGCCAATGCTTCCCGAAGAATTTCCGCCCGTCGAGTTATTTCCCCCGATTCCCACAAAGCCACATAGCTCGGCGTAAATTCGGTCTGCTGAGCACGGTTCATGGATCCAATCCGCAACAACCTTAACCCTTCAAAAGACGAACCTCCTTCGAGCAATCACATTCCATTAAGGTCTTCCCAACGGATAAACTACGAGTGAACCCTTGTCGAACCAAACGCTTCACCCGGCCCAACGATGACCTATCGAAGGTAAACTTCGCAAGTTAAACTCCGGTCCCCCTGAAGTCCCCCAAAGCTAATCTGCCAAGTGGATTCAATTCCTTAAGTACTTGGAACCTTGGACACCCAGCTGGCTTAATCCGGGCTAAATTACCGTCAGGCTCGCAGGCCATAACTCTCCATGGAAGATGCTACAAACGAGAGGCAATACTGCACCGCAAACCCTTTCGAAAGATCTGTCGCAACTTGCCGGCAAATCTGGCCTGACGGAAAGCTCAGCAAAATTGTAAGAGACCTCCGCCAACGATTCCACAGCCTCCCGGGGACCATGGCAGGCCAAGATCTGCCCGCGAGAGCCGGCCGTGGTGGAAACCTTCCAATCCAGCCCCATCTTGGAGCGAAGTTTTTGTTCTGGGATGGGCACCGTGGGCTGCTCCCCCGATATCCCGTGGGGAGTGGAATCTCTGAACCCCGCCTCACAACGGAAAAAAACACAACCTCGCAGATCCTGGCACTCCGCCGTAGGTCTCCGCATACTGAGGCCTTCGGCCTTTTCACCCGGGGGCCAAAATCTCGTGTTGTAACCGCCCCCCAGTCCAGCTTTGCATCGTCCGCCGGACCCGCAAGGCAATTCAAAAACCCTCGGGAAAGACCTATGCTCCTTTTGAGCCCCTGTGACATAGACTCGGCCGGCTTTCACGCTTTTCTCCCGACCCTACTCCCTTCGTTAACCGAAAGCGGCCATATTGATTTCTGAGAGGATTGAAATTACATTGCTGACGGCGGGAGTTTTCAAAGTGGCTGCTTGGATTATTGGAGAAGCGATACTCCCCTTTCGGAAGGAGACAATCGGCTAGCTGGTTTAACTCATCTTGTCTGGGAAAAGAGTGCGTTTCCGCAATAAACGGAGAATTGATCCGAGGCACCAGGCTTTCGAAGGGCAGAGTTGACAACAGGGATCGAGTGGCTCACGCCAAGAAAGCCATACTTGTGTCGAATTTGAACCCAACGTCTTAGGCCGAGGTTTCGGAAAATCTAGGGCTCATTTTGGAGCAGTGGACGATGTTTGTCCTACAGAGCAAACCGTTGGCAGTACTCTTCTGTGTCGTCACGATGCTTTGCTGGGGATCGTGGGCTAATGCCCAAAAGTTAGCCGGGCGGAATTGGAGATTTGAGCTGTTTTATTGGGACTACGTATTCGGTGTGTTGCTAATGGCCCTCATCTTTGCCTTCACCCTCGGAAGTTTCGGAGCGGGGGGCCGACCATTCCTCCAGGACCTTCAGCAAGCCGATTGGACTAACCTTGGGTCAGCATTTTTTGGGGGCATGCTCTTCAATCTTGCCAATATCCTCTTAGTCGCGGGAATCGCTGTGGCAGGCATGGCAGTGGCTTTTCCCGTGGGTATTGGTACTGCTCTGGTTCTGGGAGTGGTTGTCAATTATCTGGCGGAACCAAAGGGAGAGGCCGCACTCCTTTTTGCAGGAGTCGGCTTAATCACCCTAGCCATCGTGTTGGATGCGTTGGCCTACAGCCGAATACCCGGACAAACCCGCCGTGGGGTGTGGCGGGGTTTGATTTTGGCAATTTTGTGCGGCCTGTTAATGGGTTTCTTTTATCGATTTGTTGCGGCCGCCATGCCAGAACCAGAACCGGCCAAATTCCTCCAGATGCCCCCCGGAAAACTCAGTCCATACACGGCCATGGTTTGCTTCGCCCTCGGAATTTTGGCCAGTCAAGTCATTTTTAACGTTTCAAAATTCATCACTTGGGCCACCTCCGACCCACCTCCTCCGGTGGAATATCTCCAAGGGACTTTCCGCGATCATTTCTGGGGGATTGTCGGGGGGATGATTTGGGCCGTAGGAATGACATTCAGCATAATCGCCATGGGAGTAGCCGGCCCAGCAATTTCTTACGGTTTGGGACAAGGAGCCACCATGGTGGCTGCCGCCTGGGGGGTCTTCATCTGGCGGGAATTTCGGGAAGCCGCTCCCGGAACAGGCTACCTCCTGGCCGCGATGTTCGTTGCCTACCTGGTGGGGTTAGGGCTGTTAGTAGCGGCCATGACTTAGGAAAATCCTTTTCCCTGGCAGGACTTTTTCCTGCCGAGAAGTCTGTCAGGTTCATTGCTGGGTAGAGAAACCCAGTCGAACCTTATGAGCTCATCCTAATGATCCAAGAAGAACGGCCAGCGGACCGGCCGTATTCTGCTTCTTCCAGAGTTACAGAATTCCTGAGTAATTGTTCCCGATAATTTACGCACTTTCCAGCAGCCGCAAGAGGCGGCCCGATAAGACAGGAGGCTATCGACAAATTGAGATCATGCTTTGACGGATTGAATTATTCAGAGTTGCCTAACGGTTTTCCGTAAGAAGCAACTCTGTAGGCCTTTTGCCGGAATGATTTAAACGGTCCCAGGCTACACCTCTTGCCGGGATAATGTCCCTAAAGCGGCAGCCGGGCTCTGTAAACTTTGCCCTCCCTGGAGGACTTCCGGTAAATCTGGTCCAACCCGCGAAGGAGTTATGTTTGGTTTTTTGAGAAGGTTTTCCCTAATCCGGAAACTCTCGAACGCTACGGTCGACTTTCCCGGTGACCTTTTCATCACTTGGGGGGAATATTACCCCACGGACATGCCCGATCGACGAGCTGACCTACATATGTTCTTGGCTGCTTAAACGAAAGGGGTAACTGACACTAAACCGATCGAACCTCCGAACAATTCCCGTGGGAATGCGGTTCGTTTCTGCAAGCCACAATATATGGGCATGACACGCAGGACACATCAACTAATTGGGCAGAATGCCCTCCACAATTGGGGTTATTCACAGTTTCCGAATGATGGTTCCGAAGGAGAAAAGCCCCAATTTCCAACGGGATGAGCGGGAAAAGTCCCCTCTACCTATCAAGCCTATCGAGTATCAGGGAACTAATCAACTTTGTGATGTATTCTTTTCTGAGAAGTTGTGCCGTTACGGTGGGGTGTGACGTGCGTCATTAGAGTGGGACTGATCCCCACTGCTTGAGTTGAAAACCTTTAAAGGGGAGTCTGCGGGGCCAGGAGATTACCCGCTGGTATTGGGTTCTCCCGAGCTGTCCGCCACCCCGGCCGTTAGGGGGAAGCTGTAGTAGTTATGGGTTGCTCCGGAGTGCTTGCTGCAGTATCAGCCGGAAAGATCCCGTACCTTTTTGACCGCAAAACGGGGCCTCGGCTTGTATTTACGCGATGATGTGCGGGAAAATAACCTTTCTACGTAGGGCGTTAATAATCGGGAGGGTTCCTCCATTCGCTGCTGAAGATCTAATGCCGAATGTTAGGAGCGAGGGTCAAAGAAAGGGCTTGGCCCTAGGGCGAAAGCACACGATGCTACAACGGCGGGTTCTATAAATTTCCTGCCGTCGCGTGGCCCCACTAGTTTTGGCAGTATTTCTGTCGATCAGGGGAGGTGAGTCTTCCAGCAATGCGAGTACTATCGGGCATACAACCCACAGGAAGGTTCCATTGGGGGAATTACTTTGGTGCCATCCGGCAGTATGTCCAGCTGCAGTATGAAGCAGAGGAGGCTTTCTACTTCATCGCTAATCTCCACGCTTTGACTACCATCCGCGATGCTGCCCTTTTGCGGCAGTACACACTCGAAGCAGCCATTGACTTGCTTGCCTTAGGGATTGATCCGGACCGGGCAACTCTTTTCGTCCAATCGGATGTACCTCAAGTGTGCGAATTGTGTTGGCTCCTCATGACAGTGACCCCGATGGGGCTGCTAGAACGGTGTCATGCTTATAAAGATAAGAAGGCGAAGGGGCTGCCGGCCGACGCAGGACTCTTCACTTATCCTGTGCTTCAGGCTGCCGATATCCTCGCTTACGATTCGGACACCGTGCCAGTCGGGGAAGACCAAGTACAGCACATTGAGGTTTGCCGCGATGTCGCGGTGAGCTTTAACAGCCGCTTTGGCCCCGTTTTTGTCCTGCCCAAAGCCAAGGTCATGGAGGATGCCGCTCGAGTGCCGGGAATCGACGGCGAAAAGATGTCAAAAAGCTACAACAACACCATTGATATCTTTGATCCTCCCGACGTAATCCGGAAAAAAGTGATGCGAATCAAAACGGACAGCCGCCCGCCTGAAGAACCTAAGGACCCCGGGACTGACATTCTCTACCAGCTCTATTCCCTGTTTGCATCGGAGGAGGACAAACGGGCGATGGCGGAGCGGTATCGTCGGGGAGGATTCGGCTATGCCGAAGTGAAAGTTGCCCTTGCGGATTTGGCTGTTGACTTCTTTGCTGAAGCTCGCGAGCGACGTCGGGAACTTGAGTCCCGACCGGAAAAGATCCGCGAGATCCTCGGCGACGGAGCTGCCAAGGCCCGTCGTAAAGCCTCAGAAGTTCTGCGACGGGCTCAGGAAGCCTGCGGAATCATTTACTAATCGACGGCCGGAACCACTACCTCAAGTTCCAACCCTAAAACAAATTTGCGAAGCCAACCAAGAGTTTCTTCGGTGTACCGATCCATTCGAGAAAACGCTACGCTGCGAGCTTCAGGATGGTCGCTTTTTGGCGGTGCTAGGGAGGCCTGCTTTTTTCGGCCGGATGGTTCGCAGGTAGGGTTTTCAGACACCCGAATAAAGGCCCCGGAAGAAAAACTTCCCTGGGCAGCAAAGCCACAAACAATTTGAACGGTAGAGAATTACCTTCCGCCAGTGGCGGATTAGCTCGTGCCGAGAGAACCAACGCGTGTCAATTCTATGAAACACGGACAGCGATGGACATTCTAGGTATCGGCACCGAAATCACGGAGTGCTTACGGATCGCCCGAATGATCGAGCGGCACGGAGAGCAATTTCTTCAACGCGTGTTTACCCCTGAAGAAATCCGGTGGTGTCAGATGCAAGGCCAATGGATTCAGCAGTTCACTGCCCGATGGGCGGCCAAACAAGCGGTTTTAAAAGCGTTAGGACTGGCCAACCGTCGCGGAATCACCTGGCCCGAGATTCAAATCCATTCCGACGGTTCCGGGCAACACCGGGTCAGTCTTTCAGGAGCTTTAAAAGAAGAAGCCGAAACTTTGGGAGTTTCCCAAATCTTGCTAAGTATTTCCCATTGTCGGACCTATGCCACGGCTTTTGCTGTTGCTCTTCGGAGCAAATGAAAGCCCTTGATCAACCCTTACCCTCTTTAAAGGTCGCCTAATCGGAAAATCGCTTCAGCTCTAGGCCCTTCACCCAAAAACTTTCTTCGAAAGTCATCCGATCCCACTTAACGGCTCAGGCCCCCCGGAGAAAGATCTTCCCGAAGAAGAGACCACTGTCAGGCCACCGTTTCCCCTTGGATGGGCACGTTTACACCCAGGAAGACCCTTTAGTCTTGTGAGGAGGATGAATGCACCTGGGCTTTACTTGCCCCAAGGATTACGTTCCAGCGAGGCCCATCGCTTCAAGCTCGGAGGAGGGGGCACTTCTGATACTTCGCAGCACGATCATTCCAGATTGACACAACAAAGACCGGTTGGGTGTTATCGATTAACAAGCTCACAGAAGGAGGAACGGGTAGGGACCGAAGTGAAACCCTTTCCATTTTGCCTCTCACCCCGAAGAAAGCCCTAACCCCTAGAGTGCCGTGCGAGCAAGGTGGGGCGGGACTCCCTCCCCGGCACCCCGGAATGACCGGGTGAGCTTACCGACCTGCTCGAGCTGGGACAAATCTCTTCTGGAGAGAGGAAAGTAATGAGGGCTTTCAAGTGCCGGGTTAAAGAGTTCTGGACTCTAGCCCCGGATCTAGCTCTTCCGCAAGAAACGGGCTAGGGGTCGGCTTAAGCCGCCGGGCGAGCTCGGCAGTTCCTTCGCCTAAGGACCAGGAGGGGACGGAGAAGCTGGAGGGTACGCTCGGTAGCTCCCTGATGCTGGAGGACAACTTGGCGGGCCCGATCGCCCATGGCTTGGGCTTCCTCCGGATAAGCCAAACACCAACGAACAAAAGCGGTCAAATCTTCCGGGGAGTGAACCACTTGGGCGGCCTCGGCGGCCAACAAGTTTTCTACCACGTCCTGAAAATTGTGGGTATGAGGACCGAAGCAAACCGCGGCCCCGTAGGCGGCTGGTTCGATCATATTTTGCCCTCCCCGACGACCAAAGCTCCCGCCGACGAAAGCAATATGGGCCAAACCCCACCAAGCCCGTAATTCCCCAACGGTGTCTACAAGAAGCACTCGGGCCTCGGGATCTGGCCCCCGACCGTTCAATTCGCTTCGCCGTTGCCAAGGCATGTCCACTTCATCAAGCAGGGAAGCCACCGAATTGAAACGGTGTGGATGCCGTGGCACAAGGATCAATCGAAGCTGGGGATACTCCGGGACAAGCTCGGCAAAGGTAGCGACGGCCATTTGCTCTTCTGGCTCCTGCGTGCTTCCAGCCAAAAAAACTACATCGTCCGGGGAAACACCAGCCAAACGGCGAAGAGAGTTGGTCTGTGGGTTATCCCGCCGGATTTCGACCCCGTCGAACTTCATGGAGCCGGTTACCACCACCTTCCGCGGATCTGCCCCCAAGAGACAAAAACGTTCTCCATAAGTTGGTGTTTGAACGCAAATCTGGTCCAGCTCCCGGAATACCGGCCCGATGATCCAACGGAGGAGTCGATACCCACGAAAGCTTTGCTTGCTCAATCGGCCGTTGATGATAGCCACCCTTGCTCCGAATCGCTTGGCTGACCAAATCAGATTGGGCCAAATCTCAAGTTCCGTAAGGATCAAAACTTCCGGCCGAATTCGCTTCATTGCCCGGCGGACAGCCCAAGTGAAATCTAAGGGGCAGTAGAACACCAGCAATTCCGGAAATTTGGTCCGGGCCACGGCCATACCGGTGGCAGTAGTGGTCGAAATGACACAGTCGTATTCGGGGTATTCGCGAAGTAACCGTTCCACAAGGGGGCTTAGGAGGTTTACCTCTCCCACACTCACAGCATGGATCCAGATGCAAGGCCGCCGGTCGAGCCTTCGGGGGACCAAACCCAGCAGTTTCGCCCCCCATCCTTCCCGATATTTCCCGCGGGCTAGCCGCTGGTAGGCAATCCAAGGCAGGACCAAAATACCCAAGAGGAGGTACACCAAATTCAGGAACCACCCAACCACGCCGGAGCCCTCCGTAGCACTAGCTACCTTGGATTTCAAATTGGCGGATAAGCTAACCCTTCGAGTTCGAAAAACAACTCACAAGGGCAGCTCCGCCAAGGCCCTGAGTTTTGCAAGAATCTGCACCCTTTCCTGAAATTTATGGCCAACCTGCAGTAAGATTCGCTAATCGCGGAAGAAGAAACTCTCCGGGCCCAAGTGTTTGATCGCGAATCGAATGCCATTTTATCCCGACGACTAGGAGCCTCCAGAACCCGCGGGCCGGGCCTCGGCTTCGCTAAATTCACCGTCGGTGGGTGAACCGTTCGGACTAAATAGGTCCGTCCGTTTGCACCCCGCCGAGCGGTTCACTCGAATTTCAACGCAGAAGCCTCTTTCGCCAGAAGTGTCCCTGTCCTGCCCCAAAAGAATCCACAAGCCTTCCTAGGGTCTTCTGCCGTGTCCCAAGTCCCGGCAATGCTGGCTCGAATCAACTTGTGTCGGCTCGCTTCCTGAAGCCCCTGTGCTGGGGTACTTCCAAAAAAAAAAGAAAGGCCGTCGGGATGCCGTAATTGATTCCCGTTTATCTTCTTCCTTGGGCGGGATCCCTTATCCACGGCCAATCCCCTCAGATTACAACCCTCCTCAACATAAAACTGAACGAGCAAGTTTAGCCGTTCAGAAAGGCCGCCCAAAAGATCAAAAATGAACCAGCGTTCCGTGAAAGATTTTGTCCCACCCGACCGCCAGAGGGTTGAAAAGTCGATCTCCGTCGAGACCAAGACTCCCAACCGAGATTTCGGAGCGAACGTCACCACGACTGACACAATCAGGCAGTCGATCAACGTCGGTTGAGACAGCCGAACCTCACCGGAAGGCCGCTCATCCGAACTTCGTCCAGCCGAAAACACCCAGTACGAAGGAACTCCCCCTCAAAACAAAATCGAATAAGCCGAAGCCCTCGAGAAAAGCTTAACAGAATCCCCGGAGGAGCCAACTGCGGGAGAACTCGAAAAACCGGCTGCAAAACCCCGCAGATTTGCCGGGGGATGTTCCCGTAGCAAGAACTCAGTTTCCGGGATGCCCCAATGATTGGATCAGCCGATCCGCTCTATCTTTATTTGCCCGCTTTGATACACCCGCTCCTACCAATTCAGATGGCTGGAGAAGAATTCCCTATCCACCGGGCGATCTCAACTAAGGACTTGACCCTCCCGCCCCGGCATCTTGTGGTGCCATCAGTTGGCAGAATACCACGTAGTCAATGCCTTCATCTAGGAACTGCTGCCGGCCGCTAGCATAGCTGACATTCACCCCGCCAGGATGATTGCTCGAAGGTCGGGCTAAATCGAGCCGAGGGGTTAATTCATCCTGAGTGGAGTCTCGGCACTGGTTGATCCGCCAACAGGGCGAAAAGAGATTGCTTGAAGCATCCCCCAACCAAAGCATGCCTACATGTGCAACTTTTCTAGTGTCGGAGGGCGTCCAGTTGCCCGAATGAACTAACGGGGGTGCCCAGCTTGTCGCTTGCAAATTCTCTGACATCATAATCGTGTTGTCTGCACCGTCGGGAATAGCCTCGGTCCGGACCACGATCGGCTTTGGCCCGGTCTGATCGAAGAAAAGTCCGGTGGCCTCCAGTTTTACATTCTGTGGTAGATCGGCCCGGCCGCAGTTTACCACAAAGCTCAACCCCAGCGGAGCGATGGCGGTATTACTCGGGCATTTCACCACGGCCAGGGGCACCCGGGCGGTTTGATATTTCTGGCCTAATGGAACGTTGGGATCCCGCCACTGCTTCCACAGTTCTTGTTCCCCAACATATTGCAGGAGCACGACCACCCAACTTAGGTTATTCACCCCGCCGAATTTATTGACGTAGCCAGGCAGTTGTCCTCGGGCATTCTCGTATTGCTGCATGGCTTTTACGAGCTGACCCTGATTGTTCAAACACTCAGCCCTCCGGGCAGCTTCCCGCCCCCGTACCACAGCAGGAAGCAGTAGTCCGGCTAACATTGCGATGACGATCACCACGACCAAAAGCTCGACAAGAGTAAAACCTTTTCGGAGACCCATGAGTTCCCCCTCACAAATCCCAACAGAGCTTCTTCGACCCACCAGACCCTGTTACCGCCATTGTAGCGACCCGTTTTCAAATTGGGGAGCAAATAACGGGCCGATCTTTGCACCCTTTAGTCGCCGGATCATCGAGATTAAAAGGTTTCAACTTTAAAAGCCCACCCAACGATTCCCGAGCCTCAGGATTGTGCCATAACTGCCGCGAGGGTGTGGGACAAAAACGAAAAGGCAACTTGCTTGAGAATTTAAGTAATTTTTCGGTATTATCTCACTCGTCGTGGTCGGGCGACGGTATCTGCGTAGGTCGAAGATTTTTAGGCAGAACGGCCTTGGTAGCTACAAACATGACCATACAGTGCAGAGTGCAGAAGAAACCCCTATTAGCTCCCGGTATAGTCGTGATGGCCCCGCGAATTGCAGTTCGCTGAAATGGCTATCCCGGAATCGACGTCCACTCAATCTTGCTTCCGGGGTTGTGGGATCGCAGAGAAACAACCCGTAGCATTAGCGGCTTCTCGTTGCACCGCGGAAGTTGCGGGTTAGGCTTCGTGAGCATGACCCCGATCGTTTTTGCCTCCGGGCTTGCTTTTCAGGCAGGAGAGTATGGGGAGAGCCTCCCTTAATCTCCCTCGATAAATTGGACCCCCATTTGGGACATACTTTCCTGTCACAAGACCAAGCGACTTGCCCGATCCCCCAATGGAATCCTTTTTCGGAGGACAAATCCCCAATAACGTTTTGTCGCCAACCGCCCACAGTGGGAAGCCAATGGTGCCAGACCTTCGAAGGGGCAAACTTTAAACCCGAATCGGGGCTTTGGTAATTTCACTTAGGAACAAATTTTGC
>Ga0272449_1002290_pt1 | contig 17968 bp, 16 predicted proteins | sample YNPCB0241_FD_198679 | JGI IMG/M metagenome (GOLD analysis project Ga0272449, IMG submission 198679) | Hot spring sediment microbial communities from Yellowstone National Park, WY, United States - YNP-CB-024-1 | ecosystem: Environmental > Aquatic > Thermal springs > Hot (42-90C) > Sediment... | reverse complement strand
GAGGTGGTAAAGAAAAACGCAGAGAAAAAACTAGCCCTAACTGAAAGAAGACCGTAATCAAGAGCAGTGCTTAGACTTTTCAGACCCGTACTCCTTTCATGCCACAGGAAAAGTCTGCCCTTTGATTCTAGTGCCTATCAAACACCTATAACCTCCCAAAAGCCCCATGACCTCGTCACCCGTCAGCTGTTTACAAAACTCTGCACCAGCACAAAAGACAGCATCAAAGCACAGGCTGATACCTGTGCGAAAAAGTCGTCAAAAAATTGTCATCTGTCAGGTCTCAATAAAGTTCTTGCCTCTCCCAAAATTCCATCTTCCCCTTGTCTGGCGTGGGTACGACCCACGCAAAAAAAATACTTGACAAACCCTAGGAAATCCCCTCCCTCCGACCAGCCTGCCTCGTCCCTTGACCACTGGGCACACTCCCACATGCCTCGCTTTTTGCGGGGTTTCAGTGACCTCCCACACTCCCTATTGGGAGTGCGACCGAGGCTATCGCCACACCCAGGTCATGACGACTGGAATCCGGGTCAGCTCGGATTCCAGTCTTTACGCTTGCAATAAATGTGCCAAACTTAGCAGACTCGAAACCCCGCAATTTTTATGGGTTATTTCGAATCGCCCCTTTTGGACAAGTTGGACATTTTGGACATTGTCCAAAACTTGTGCAAAATGTCCAAATCAAGATCGCTAAGAATCGATCCTTCCGAAACACAATGGACTTCTGACCTCCAACAGTGTCGCTCGAATATAAGGCGATTCAAAATTCCACGCTACTCTCCTACTTACCACGAAACGAACAGATTTCCGTCGGCCCGTCACATACATCAAAAAAACCCTCGCACTACCAGGATTTTCCTTCCCGACAAAGTTTTCACATGTTCAGGTGAGGAATCTTGATGCCATGCCTTTTCGCCGCCTCTATTGCCTCCTCATAACCAGCATCTGCATGTCTTATGATGCCAGTTGCTGGGTCGCTTCTCAGGACCCTCTCAAGCCTCTTTGCCTGCGCATCTGTCCCGTCTGCAATGATAACAACCCCAGCATGTATTGAATAACCTATGCCAACCCCCCCGCCATGATGTATTGAAACCCATGTCGCACCATTGACAGCATTGATAAGCGCGTTCAGCAAAGGCCAATCCGCAATCACATCAGACCCATCCTTCATTCCTTCAGTTTCCCTGTGTGGCGACGCAACAGAACCAGAATCTAAATGGTCACGCCCGATGACAATCGGTGCGCTTATCCGCCCTTTTGCCACAAGATGGTTGAACTCGAGCCCAGCCCTATCCCGCTCGCCATATCCAAGCCAGCAAATCCTTGCAGGGAGCCCTTGAAATTTCACCTTTTCCCTCGCCATCCTAATCCAGCGACAAAGGGCCTCGTTGTCCTTGAAAAGCCTCAGTATCGCCTCATCAGTCTCGTAGATATCTTTAGGGTCGCCAGACAAAGCGACCCACCTGAAAGGTCCTTTCCCCACGCAGAAAAGAGGGCGGATATAGGCTGGGACAAAGCCAGGAAAGGCATAGGCATCCTTCACACCGCCGATATAAGCCTGAGTCCTTATGTTGTTTCCATAATCGAACACATGTGACCCACCTTTCATGAAGCCAAGCATCGCCTCGACATGCCGAACAACCGCCTCCCGTGCAAGCGCCTGATACTTCTGGGGGTCGCTCTTTCTAAGCGCCAGCGCATCCTCGTATGGTATCTGGTCTGGCACATACCCGTTCAAAAGGTCGTGAGCGCTAGTCTGGTCTGTGACAAGGTCTGGATAAATCCCGCGCCTCAGTATCTCGGGGTATATCGTCGCTGCATTTCCCAGCAACCCAACCGACAAAGGTTTCTTCGCCTTCATTGCATCGAAGACAAGTTTTAGCGCCTCGTCAAGGTTGTCTGTCCATGTGTCTAGATAGCGCGTCTCTATCCGCCTCTCGATGCGCCTTCTATCAACCTCCACACCAAGAAAAACCCCAGAAGCCATCGTAACTGCAAGGGGTTGAGCACCACCCATACCCCCAAGACCCGCTGATAAAACGAAACGACCTGACAAATCTTCACTCCCAAAATGCTTCCTTCCAGCAGCAACAAAAGTCTCGTATGTGCCTTGCAGTATTCCTTGCGTCCCTATATAAATCCATGAACCCGCAGTCATCTGCCCGAACATGATAAGCCCAAGTTTTTCCAGTTCATAGAACTTTTCCCATGTAGCATAGGCGGGCACCATGTTGCTATTTGCTATCAAAGCCCTTGGCGCATCCTCATGACTTTTTATGATGCCAACTGCCTTTCCAGACTGGACAAGCAGTGTCTCGTCATTCTCGAGCTCAAGGATCGCCTTTACTATTTTCTCGAAGCACTCCCAGTTTCGAGCTGCCTTCCCGCACCCCCCATAAACCACCAGTTCATCAGGTTTTTCCGCCACATCTTCGCTTACATTGTGGTGGAGCATCCTGAGCATCGCCTCTTGATGCCATCCTTTGCACCGAAGATTTGTGCCAGTTATAAGGCTTACCTTGCCCATACCTTGCCTCCAATTAAGGGTTGACTATTGTAAAGTAATACCTTCCAAAGCCACCAATCTTTCTAATCCGTCCATCCACTTCAATTTCGCCTGCAAAAATCGCGTCGAAACTATAAAGCACAGGTTTAGCAAACTTTGAAAGAATAAATCTCGTTGCAGTACCAACCTCTTCAAGGTAGTCCTCCCTGTCAGTCATGACCTTCGCCTTTATGCCAAATCTGGTTTTCCCTTTCCCAGAAATCTCGATGACCCACGGCACAGCATATCCTTCCTTTTCTTCGTCCGCCTTGAAGGAAGCCAATCTCACTAAGACATCGCCGTTTAGTGCCTCGAACACCTTTTGCCCTTTCTCGAACAACACCAAGAATCTTACAGGGTCATTGCCGTATTCGGGAGGGGGCAAAATCTGCGAAAACAGAAAAACCCTGTCCTTCTTGAAGCTCCTGAACCTAACCCAATGCCTTGCCTGCTCGTGCAAGCCGAGCGTGGTCGCAACATGTTCTACAAACATCAGTCCAGATACTGTCCTTTCCGCATCCTCGCCCTTTATCTTCACCTTCCCGCTTACTTCTGCCACAGGCGCAATCACATGATATTCGTAATATCGGTCCTTAGACGAACCATACTGCACCCTCCCATTGCCTGGCTTGTATGCAGGCACAACTGGTTTTACATCGAACTCTGCCTCGAAGCTCTCGTTTTTTACCTTCAACACAAAACCTTGCAAGTCACCAAACACCGAGTTTTCGCCAATCTTTATGGAAAACCTGTCCTTCTCGAATGACCAATCCTTGACACTGAACTCGTCCTTTTTCTGGATCTTTTGCCCCTCTGGGGTCGAAAAATGCGCCCTCACATAGGCTTTTCCATCGCCTTGCCCAAGGTTTGAAAGCAAGAACTGGACATACGCCCCATAATTGTTGTGCAAAGAAAATATGAAAGACCACCATTCGCTGTAAAACTCGTTCTTCTTGCACTCGCTTCTTTCGTAGTGGGGGAGGATATCTTCAAGTGTCACAGGCTCGGATGGACCAGAAAATGGGTAAATTGGGTCAGCAAAAATGTGTCCAAAAGGCAGGAAAAAAGCCAAAATCAACGCACACCTTGCCATGTTATCTCCTCAACAACGCTGGATAAGAATAGTGGTTCTCGGGCGGTTGTGCAAGCAGTTGTTCTGCTCATCAAGCGCATAAGCCCGAGCACCTCCTTTCGCAACAAAAGTTACCTACTCCCATCCGCATCTTCCGTCAGTCTGCAAGAAACGCAGGGCTTCTTTTGCCTCGGGGGGTGCATTGCAGGGGAGTTGTTCGCAAAAATCGAGCGCCTCTTCGTAGCGACCCATCTGCACAAGCAAAATGCACATTGAAGACAACGCCTTATCTTTTGTGGCTTTGAATCGTAAAGCCTCCCTGAAATGCGCTTCCGCCTCGAAAAATCTATGCTTGTGGGCAAGAAAAAGCCCAAGGTTCTGATGGGCATAAAAGTTTTGAGGGTCAATGCTTAGTGCCGAACGAAAGTGGAGTTCTGCATCTTCCAGTCTTTTGTCTTCCCACAAAGCAAGCCCAAGATTGTTGTGAAGTCTTGAAGAGTTTGGAAAAGCAGACAAAGAAGATGAATAAAGTTTTATAGCAGACGAAAAATCCTCACCCCTTGCCCAGGTCTTCCAGAAAAAGAACAAAGACCAGCAAAGCACTAGAAAAGCCCCTGCACTGCGAAATGATTTGCCCTTCAACCAAAGATACTGGAACAGTAATGCGACAAGCAGTGCACATCCAATAGAACAAGGCAAAAGCCCCCGCTCCGAAAAGATTATTGTTGAAGGAACTACAAGACTTGAAACAGGAAGATAGGAAACAAGTGCGAACAAGACTGCCTTTCTTGCAAGACCTTCTGATTTTAAAGCCAAAAAACCTGTGAAAACAAGGGCAAAAAGCCCTGAAAGCGCCTCCAGTGTGCCTTGCTCCCGTGGAATCCCAAGCACATCGAATGAATAGTCAACTGTGAAGCCTGTGGGCAAGAATAACGCATTCAGCGCGGTCGGGATTAGACGCAAGGCATGATAAAGCCTCTCGATACCTGAAACCAAAAGCAAAGGATTGTCTTGCCATGCAATCTTGTCTGGAAAACACCTGCCAAGAACAAGCCATCTACATGCTACCGACATGCAAACCGAAAAAAGCCCTAGCAAAAACAATAATGCCCTTTGCTTTTGCCGACCTAAAGCGAATAAAGGAAGCAACAGAAAGATCGTGAAAGCGCTTTCCTTAGAAAAAACAGCAAGCATGGAAAGCAAAAAGACCATAACATAGCCATAAAAGGAGAGGTGCTGTTTTCTTGCAGTATATGCCAGTGCGAGCACAACGAACAAGGATGCTAGCATCTCTTCACGATTGACTATGAACCTAACAGCCTCGACATGCACAGGGTGCAGGGAAAACCAGAATGCCCCAAAAAAAGACCAGAAAAAAGGCAGTCCAAGCCTTGAGAAAAGAATGAAGACAGACACACAAAGCAATCCGTAAATGACCGCATTCTGGATGCGTAAAACACTGATATCCTTAGTAAAACTAGCTGTCAAACCAATGCTCAACGATGAAACTGGACGATACAAAGGGTAAGGATTTTTTTCGTGCCCACCCCAGTTGTTCGAGGTAAAAATGCAAGAGACGCGAACTTCAGGCTCCAAACACGGGTTTTCTTTGACCGCATAAAGGTCATCAAGCAAGAGCGGATAGCTAAGCCCCCGCAAAAAGATGCCCGTCGAAACAACGAAAAGCAAAACTGCAAAAAAGATGGGGCTTTTCAGATGTTGCATCCTAGTCCACCCGCTTTCTAAACATCGTGGCGGCAAGACCAAAGATAAAAACCCCAAGACCAGCAAGTTGCACAACCTCAGAAAGGTGCGAGCGAAGCCCTGTGCCTTTTAGAAATAGGTCACGCACGATCGCAAGATAGTGCCTCATGGGGACGAATCTCGAAGCCTCCTGAAAGATTGTGGGCATGTTTTCGATAGGAAAGATAAAACCTGACAGCAAGACGGATGGCACCATGACGAAGAAAACTGCAATCATCATCGCCTGCTGTTGGGTCTTTGCCACAGTTGAAACAAAAAGCCCAAGCCCGAGCGTTGACACCAAGAACAAAAGGCTTGCCAGAAGCAAAGAAACATAAGAACCTCGCATGGGCACAGCAAACCAGAAGACTGCAACCAGAACCACGATACAGATGTCAACAAGACCGATCACAAGGAATGGCAACAACTTCCCAGCGATAAGTGCACCGCCCTTCAAAGGCGTCACGACAAGTTGTTCAATCGTCCCGTATTCCTTCTCACGAACGATATTCATCGAGGACAAGACCACTGTCATGACCATCAAGACCATGGCAAGCACAGCAGGCACCATAAAATCCCTGCTTTTCAGTTCCTCGTTATAAAAGACCCTTGGCTCGACTCTGATAAGGGGGATGTCCCTTGCCCCGACCATTGCGAGCGCCTTTCTTGCCTGTTCTGAAGCGAAGATCAAAAGCGCCTCCTGCATGTAGTTCAGGGCTATTGTCGCCTTTGCAGCCTCTGAGCCATCAGCCACCACAAGCACGCTTGTCCCCTTCATCGAGACTATCGCCTTTTCGAAATCCTTAGGCAAAACAAGCCCCATGTACACTTTTGACGATGCAATCAGTGGGTCAATCTGGTCTTCATTGTCAACGAACGCCACAGCCCTGAAGATGTCGGATGCCACGACACTGCGCACAAGTTCTCTAGACATGCTGGATTTGTCATGGTCGCACACTGCAAGGCGAACCTCCTTTATGTCCATCGTGGCTGCATATCCCAAAAGAACTAGTTGAAATACAGGCGACGCAAGCACAAGCGGGATCATCTTCCTGTCCCTTGCGATTTGCTTGAATTCTTTCTTCACTATCGCAAAAACGCCTGTCATCTTCCTTTATCCCGCAAGGGTCTTCCTAACCCTAATGCTTGCAAACAAGGTCATCGCAATGGCAAAACCAACAAGCCACAAAAACTCGAACATGAATGTCTGAAGCCCCTCGCCCTTTAGCATGATCGCCCTTATGATCGCAATGATGTAGCGGGCGGGCACTATGTAAGAGACTGCCCGAACAGCCCACGGCATGGATTCCAAAGGAAACACAAACCCGCTTAGGATAAAAGATGGGAGCATGGTCATGGTAACCCCGATGGTAAAAGCAACTTGAGCGCTCTCTGTAAGCGAAGAGATGAACACACCAAGGGCTAGCGCACCGAAAAGATACACAAGGAGCATGGAAAACAGAAGCAAAAGACTGCCCTTAACCTCGACACCGAACAGCACCTTAGATGCAACTAGCACAAGCCCTGCAGCAAAAAGGGAAAACAAGAGGTATGGCAGTGTCTTGCCAATGACAATCTGATATGCCCTGAAAGGAAGCATCTTGAGCATGGTCATGGTTCCACGCTCCTTTTCCCGAACAAGGCTCAATGCTGTTGCCACAACAGCCATAACTGTAAGGACTATCCCCATGAGTCCTGGCACAAGGAAGCGGGCGGTCTCGAGCGTGGGGTTATAATACATGAGCATCCTCAAATCCATCCCCCCCTGCCCTATCCTTAGACCTGTTGCCTCAAGTTTTTCCTGAATCTTTCTTGCAACAAAGTTCAGGGTAAACCCCTTTATGTAGCCCAGAACAGTATTTGCACTTTGAGCATTAGCCCCGTCTATGAGTGCTTGAACTGCAATCTCTTTTCCAGTCTGCACAGCACGCCCAAAATCCTTAGGGATGACTATGCCAACCGCTATCTCGCCATGGGAAAGTGCCTTTTCCACCTCTTCAGCGCTTTGTAGGTCTTCGACCAGCCCAAAGTAGTCATGTGCAAGAAAAGACCTTACAAATGCCCGACTTTCCTTAGTTTTATCAAGATCGCACACGCCAAGACGCACATTCTTTACATCGAAGTTCAGTGCGTATCCGTAAAGCATAAGTGTGATGGCTGGGAAGGCAACCATGATGAAAAGCCCTATCCTGTCCCTTGCGATGTGGATGAACTCCTTCCATGTGACAAGAAGAATCCCCTTCACGACGACTTCCCCTGCTGAACAAGATAAATAAATGCATCTTCAAGGGATGGCTCTGCCTTTGAAGTCGAATGAACCACGACGCCATTAGACAAAAGCGTTTCATAGACACTCCTGACCGCTTCATCTCCCCCCACAATCCCCGCATGAATAGCCTTCCCAAAGGCACTGGCGAACAGGCAGGCACGATGCGACTTCAAGACCTTGAGCGCCCCAATCTGAGGCTCACAAACGAGCTCCACCACCTGCACAGACCATAGCGCTTTCTTTATAGCCGCAGGCGTATCGCACGCAAGTATCCTTCCAGAACCTATAAGAGCAAGCCTCTCGCAATATTCTGCCTCGTCCATATAGTGCGTTGTAACAAGGATAGTTGTGCCTTGCGACTTCAGTTCATAGATAAGTTCCCAAAACTTCCTGCGCTTTTCTGGGTCAACGCCCGAAGTAGGCTCATCCAAAAACAGGACAGGGGGGTTGTGAACGATGGCGCAACCAAGGGCAAGCCTTTGCCTGTGTCCAACAGCAAGGTCTTTTGCAAGTTTGTTTTCGAGCCCCTGAAGCCACACAATCCCGATGACCTCATGCAACCGTGCTTTCAAGTTCTTCACGCCGTAAATAGACCCATAGAACTCGAGGTTTTCCCTAACAGTCAAGTCTGGATAAAGCGTAAACTTTTGCGACATATACCCGATTCGCTTCTTCACCTTTTCGCTTTCCTTTGCGCAATCGTGCGATGCGACCCTTGCAGACCCAGAAGAAGGCTTCATAAGCCCGCATAGCATCCTGATGGTCGTTGTCTTTCCCGCTCCGTTGGGACCAAGAAAACCAAACACCTCGCCAGCCATCACCTGAAAAGAGACCCTGTCAACAGCCACAAAATCGCCAAACCGCTTGCTAAGTTCTTTTGCTTCTATAACCGCTTCAGCCATTTCCCATCTCTTTGCTTAGTTGGATAAACACATCTTCGATGGTCGGGGCAGTTTGTCTGCACGAAAACGACGAAAATCCAGCAGAAGCAAGCAGGTTTTCAAGTGCATCATTGCCTGCGTCCGACCACAAAAGGATCCTGTTCCCCACAAGTCTCAAGTGGCGCAATCCTTTCTGGCTCGAAAGAAACTCGTAAATGTTGTGGGCGTCAGGGCTCATGATTTCGATGGGGATTGCTTGGACGCTAGAAAGAAGTGCCTGAGGAGGTGCATCCGCAATGACTTTCCCGTTGTGCAAAAAAACTGTCCTTTGCCCCCTCATCGCCTCGTCCATATAAGGCGTGCTCATCAGGATGGTCATCCCGCCTTCCAAAAGCCCAACGAGGATGTCCAGAAACTCACGCCTCGATACAGGGTCAACCCCTGCGGTCGGCTCGTCAAGAAGCAACAATTTTGGCTTATGGATAAGAGTGCAACACAGTGCGAGCTTCTGTTTCATACCGCCTGACAGGTCTTGCGCCAGTCGCTTCTTGAACGGAGCAAGCCCTGTGGCTTCCAAAAGTTCATTCATTTCTCGCTCGTAGTTCTGCACACGAAAAGCCCTTGCGAAAAACCTGATGTTTTCCTCGACGCTCAAGTCCTGATAAAGACTGAACTTTTGTGGCAAAAGCCCAATATGCTGTTTGACCTTAGAAAAATCCTTTGGAATCTCGTTTTCAAGCACACGGACCACCCCTCCCCTTTTCTTTACAAGCCCGCATATTGCCTGCATGAGCGTGCTTTTCCCTGCACCGTCTGGACCCACTATTATTACAAACTCGCCCTCTGATGCCTGAAGATTTACACCATCCAGTGCCAAAAAATCGCCAAAAGCGACTGTAAGACCTTCGATGCTAAGAACAGACCCTTTCATCTTATGGGTTTGTCTCGATTATGGCATCCGCAGGCATCCCGATCTTTAAAAGTCCCTCGTTATTCTCGACCATGACCTTGACTGCATAAACGGTCTTTACCCTTTCCTCTTTGGTCTGGATATTCTTAGGCGTAAACTCTGCCTGCGACGATATATAAGTAATCTTTCCATGAAAGGCCCTGTCCTCGAACGCATCCACAAAAACCTTCACATCCTGCCCAAGTTTTATCAGTCCCAGATCCTTTTCCTTCACATAGACCCTTAGTTCCAGAACAGACAGGTCCGCAAGTGCGCATATAGGTTGTCCCTGACCAATGACCTCCCCTTCTTCCACATACTTTTGTATGACAACGCCGCTTATAGGCGCATAGACCGCATAGTCTTTTAGTCTCTCTTTCAGAAGATTCAGCGCTGCCTCAGCCTGATTCCTTTGACCCGTTGCCACCTCGATCTCTTCTTGCCTTGCGCCAGTCCTTGCCTTTTTTAGAAGTTCCTGCGTGGCTCGCAGCCCTGCCTCCCTTACTGCCACCAAAGTCTCAGCGTCCTCGTATGTCTTTTGTGGAATCGCCTTTTGCTCGAAAAGTTTCTTAGCCCTGTCCCTTTCCCTAACCGCCTGTTCATAAGCTTCCCTTGCCTGACGCACCTGCTCTTGAAGGGCATTTATGTCTTCCTTTCTAACCCCCTTTTTCACAAGCCTCAGACCCGCATCAGCCGCCTGAAGCGCAGCCTCTGCCTGAGCAATCTGAGCCTTTATGTGCCTGTCATCAATAAGGGCAATAAGGTCACCTTTCGTCACGCTTTGCCCTTCCTTCACATTCAGGCGCACTATCTGCCCTGACGCAAGGGGCGCAACACGAACCAAAACTGCCTCGAGCGTGCCAGATGCCTCTATCTTCCCTTCCTGTTTTTCGCTGGAACAAGCAAGAAAAGCAAATAGAAACAACAAGTTCTTTGGTCTGCAAAGCATTTGGTTACTTCATCATTCCGCAAGCAATAGCAAAAACGCCACGACCTTTCTTTTCAGTTCAAGGGAATCATTGTAATCGGACACTTCGTAAACGATGCTCCCATGTCTCCTAATCTTGCCTGATGGGTCAATTTCCCACACAATCGCCCCTGATTTTCGCACATATCTGCCATCAATCTCGGCAACTATGCTTCCCTTTTGTCGCACATATTTGCCATCGAACTCGAGCAGTATGGAGCCATGCTGGCGCACATACTTGCCATCGAACTCTAAGACGATAGCGCCATGTTGCCTTAGATAGTTCCCATCAATCTCTGCAACTATAGAGCCCGACTTGCGTATATATGTCCTTGCCAGCGCTTCGCCCGCAAGACACAGTGCAAGCAACACTGCAAAAACCCTGAAAAACATCTGACTACTCTTTATCATCTTCTCCTCCTTTATCATTGACGAATTGCATCCACCACTTGCCCATCGTTCTGCGCAACTCTTGGGCGCTCGAATAGATGGGCTTTATGTCAACAGGGATGTCTTCGAGTCTCTTTATTGCCTCCGCGACCTCGGGAGGCATCTTTCCGAACTTCTCTATCATCCCCTTTGCGCCCTCATAATCCCCCGTTGCCTCTATGGTGAGAAGTCTTCTTGCAAGCCCTTCCACACATCCCACAAACTTGTCTTCCACAACCGAAAACCTTCCGCCCTTTTCGTCATAGGCAATACACCCTTCCTCCTTGAAAAAGTTGTATTCAATAAGATTTGCAAGCCCATGAGCCTCGCTTACGCCAAACCTCATTGACCTGAAAAGCCCTGCAAGCATCGTTGCCATGATTCGCTTTCCAAGTTCCTGTGGGAAAATGCCTTTCTTTATCAGATAGAAAGATGCCCAAAGCCCAACCACATCAGCCTTGCATTCCTCCACAGTCGAGTATGTCTCTTTTAGTGCCACATTCACCTGAACCTTGCTTCCATCCAAAGCGGTGATAATCCCTGGACCAAGCCCGTGACTTACCTCGTGCATCAGGACATCGTTGAAATATGCGTCAAAATCCACGAAGTCAAAAAGCGTTTGGTCAAGCACCCGCCTTGCGATAGGCACAAGGCTTGCCTCGAACTTTGCACGTCCCACATTCTTTAGAAGCACCTTCTTCGACCCTTTTGCCTCACGCACCTTTTCGTCGTTTGGCAGGTTATATGCGGTTGTCTGCACACCAGCCTTTGTGTCGCCAGCAGAATAAAGCAGGTTCGCGACCACGATAGGGGATGCCTGACCACGCCCGAAGTTCTTGTATCTTGCCTCGATGGGGAGGTTTGCTTCGAGTTCATCCAGGAATGACGAAACGAGGCTAAGTTTGGCGCTTTCCTTCTCGTCAACAAGCCCCACAAAAGCCTCGAACGAAGCCTTGTAGTTGAAAAGCCTGTCCTCGTAAACCTCGTAAGGACCTATCGTTATTTCAATCGCGCTTTTGCCTTCCCCTTTGTAACTGTGCAGATCAACCCAGTCGCATTCACTTTGGAAATAGTCGTTGGTCCTGAATGCCTGAGCCCTGCTTAGCAAAAAGCGTTTCAATGCCTCATCCCTTGTTTCCTTCGCTGCTGCCTCTAGATGCCTTGCCGCCCTTTCCAGGTCATCTTTATAAAACTCGGAATAGGGCACACTTTCAAGTTCCCCGTTTTTGCCTCTTCGAATGACCGTGTATGGCGAGATAAATGCATCCCTTTTGTCTTCATGCGCCTTCAAGAATGACTCGAACTCTTCCTTGGTCATGTCCTCGGGATAAAATTCCGCACCGAGCGGCTTGTCTTTTGTTTCGATAAAAGGCTTGTGGTCTTCCAACCTGTCATAAACCCCAAAGTTTATTTCCACAAGTTCAAGCAGTAACTTCTCGTATTCAGTTTCTGCATGTCTTTTGAGGTGTTCATAAATAGACAAGCCATCCTTCGAAGCCTGCTTGAAAAACAAAAGGTCCATGACATCGGCTGCTTGCAACAAGTGCCAGAGCACTCGTTTGTCCTCTTCTGACACGCCATTCAGGTCAACACTGACCTCTATATCTTTGAACTTAGCCCTTTTTGCCTTCAAAACTTTTATAAGCGCCTTTTTTCCCATCTTCGAATCCATCTTGCCTCCTTCCGCATCCCTTTCTGCACCCAGATGGGCGCATCCAAACAAAAGAAACCCCGCAACAAACACTTCAGGAAGGGACTTTTTCATGCCTCACCTCCTGAATAACGCAAGAACTCTAATGTCACAGTGGTTCCATGGTTCACCATAGAATCGATCCAGACCTTCCCCTTGCATTCTTGCATGACCTGAAGCACGAACGCAAGCCCAAGCCCTGTCCCATAAGGCTTTGTGGTTGCGAAAGGCTCGAACAACTTCGGTTTGAACTCATCGGGAATCCCACAGCCCGTGTCCCTCACCTTCAGAAGCACCTTGTCCCCTGCATCCTGCATTTCCACAAAGACCTTTCCACCATTGGGCATTGCCTCGAGCGCATTCTTGAAAAGGTTCACTAGGGCGTGCCGAATCTGAGATTCATCGCCCAGCACCTCCGAGTCGCTTCCTATCGCCACATCCACAGTTACGCCATGCGATTCAAATTCGCCACTCATAAAATCGAGCGTCGCCTTCACCACCGCGCCCAACCTGCACGGACCAAGGCTTCCTTTTGGAAGCCTTGCAAACCTTAGATATTCTTCTGTAATTTCCGCGAGCCTTTCAACCTCCTTTTCCACAGATGCTAGTATAGTTCTTGCATCACCAACCCTAGCGCAGTCTTTTAGCATTTCCTTCAACAAGTCAACATTCAACGAAATAGAGTTCAAAGGGTTTCTAATCTCGTGTGCCACAACAGACGCCATCCTGCCAACAAGCGCAAGGCGCTCCGCCCTCATGAGCTCCTCGGTCTTCCGCTCGAGGTCTTTTTCGTGTTCAGTTATTCCAGACAGAAGCGACCTTAGCGCAGACGCAAGCAATCGCACCTCACCTGAAAATCTTTCGGGGTCAATCTCCACCGCCCCCCCTTTTCCCATGCGCTCGACCATGACTGCAAGACGACCCAAGTCCCTTATTGCCAGAAATGTCACGAATGCCACCAGAAGCCCTATAAGACATGCGGACACTGGCACTGCCACGAACAAGTAAGAAAGCCTTTCACGGCGCAAATAGACCTCGTTGTTTGCCTCCCTCGATGCTTCTAACACTGCCTGCCCAGCCCTTGCGCACATCGCCCTTATGAACTTTATTGCGCTAACCATCTTTGCGCCAATCAGTTTGGCATCGTCTTCCTTCGATGTCCCAATAGCATTGCCAAGTTTTTCCCATGCAAGAGCCATTGCCTCTTTGTTCGATCCAAGCCTGCTTTTGTCCAGGATGTCCGCAAACTGCCCTGCTACCCTGTCGCCCGCGACCACATCCTGAAGAAGTTCAGAAGCCCGCTTTAGACTGTTTCTGACATTGTCGTCACAGCTTTCGAACGCCCAAACATCCGATATGGTCGAGAGGTGGAACTGTAACCTATCGAAGATATTGATGCGAGGAAGCCTGCCCCACAGTTTCAGCATGCCGTCCCTGCTCCCTTTTCCTGCGGTGTCTTCCATGTCTTTCAGCTCTGCGACAAGGTCTTTTAGGTCGAGGGCAACGGGTTCAAGCTTGTCCTTCACATTCGAGATGTATTCCAGTATTGCGGATTGATTGGCGATAAGCAACAGGCTCGCCCCGATCAAGACTACGGTTTGCGCCAGAAGACCAATGAGCACCCTCGCTGTTATCGAGAGACGCATGACTCTATTATAGAAGGGTTTTCGTGTGTGGGGTGGCTAGTGTGCGAAAAATGCCAAAAAAGGGCACCTGACATGAAATAAGGGCGCTCTAGTTTGGGACAAAGATTAGAGGGGTTATCTGTAACCTTCGTGTTCAATGATTGAGTAGCAAAACCTGAATTTTGAATCTTCGACCTTGAACCTTGAAGTCTGAACCTTATGCGCTATTTAGAGCCCTTTGTCTCCGACAAAACCCACTCTAGGTAGGCGTTGTTTCCTTTTTCCACAGGCAACGCAATAATCTCGGGCACGGAATATGCATGAACCCGCTTCACCTCTGCGATCAAGTCGTCGAGCGCCTCTCTGGAAGTCTTTATCACAAGCAAGACCTCGCTGTCATCCTGTATCCTGTTTTCCCACCAATACAAAGACCTAACACCCCTTATCATATTGACGCAAGCACCAAGCCTTTTCTCGACTATGTGCAAAGCAACCTTCTCGCCTTCCTCGTTTGCTGGAACTGTGACTAGAACCACATAGACATCCCCTGCCATAAGCCTGTCCTACTTTATAACCTTGTCGCCTCCAAAGATTCCCTTTCGAATCTCGATCTTTGGCTCGACACTACCCTCCTCGCCAGTCTTTCGTTTCCCCCCAACTTGCTTCTGCACAGGTTTGGGCGGCTCGTATTTTTTGGGTGCGACCGATGCAATAAGCCTTTCTGGGGGCATGGCTTCCCCTTTCTTCTTCAAAGCCTCGGCACCAAAAGGCACAGGGTTTGTGGTCATGGTGTCCTGGGAAGCCTTCGCAACCTGGTCAAGTGGGAACTGGATAGGCTCGCCTCGTGGATATGAAACAAACACAACAACCATAGCCACCAAAACTACCGCAGGCAAAGCCACCCATACCCACCTGTTCTTCTTTTCCACCTTTACCTGTGCAACCTTCCCTGCCTGAGCAGCCTGAGCCTCCAGCGCCTTCTGCCTTTGTTTTTCCTCGAACTCCCTGAGCGCCGCCTCCCGTTTCCTCTTTTCTTCCTCAGCCCTCCTCCTGACTTCCTCTGCCTTTCGCCTTTCTTCTTCCTCTTTCCTCTTCCTCTCCTCCTCGTCCTTCGCCCTCAAGGTCTGAAGCAACCTCGCCTTCTCGCGCTCGACCTCCTCCTTGGCACTTTCCAAAACATCCTTCAGGATGGAAGAGGCTGAAGGCAAATCAGGAATATCCATTTCGGGTGGCTCTTCTTGCGCCTCTTCCGCCTCGACGATTTCACCTTCTTCTTGTTTCTTCTCTTCAGACATCCTGCACCTCGCAGGCAAAAGCCCACGATTACATGTTACGGATTGTTGCCAAAAGGTCAAGGGCGAACTTAATAGGAACTGGATTGTCGTTTCCCAACAGTGGTCTTCGGGCGCTATCGCTCGCCTCAGCACGCCCGCGAGGGCTCTCACACTCCCCCAGAAAGCCTTTTCAAAACCAAAGAAACGACTTTCTCGACCAAGGCTTGGTCTGTTTGTTTATTGTCGCAGATATTGCACTGTTCACAAGTAAGGGACGATGTCTTTATCCCCATCGCCTGTGCCATCCGCTTGAGTTTCACAATCTCGTTTTCTGGCAAAGGGGAAAGCGGACCTAGAAGGCGAGCCATCCATGTGATTCTGGCAGTATGTTCCAAAGATTCCAAGCGGTCATAAGCCTGAAAAAGGTCTTGACCCAGAGTGACCGAGCCATGCCTGTCCATCATCACGACATCGTGTGTCACCAGCGCACGCTCGACCTCCCTTGCGAGTTCCTCTGTGGATGGGGTGGCATATTCAGCAAGCGCAACACTCCCAAGGGAAAGGATTGATTCAGGAAGGATGCACTGCGCAAGCCCAATGCGTGCCAAAGTCAAAGCGACCGCAGTTGGTGGGTGCGCATGGACAACTGCCCTTATGTCGGACCTAACCCTGTATGCAGATAGATGCACCAGAATCTCGCTAGAAGGTTTGCCCTTGCCTTTTATGACGCGCCCCTTCGCATCTGTGACCAAAAGGTCAGAAGGCTTTAGCCGTCCTTTGTTGAGTCCTGAAGGTGTAATCAGGATCACGCCCTTTTTCAAAAGGACGCTCACATTCCCTTCCCCCCCAGAGATAAGCCCCCTCTCGTGCATCCACCTGCAACATTCGACTATCTGTTCCCTTGCCTGTGCTTCATCGAGCATCTGAAATCCCAACCTCTACTCCTGCCCCGCTGGCGCTGTTTGGTCTGATGATTCCACAAAACCATTCGCCTTCTCTGTCTCCCTTAGGTCAACCTTCCACTTCCCGCCTTCCTTTTTGAATACAACAGTGAACATCCTTTGCCCAGCTGTCTTTGCCTTTATTGTTGCTAGTTCTCGGTCGTTGTCTATCTCTTCAGACACGACCTCCGATTTCACAAGCAGATCGAGGGCGCTACCCTCAGCCCCGCCCTGCATCTTGTAAAGGGCAAGAAGGGCAGAAGCGAACGGTCTAGAGTCCTCTGTAAAATAAGTGCCGAACTTGTCAACATCCCCCTGTCTTGCAGATTCCTCCATCTCTAAAAAGACCTTGGTTGGAGATTTACTACACCCAAGACCAGCACAAAGCAGAAACAATGTCGCAACTATCGCGAGCCTCTTGAACATCAAAAACCACCCTCATATTGCATGGACTGGAGATGCCTAGTGAAAAAAGGCGAAAGGGCAAGGTCAACCTTCAGGTCATGTCCATCTGGCACAAGGAACAAGCCATTGCCAGATCGCCTTGACACAACAAGCCCTCGCACATTCTGGCTCATCTTTGGCTCCTCTGTCGCATTCCTAAGAGCAAGCAAGAGCGTGCGCTGAAGAAGGAGGCTTGCATTTTCGACCACCTTTCGGGACGCAGGCACAAAAAGTTCAAGAAGTTTCTGGGACACCACACCACTCGAAGCCTCGCTATTTATCTCGCTGGCTACTTCCTCGCCTGTCTTGACGCAGGATAGGCAAAAAAACAGGGAAACAGCGCAAAAAAAGTCTTTCATAAGGTGCGAGAGGGGGGACTCGAACCCCCACGGAATCGCTTCCACAAGCACCTCAAGCTTGCGTGTCTACCAAATTCCACCACTCTCGCACTTCCAAAGAACTAAGGCAATTTTCTTCACGAGCATCGCACTTGTCAAGCGCGTTTGTAGCTCACCTATGCACAACAGAAAATTGATGCTAACAAAAGTATTCTTGATTGGCGACATTGCCTGCTTCACTTTTGAGCCACGCCTTTTTGAGCCCAAAGGCACTGCGGCGCTTTGAAAAATGCAAGGCTTTGCATCGGCTGGCACTTTTGCCCGACTGTTTCTCCACCACGCAGTCTTTCGCAAGTTGCGGCGCAAAAAAATCATGTTGATGGAAAGTTTATAGTGTTGTAACCTTAAGCTTGTCATCTTTGGGTGGAGCGTGGCTATGTGCCGGATTTTGAAAGCCTTTTGCCAAGGATGGGCGATGAAGGGTTTTTTGGGTCTTTTTGCCTTGTTTCTGTCTTGTGGTGGAGGGAAAACTCCAGCTGTCGTAATAGAAGACACAGGCGTTCATGTGGACAAGTTCACCAACGATTTAGAAGTTATCATCCCATCTGATGCCCTGGACGGTGCTGACTTTGGGCTAGATGTTAGCGGGGAAGATGCCGAGTTTTATGACGAGGAAGGCGGTCTTTTCGAGGTTCGTGAGTGCCCGGGATTTCCAGGTTGCTCTTGCAAGGGCAATAACGACTGTTTCAACGGGCTTTGTATCGAGACTCGGGATGGGTTTGTGTGCGGGACATATTG